>JGI24709J26583_10000112_pt1 | contig 60397 bp, 55 predicted proteins | sample BioPla2DNA1_FD_26583 | JGI IMG/M metagenome (IMG submission 26583) | reverse complement strand
TTTTTACGTGCCTTCCGCCTTCAAATTCGCTTTCTAAATAAGCTTTAACTACGGTTTTTGCAACTTCAACGCCTACAACCCGCTCGCCCATTGCAAGCATATTGGCGTTATTGTGCTGAACCGCCATAGAGGCGGAATAAGGCTCACTGCAAAGAGCGCAGCGTATACCCTTTACTTTGTTTGCAGCAAGGCTCATACCTATGCCGCTTCCGCAGAGAACTATTCCCTTATCACACTGCCCGCTTATTACCGCCTGAGCAGCTTTAAAAGCATATATGGGGTAGTCCACGGTTTCTAAACTATCCGTACCAAAATTAATATACTCAACGCCTATGCTGTCAAGGTATGCCATAAGCTCATTTTTAAGTTTAAGAGCCGCATGGTCATTTGCTATTGCTATTTTCATTTTTTCTCCTTTACTTTAAGCGGTATTTTACCTGTAGCTTGTCTTTTGCCTGATAGTATATCAACAAGCGCCCTTACCGTGCTTTCATTATAAGAATACGCCGCTATTCCGCTGACACCCTTTGGCAGATACATTACATCGTAAGGGTTTCTAAGGGCAACAACTACCATAGGTATGTTAAGGGCATGCATAGCGTGTATAAGTTCCTCCTGCCCCTTATATATATGGGCATTGTAACTGCCAACCACAATTGAGCTATGTCCTTTGGCTTTATTTACAAGCGTTTCTATCTCTTGACTATCGGGGCTATTAGACATAAGGCTACATTCGCCGCCGAATACCTTTTGCATATCCTCAGCAAGGCTATTTTCGCCTATTGCGGGATTTGCAGCAAGTGTTGTAACAAAGGGACGGCAGGATACGAAGTAAGGATTATCCCCGAGTTTTGGCAGTTCAGCCCCTGTGTGAACTATGGATTGAGTATAGATATCCGCAACCTTTTCCCTATGCTCCCTGCTGCCTACTATATCTATACTGTGGCGTGGGAAATTTTCTAACCCTTTCTTATATTTAAGTATACGGTTTGTTGAAGTATCGAATTGTTTTTTGTTTATATCGCCTGATTTTAGATTTTCTTGCATAAGCTTTGACGCCTGCACACATAGCCCCGTATCATGAGAGGCAAATATTATATCCACCCCCGCCTTAAGAGCCATAAGCATACCAGGAACTGTTCCGTAAAACTTGTCTATTGCAGCCATCTGCATGCAGTCTGAAAGCGTAAGACCTTTAAAGCCTATTTCATTTCTCAAAAGCTCTGTCATTATTTTGTTTGATAGGGTGGCGGGTATATTATCCTTTTCAATTTTGGGGAACAATATATGCGATGACATTATGCCGCTTATACCGTTTTTTATTGCTTCTATAAAGGGCACAAGTTCAAACGCCATAAGTTCTTCCATAGTTTTATCAATACGCGGAAGCCCAATGTGAGAGTCTACATTTGTATCCCCATGCCCTGGAAAATGCTTTGCACAGGCATATACGCCGCCGTCAAAAAGCCCTTTTGCCATATTGCATGCGTATTCAGACACTATTTCAGGCGTATCTCCATAGCTTCTAACGCCTATAACAGGGTTATCCTCGTTTGAGTTTATATCAAACACGGGTGCTAAATCAAAGTTTACACCTACAGCGTTAAGCTCCCTGCCGCATATAAGCCCTGCGGTATAGGCGTTTTCTGGGTTTCCGGTGGATGACACCGCCATTGCGCTTGGGGTAATGCTCGCGTCCTCTTTAAGGCGCGTTACCACCCCGCCCTCCTGGTCTATAAATATAAATGGCGGAAAACCCGTTTCGCCCCGCACTACTTCTTTTAATTCCTTGCAAAGCGCTTTTAACTGCACGCTATCCTTAACATTGTGGCTGAACAGTATAAAATTGCCTATTTTATGTTCTTTTACAGCCTGTTTTACGTCCTCCGGCATGTTAAAGCCATCAAAGCCGCCCACCAAATGCTGACCAACAAGAATTTTCTCGTTCATTTTTACTCCCCTTATATTTGATAATATAATTATAACATGCATACAAAAATAAATACAGAAAAAATAAAAATAGTTGTTGACATTTTGATATCAGCTTGATATCATTATGTCATCAATGAAGGAGGAAACAAATATGAAAGAAAAGAAACTAAATGCAAGGAGCGGTTATCCCGTGCTTATATTCGGTATAATCGCATACATTGCCGCAATAGGTCTAGTAGTATATGGAGCAACTCTTCTGGAAGCCGAAAATAACTTAGGCGCAATCCCACTTGTAATAGGCATAGTATACCTTATTGTAGGTATATTACCCTTTGCAGGGCTTAAGATTATAAAACCTCAAGAGGCGCTTGTGCTAACCGTTTTCNGTAATTACTCCGGCACGCTGAGAGAACCCGGTTTCTATTTCGTAAACCCTTTCAGCGTAGCAGTAAACCCTGCAGCAAATACTAAGCTTGAACAAAGCGGCGATGTAAAAACAAAGATTAAGGTAAACGACTCCACCTCTATAGAGCTAACCGGCAAAAAAATATCGCTCAAAGCGATGACGCTAAACAACGCCAAACAAAAGGTGAATGACCATCTAGGCACACCGGTTGAAATAGGCATAGCTGTAATATGGCGCGTAGTAGACACTGCAAAGGCTGTATTCAACGTTGACAACTATAAGGAATACTTATCGCTTCAAACGGATACCGCACTTCGCGACATAGTACGCATATACCCTTACGATTCAGCCCCTGATATAGACACCACGGGCGACGGCATACCGGATGAAGGCAGCTTAAGAGGCTCAAGCCGTATAGTAGCAGAGCGTATTAAAGACGAGATACAGCGCAAGGTTGATGAAGCCGGTATAGAGATAATGGAAGCGCGCATAACCAACCTCGCCTACGCCCCCGAAATCGCAAGCGCGATGCTGCAAAGACAACAAGCAAGCGCAATAGTAGATGCACGCAAGCTTATAGTGGAAGGTGCGGTAGGCATGGTGCAGATGGCGCTTGAAAGACTAAAAGAAGACAATATCGTGGATCTGGACGATGAGCGCAAAGCTGCCATGGTTTCAAACTTAATGGTTGTACTCTGCGGTAATAAAGAAGTTCAGCCCATAGTAAATTCAGGCACGCTATACTAAAATGTCTAAAAAACAAGTACCGTTAAGGCTCAGCAAGGAGCTTTACGACAATATCGCCGCATGGGCGGAGGATGAATTCCGCTCAGTGAACGGTCAAATAGAGTACCTGTTAAGCCAGGCAGTACGCCAGCATAGAAAACAAAGTTTTAAGGGGGATATTGGCGAAAAATAGCGCCAAGGCGAAGAAAATAAAACCAAAAAAGGGGCTGTCGATAAACGACAGCCCCGATTTATGCGTCTTATTTTAGGGGTTCTATTTCACGTACTACGTCAAGTATGGTGCCATCCCTAGCTTCAAGTATCGCTACTACACGGTCTTTGAAGGGCAGCGGGTCAGGCTCCCCAACTATTGAATACGCAATATCCCTAAGCTCTTCTATTGTTGTAAGCGGGAGCTTGGTTTTTTGCAGCGCTTCAAGCAGGTCGGGTCTCTTCGGGTTTACGGCAATGCCATAATCAGTTACCAATATGTCCACGCACTCGCCGGGAGTGGTAACGGTTACAACGCTGTCGCATACAGTTGCCATCCTGCCCCTTAGAAGCGGAGTTACTATTATGCAGCACTTCGCCCCTGCAGCGGTGTCCGGATGTCCGCCGGGCGCTCCGCGCAGCACGCCGTCAGAGCCGGTTATAACGTTTACGTTAAAATCGACGTCTATTTCAAGTGCGGCAAGGATAACATAATCCAGCTTGTTTACAAAGGCGCTCTTGTTTGAAGGGCTTGCATACTGAGATGTGGTAATCTCAAAATGCTTGGGATTTGTGTGTACGGAAGCAACGGCAACGGTGTCAAAGTCCTGCGTGTCGACTATGCATTCGCATAGACCTTTGTTAAGCAGGTCTACCGCCGGCGCGCTTATGCCGCCGCAAATCCAGCTCATTTTGATATTGTGTTTTAAGAGTATTGGCTCTAGGTAGCGGTTTGCGGCAAGGCTGGGACCGCCTGCACCCGTCTGGAACGAGAAACCATCCTTAAAATAGGGTGTGGCTTCTATAACCTTGGCACAGTATTCCGCCATAAGCAGATCTCTCGGGTCGCGGCTGAACCTTGCAGCTGCGCTTGCAATCTTGCTGGCGTCGCCTATTTCATCTACCACTACTACATAGTCTACATCCACTGCCTTTATTGATGCAGGGAAGTTCGGGAAGTCAACAAGTGTATCGGTTATTACAACTACATTGTCGGCATATTTTGCGTCTACATCGGCATAGGCTAGCACGCCGCAGTCGGACTTACCGCCCTTGCCGCTGGCATTACCATAGCAGTCGCTAGTGGGAGCGCCTATAAAGGCGACGTCTATATGTACTTCTCCCTCCTCTATCGCACGCACCCTACCGCCGTGGCTGCGCAGTATCGCCGGTGTCTTAAGCTTGCCGTATGATACAACTTCGCCCATTTTGCCGCGGATACCGCTTGTCTGTATGCCGGTTACTATGCCCTGCTCAATGTATTCGGCAATCGGGTCATGCGATGTACCGAGTGAGGACGCAGCTATGGTGATGTCTTTAAAGCCCATTTTTACTATCTCTTCCATTACCAAGTTTACAACATAATCGCCGTTTCTAAAATGGTGGTGGAAGGATACCGTCATGCCGTCCTTAAAGTCTACCGCCTTGATAGCATCAGCTATTGAGGGCAATACCTTGCTTTCCAGCTGCGATGTACGCATTTTAACCTTAGGCGCAGCCTTCTTATATCTGATTCCGTTTCTATAATCGCTACCTTGAAAAACTTCTCGTCCATTAACCAGAAGTTCATCAGGTATTTCTCTATTTACTGCATTTTTCATGTTACAGATCCCCCTCATATATTCCTGAAGCCTTCGCCATTTCAATTACCCGCTCGGCGCCGGGAATAAATGCGATATCTATCATCTTGCCGTCAACAGTAAACACGCCGATACCTTTGGCTTCGTTTTCGCGCCATGCACGCACTATTTTCTCCGCATCCCTTATTTCTTTTTCGGTAGGGGCGAATATCTCGTGTACTATGGCTATCTGCCTTGGGCTGATGAGCGATTTGCCGTCAAAGCCCATCTCTTTTATAAGCTGAACTTCCTTGCGGAAACCTTCTTCATCATCTAGGTTGGTGAAAACGGTGTCAAAGCACTGCACGCCTGCTGCACGCGCTGCAACCAGCATGTTAGCCCTACCTGCGAAGATTTCATATCCGTCCGGGTAGTACTTAGTACCCATGGATTTACGGTAGTCCCCGCCGGAAATAGCAACGCCTATCATCCTCTCGGGGCAGGCAATACAGATTTCATATGCATTTATTATCGCCAGCGGCGATTCAAGTGCCGCCATAATAAGCGTGGAACCGGGTTCCCTGCCGAACTCTTCCTCAGCTTTTTCTATAGCTTCAACTATAGTATACACATCCTGTTTGGTTTCGCATTTAGCTATGCGTATTCCATCAGCACCGCCTGCAACGCTAACCCTGATATCCTCCTGCCAATGCGGAGTGTCCAATGCATTTATACGCACTATAACTTCCGTGCCACGGTAGTCAACTGTTTTAAGCGCATTGTAAAGTGAAAACCTAGCTGAATCCTTTTGGTTTTCTGCAACTGCGTCCTCGAGGTCTATCATAAGGCTGTCTGCGCCGTAGATATAGGCATCCTTTATAAGCCCCGGTCTTTGAGCGCTTAAAAACATCATAGTCCGGCGTAAACGTTTAAGCCTTTTATCATTACTCATTTTATTGCGCCTCCCCACGGATAATTATCCTCTACCTGAGCAGACCTGAAAGCAGCGCATTCCACCCTTGCTTTAATGGTGCATTCAAGCGCGCCTTGGTCCACTACTTTAACTAGTGCATTCTTGATGTTAAGGTTCTCCAGCGTTTCTCTTACACATTCTTCGATATGCCTACCATACTGCGCTTTAACAGTGGAATCAACCTCAACCTTTACTCCCCCGTCTTGTGGAGTGATGGTAACCTGGACATCGCTGGATTCCAACGTGCCCGCAATTGCCGGTTGTTTGAGTAACATATTTTTCCCTCCTTTGGAATATTGAGTTGCATTAAGCTTATACAGGGCTGTGCCCTGTATAAGCATTAAGAATATTAATTTAGGGTGCTATATAGAGCGGTACAGCACCTGTGATTGCCGCAATGGCAATAAAGATTATGAATATACCTACCGCCCATTTGGCGCTCGCGCGCTGCCATTCGCCAAGATCCTGCTCGGTTAAACGGATTAACAGGTAAATGAAGGCAACAAGCGGCGATAGCAAGTGGAACGCCTGACCAAGCAGCGAGGCGACACCAAGTTGCAAAGATGTGTATCCGTAGCGCACACCAACCTTTGCAAGTACCGGCAGAACACCGTAGTAGAAAGCGTCGTTGCTGAGGAAAAATGTTCCGGGCGCAGACAGCACCGCCGTGATAAGACCCCACCAGGAACCCCAGCTCTCCGGAATTATGCTGACTAGGCTGTGAGCAAGCTCCGTTGACATGCCGGAATTTTCGAATAGACCGGTAAATGCGCCAGCGCCGAACACCAGTATTACAACTTGCAGAGCATCGCCCGCGTTGTCCTGTATGCGGTCTTTCTGGTCGCTGAGTTTTGGATAGTTAATCAGCAGCGCAAGCACTGAGCCTATCATGAATATAGAAAGCGAGGGTAATAGCTGCGTCATAAGCAGCGTTACCAGTGCAATTGTCATAATGAGGTTTACCCAGAACAGATGCGGGCGTTTTAGCGCGGCTTTTTCTTCGCTTTCTGGCGCCATTATGCGGTCGATATCGTCAGAAGTAACGTCAATTACGCCAAGGCGCTTTCTCTCCCTACTGCCCATATAGAACGCAACACCAACCATATAGATTACCGCTACAATCATGCCTGGAGCAAGTGCGTTTAACACATCAGCATCGCTAAGCTCCGGCAATACCGAGATAACCCTTGCAGAAGGTCCGCCCCAAGGCAGAAGGTTCATTATTGTGTTCATAAGAACGGTTGTTACCGCAAGGTTCATGAGGTTCATTTTAAGCGCCTTATAAATAGGCACAAATGCGGTACATACAATAAGCGTAGTTGTCGTGCCGTCGCCGTTTAGAGATACGGCAGCTGCAAGAATCGCCGCAGCAACCGTAATCTTAAGCGGATCACCCTTCGCAAAGGAGATAAGCTTTCTGATAATCGGGTCGAACATTCCCGCATCAAGCATGAAGGAGAAGTACAGTATTGCAAACAGAAGCATTACGCCGGTGGGAGCTACCCTTACAACACCCTGCCTTATCCAATCTCCCAGTATACGTACCTGTGCAACTACTCCGCTGTCACCAAATTTTTCGAGGGCTGCATCCGAGTATAGACCCATAAACGAGCCTACAAGAGCAAATATAAGCGGAATAATTACCAGCGCCGTAAAGGGGCTTAGTCTCTTGGTCATGATTAGGAACATAAATACTATAACCATTGCCCAAGCAATAATGGCAACAGTAGTATTTATTTCCGGTGCAGGTTCTTCTTCCTCCTCAGCAGCTTTATCTGCTGCTTCCCCCTCCGCCGGAGCTGTTTCCTCTCCAGCTGCTTCTTCCACTGCGGCTTCCTTAGCTACTTCTTCCGCAGCTTCCGCCGGTTTTTCGGCAGCGGTAGCTGTTTCGCCAAGCACACCCGTCAGTTGGCAAAACACCAATAGTAATGCCAGTAGTAGTGTTAGCCTTCTCTTCATGTGTCATCTCTCCTTTTCTATGAGATATTTATAAGCAGGCGACCCCGCTTTAGGAAACAAGCTTAGCTATTGCACTTAGCAGTACCGGGAATATACTTATTACTACTACCATGCGCATAACCTGTAAGATTATGATTTTAACGTTGCTAATGCCCAAATCCTCGGATATAAGCGCCATATCGCTTGCACCTGCAGGCGTTGCCGCAAGGTACGCTTCCCGCCTTGTAAATACGCCCCTTTTATAAAGGAATGTACCCATTATAACGGCAGCAAGGCTATAACACACAACAAGCATAATGGCGGGGAGTGCAAGGGTTTTAAGGTCTAACAGCTGTGACATACCGATTTTAGAACCCACATAGGCGCCGGATAATAGCTGTGCAGCTCTTCGGACAAGGGTAATCATGCACGCCTTGGGATACAATACCTTAAATATTAAAGTACCCAAAGTTGCAAATGCCATAGTGCCGCCCGGCATACCGGAATATTTACCCAGAAAACCCGAAACAGCTGCAACAAACAATGTAAGTACGGTATTAGGTATATCCGCATTTGCTGTCTTTCTTCTTACGGTATTTTCCGTCTTCTCCACAGCCGGTTTGGTTTTTTCTTCAGGCAGGAGGTTAATAAGTGTAGGAAATACGCCCAGCCCTAAAATATACCTTATAAACTGCAACACCAGCACCTTGCTGCTGTCTGCCCCCATATCCTCAGCTATTAGTGGAATGTCGCTAATTCCGCCGGGAGCGGAGCTTAACATTCCTGTAAGCGGGTCTATGCCGCCTACACGGCTTATCAGTATCCCGCTTACAACGTTCACTACAAAGTAAGAGCTTATTACAAACAGAGCTATTTTGAATATGGATTTCATCTGTTTGAGGTCTTCGCGGTTTACACCGGCGCCTACGAACGCGCCTGCTATAATCTGCGCTACGAACTTAGCTTCAGACGGTATATATGCATCGCCCGAAATAACATTATAGGCACAGGAGCCTATAACCGCGCCTATCATTAACCCGCCCGGCACTTTTAGTTTGTAGAAGCCAAGCCCGATAATCAGCGCAAATATTATAGTTAGGAGCATTCTTTCGCCTTTCAGTTAGTTAAATTAAGAAACGCAAAGGCGCAAGGTTAATCCCCGCGCCTTAAAAAAGTTATTAGGCCTTTTCTTTATTCTTTCCGAACTTAGCCTTGATTACTGGACCAACAAAAGGATAGATAAGTGCTACAATGCACACTACCATTATTGTACCCGCTACCGGGCGCATAAACATGGCGCCGATATCCGCGCGATATATGGTATATGCACGGCTGAAGTTGCCTTCGCATATGCTGCCAAGGACAAGACCCAGTATAAGCGCAGCGGAGTTAAACTTCATCACCCTGAACAGTATACCCATAATACCGGCTATAGCCATTATTTTAACGTCCATAGTGCTCATGTTTGTGGCGTAGGAGCCTATGGTAGCAAGCATGATTATAACGGGACCCAGTATTGAATAGGGTACTGACAGTATTTTAGCAAAAGCTTTCGCTATACCTATCGCTACAAATACCATTACTATATTAGTAATAATCATAGATACGAATGTAGCAGATAGGTACTGCGGCTGGTTGATAAGGAGCAATGGTCCTAATTGTACGCCCTTTAGTACAAGCGCGCTCATCATAACAGCAGCTGCGTTACCGCCGGGTATACCTAGGCTCAGTAGAGGCACCATTGCGCCGCCTGTTGCCGCGTTGTTTGCGGTTTCAGATGCTGCAACGCCATCTATAATACCTGTACCGAATTTCTCGGGATATTTTGAAAGCTTGGTTTCTGTTGAGTAGCAAAGGAAGGAGGCTATTGTAGCACCCGCTCCGGGGAGTATACCTACTATGGTTCCAAGTATTGAGCAGCGGAGTATAACCCATTTAATGCTCAGCCACTCTTTTATAGTAGGCATAGTCGTCTTAATTGTAGAAGCACCTGCTTTTTCTGCGTCATCCGCGGTTAAACGGTCATCAGATATGGTTTGCTGAAGAACTTCAGTTATAGCGAAAATACCTATAAGCACAGGTATCATCTCTATACCGCTCAATAGCTGGTTAGAGCCGAATGTAAGGCGCTGCACACCGTACATGGGGTCCTGACCGACAGTTGCAAGCAGCAGACCCAATATGCCTGAAATTGATGTGCGGAGTATGTTTTCAGAATCCAAGCTGGTAAGTATGGATAGACCCATAAAGGTAATCGCAAACATTTCGCTAGGTCCGAATGACAGCGCCGCCTGTGTTAGCTGCGGGCTTAGGAAGAACATACACAGCGCGCTGAACAAACCGCCTATAGCCGAGCATACAAGTGCAACACCAAGCGCCTTACCCGCCTCGCCCCTTTGCGCCATGGGATAGCCGTCAAAGGTGGTGGGTGCGCTTGAAGGAACGCCTGGTATTTTAAACAGTATAGCCGCAATGCTGCCGCCCGTAATAGAGGAACAGTATATTGCAACCAAAAAAACAATTGCCGATACCGGATCCATAGAGTAAGTAAATGGCAGCCCCAGTGCAACCGCCATGGTTGCGCTAACGCCGGGGAGTGCGCCAAATATAGTACCCATTACTATGGCAAGCAATGTCATAAAGAATGTTCCGGGCTGGAAAACCACTGCTAAGCCATCTAATAACATTTGTATCATATCATACCCTCCTTACGGTAGAAGGCTTTCGAGCCAGAGTGCAAAGTTGCGTAACGCAGTAACCGTACCGCGAGGCAGGTTTACCTTAAGCAGTACGCCAAAGAACAGGTATAAGAAAAACGTTATTGCCAGCGATACTATTAAGTTCCTAATTATGTTCTTATCACCAAGTAGTATGGCATAGGTAAACAGCAGGAAGAAACAGGTTACCATAAAGCCAAGCGGCTCTAGTATTATGGAAGCGATAACAACCAACAGCATACCTATGAATAACTTGCTCTTGAAGAACTCCGGTATCCCCTGCACGAAAGCGCCGAAACTAAATTCTTCCTTGCCTTTTTTTTCTTTTAATATCTTGACAATATTAATCGCAATCATTACGAGCAACATCACTATAAGCACCGTGGGCCAAGTACCCGGCTGTAGTGCATAGGGGTTTCTCTGTACCTTATCCGGAACAGGCGCCTCTATTACGTTGAATATAGCGGCATATACCAAGAATAGGAAGAGAAGGACGTTGAGAATTAATTCAAACAAAACAGTCAACTCCTTTATAAGATTAAGGGAAGGGATTACCTTCCCTTAACATGATGAACATGATGATATTTTCGGTGTATTATTCCAGAACTATATCGTCGTATTGTTTGCTGAGTACGCCCTCGCCATTGAGGTAATTGGAGAACATTACATATTCCTTCTCCATGAGCGCAGACAGACCTGCGGAATCTTCAAAGCCGACACGCTCATCGTATGCGCCCTGTACAAGGAAGTCTATCCAGCGCGGGTCTTTTGAAGCTTCTTCGATTGCTGCTCCAAGTGCATCTATGGCTCCCTGCGGAGTGCCCTTCTTGGCATATATGCCGCGCCATGTGCCTATGAAAGAATCGATACCGAGCTCGCCCGTGCACTCAAGGTCCGGATAGCGCTTCATGCGATTTTCAGAGCAGGCTACCAGCGGAACAATGTCGCCGGATTCGATAAGACCTTGTATTTCGTCTGTTCCGGTAATCATCATGTCGATATGACCGCCCATAAGAGCTGAGTTCATTTCAGAGCCGCTTGCGAAGGCAATTTCAAGCACATCAAGACCTGCAACTGTCTGTTTAAGGGTTGCGCTATCTCCGCCTGTTGCTGTTAACATGCCTACGGTTACGCCAAAGGGATTCTCCTTAACATATTCAATCATCTCAGAGAAAGAATTATAGCCTTTCTCCTCCATTGCCTTCTTTGAACCAGCGATAATGCTTATTGAGTGAACAAGCTTGGCAACGGGGACAAATTCATAGCGGTAATCCATACTGAGGACGCCCTGCAAGTCTAGCATAATTACACTCTGGGTACCCAGCATGAATGTGTAGCCGTCTGCCGGTTGTTTGTAAGTAAATTCGACACCGTTTGTGCCGCCTCCACCTTCTACATTGACAACGTCCACCTGCTGACCGATAATGTCCTTAACGATATCCGCCATAGGACGGAGAGTGGAGTCTGCACCGCCACCGACACCCCAAGGGCATATGAAGTCAACCTTGCGCTCGAACTTCCATTCCCCTTCAGCGTGCAATACAGGAACCGAGGCAAGCAACATCACCAGTACAGTGAGCAGTACCATGAACTTCTTCATTATGTATGACCTCCTATAAAATATTATTTGGATCGGATTAACCGAAAATCCCTAATGAATGCAACAACAGTTCAAATAACAACCGAAAACTAAATGATGTTGAAATAATACTCTAAATACAAGCTTTAGTCAAATCCAAAATATATTATGAACATCATAATATATACATTATAGTTGTCTGTCAATAAATAATTTGTTACCTATTATTGCATGTTTATGCACTTGACATTAGAAAAACTTGCCTATACAATATTAAAACAATAGGAAGGAGATTGAAAATGTTTATTAAGACCATTAACAAACGTACACTAAAGGACAGCCTAAAGCATGGCGGCTGCGGAGAATGCCAGACCTCCTGCCAGAGCGCATGTAAAACAAGCTGCGGCGTGGCAAACCAGCCCTGTGAAAACCCAAACAGATAAATACGCTTACCGCCTTAACAGGCGGTTTTTTTAGGAGATATTTATGTTACACCAATTTGAGCTGTTTGACAGCTACTTTAGCCTTGATGCAAACAGCGGCAACCTCTATATGACGGATAAAAGCGGCGCACAAGCCATTAAGCTGTATGAAAATAACAGTAAAGAGGAATGTATAAGGCTTTTACTGGATAGTAATGATTGTGAAACAAGCAAAGACGATATTGAACAGTTTTTGCATCAGCTTCAAGAATTAAAAGACGAGGGAAAGCTCTATTCCCCCGATATACTGCCCTATATTAAAAAGCCTAATAAGAAGGATAAACCCCTTAAAGCGCTTTGCCTTAACGTGGCGCACAGTTGCAACTTGTGCTGCAATTATTGTTTTGCAGCTGCGGGCAGCTTTACAGATGAACAACCGCTTATGCCGCTTAGTGTAGGAAAGGCTGCTATAGATTTTCTTATAGAAAGCTCTAAGGGTAGATATAATTTAGATGTAGATTTTTTCGGCGGCGAACCGCTGCTTAATATTGATGTAGTAAAAGGTATAGTTGAATACTCCAGAAGCCTAGAAAAAACACATCAAAAACATTTCAGATTTACTTTTACCACCAATGGGGTACTATTAAATGACGATATTATTGAATATCTGAATAATAACATGGATAATGTGGTACTTAGTCTTGATGGCAGAAAAGAAGTGCACGATTATTTCCGTAAAACCCCAAACGGCAAAGGCAGCTACGATATTGTAGTTCCAAAGTTCCAAAAATTCGCCAAAATAAGAGGAGATAAGGAATACTATATAAGGGCTACATTCACAAGGCATAATCTGGATTTCTTCAGCGATATATTGCATATGCTGTCCCTTGGTTTTAACGAGCTCAGTATGGAGCCTGTTGTTACGTCGCCTGACAGCCCTGAAGCTATCAGGGAAACTGATTTACCACAAATATTTGAGCAATACGAGCTGCTTGCAAAAGAGATGATTGAGCGGCACAAAAATGGCAAGCCCTTTGGATTTTACCATTATAATATATCGCTAGATAATGGTCCCTGCTTATACAAGCTGTTATCTGGCTGCGGCACAGGCTGCGAATATATGGCGGTTACCCCTAGGGGTGAGCTATACCCTTGCCACCGCTTTGTAGGCGATGAGCGCTTTTTGCTTGGAAATGTTTTTGAGGGCATAACAAACACTGTAATGGTTAAAGAATTTGCGGAGAACTGCCTATTAAGCCATAAAGAATGTAAGCAGTGCTGGGCTAAATACTTCTGTGCCGGCGGCTGCGCTGCAAACAACTTTGAGGCGTCCGGCTGCATAAGCGGTATATATGCTATAGGCTGTGAAATGTTTAAAAAAAGGATTGAATGTGCGCTTGCTGTAAAGGCACTATGCGCCGACTAAATGAAATTTTATAATTAAAATCTTGCAAAATTCCCACCCCAGGGGCTACTCAAACCACAAAATATGTGATATAATTTCGCCTGTATTGCATTTTGGAGGTAAGAGCTATGGATTTTCAAGCATCGACAGCAAGCCGCAACATTCAGCCCTCAGCTACGCTTAAACTAAATGCCCTCGTACAGGAGATGCGTGCCAAGGGACACGACATCATAGGTCTTGCGGCGGGCGAACCGGATTTTAACACCCCTGCACATATTATAGACGCAGCAAAGCAAGCAATGAGCGAAGGCTGCACCCGCTACACACCCGTTAGCGGAATACCGCAGCTTAAAAAAGCTATAATAGATACGCTGCTTAAGGATAAAAACCTCCTATACGAAAATAAAAATATTCTGATATCTATGGGCGCAAAACAAGCGCTATACCAAGCGTTAAGGGTAATACTAAACCCCGGTGATGAGGTACTGCTCCCTGCCCCCTGCTGGCTTAGCTATAAGGAAATGATTACTATGTGCTCCGCAGTGCCAGTGCCTATACATACTACAGCCGAGCAGGGCTATGTACCCGATATAGAAAGTTTCTATGAAAAATATACAGATAGAACAAAGCTTATACTTATAAACAGCCCCAACAACCCTACAGGTGCAGTTTGGGAACGAAAAATTTTAAAAGAAATAGCCGAATTTGCAAAAGACAAAAATCTGCTTATATTAAGCGACGAAATATACGAAAAAATAGTATATGGAGATGCACATCATGTATCAATAGCTGCCTTAAGCGAAGATGCGAAGGAGCGCACTGTGGTTGTAAACGGCTTTAGCAAGGCATACGCAATGACAGGCTGGCGCCTTGGTTACAGCAGCGGCAATGAAAAGATAATTGCCGCTATGGATGCCTACCAGAGCCATGCTGCGGGCTGCCCCAACAGCATAGCGCAGTATGCCGCTGTTGAAGCCCTAAATGGTACGCAAAAACCACTTTATGATATGGTGCAGGTATTTAACAGAAGACGCGAACTTATGGTTGATTTAATTAACGATATCCCTAACGTACGCTGCTTTGAACCTAAGGGCGCATTCTACGTGCTGCTTGATATATCCCCCTGCCTTAATATGAAATGCCACGGTACGCCAATAACTTCCGATATGGACTTTGCACACCTGCTGCTTGCGCACAACAGGGTATCGGCAGTGCCGGGCAATTCTTTCTACGCGCCAAATTGCCTAAGGCTAAGCTATGCTGTAAAGGACGAAAACATATTTGAAGCTATGAAGCGCCTTAAGGAGTTTGTGCTTTCGCTTGATTAGCCTCTTCCTCGTTTTTTCTAAGCCATACGGATAATACCGCTATATCCGCCGGTGATACGCCGGGTATGCGAGAAGCTTGCCCCAGCGACACCGGCTTTATTTTATTCAGCTTCTGCCTTGCCTCTATACGAAGGGAATCCATAGAAAGATAGGGCGCATCGCTTGGCAAGCTGCGGTTTTCCATAGCTGCTGTGGAACGCACATGCGCACGCTCCTTTTTAAGGTATCCTTCGTATTTTATCTGTATCTGCGCCTGCTCAAGCGCATAGCGCTTATATTCGTTTGGATTATCTATTACATCATATATGCTTATTTCAGGACGTCTTAGCATGGCATCCTTGCCGGAGGACTTTATTATATCAACAAGTTCTTCAGTTTGGCTTTCCTTTATATGCAGCCTTTCAAGCCTTTCTTCACTTGCAAGCCCTACTTTTTCAGCTATTTTGGTAAGCCTAATATCCGCATTATCCTGCCTTAGATGTAGCCTGTGCTCGGCACGGCTTGTCATCATGCGGTAGGGTTCGTCGGTTCCTTTACTGGTAAGGTCATCGCACATTACGCCTATGTAAGACATATCTCTGGTGGGTATAAAAGGCTTTTCTCCCCTTAGGTATAAAGATGCATTTATGCCGCAGAGCAAACCTTGTGCCCCCGCCTCCTCATAGCCTGAAGTGCCGTTTACCTGCCCTGCAAGGTACAGACCTTTAATCTGTTTACTTTCAAGGCTTGGGAAAAGGTCCGTAGGGTCTATACAGTCGTACTCTATTGCGTAGGCATGGCGTATAATTTTAACATTTTCAAGACCTGCAACGCTGTGGTACATCTCCTGCTGTACACTTTTTGGCAGGCTTGATGACATTCCCTGCACATACCATTCCATAGCGGAGCTTGTTTCAGGTTCTAAAAAAACTTGGTGTCTGTCCTTATCCGCAAAGCGATATATTTTATCCTCTATTGAGGGGCAGTACCTAGCGCCCGTGCCCTTGATATCCCCCGAAAACATGGGAGATAGATGCAGGTTTTTGCGTATTATATCGTGCGTTTTTTCGTTGGTCCATGTAAGGTAGCAACAATGGGTATTAATAAGCCGCCTGTCTGTTAAAAAAGAGAAGGGCACTATCGGTTCATCCCCATGCTGCGCCTGCATTTTACTGAAATCTATGCTGCGGTAGTCTACCCTTGCGGGTGTGCCCGTCTTAAAGCGGCGCAGTGAAAAACCGCAATCAAGCAGGCTTTGTGAGAAGTTTTTACTGGAAGCAAAACCCTGAGGACCTATATATTCGCTATGTTCGCCTATTATTATACGGCTGTTCAGATACACACCCGTTGCAATAATAACGCAAGGAGCGTATATTTTTCCCCCGCTGGTTACTTTTATGCCCGCAGCTTTGCCATGTTTAACGAGTATTTCCTCAGCCTCAGCTTGTAATAAATCAAGATTATCCTGCGAAAATAGCGACTTTAACATCCTGCCGTGGTATGCGTTCTTATCCGCCTGCGCCCTTAAGGAATGCACCGCCGGACCCTTGGACTTATTCAACATACGGCATTGCAGCATTACATCGTCTATAACATGTGCCATTTCGCCGCCTAGTGCGTCTATCTCCCTAACTAAATGCCCCTTACCCGTGCCGCCAATAGACGGGTTACAGGCAAGCAGAGCAACAGAGTCTATATTCATGGTGATTAGCAGCGTTTTTAAATTTAGCCGCGCTGCAGCAAGCGCCGCCTCACAGCCCGCATGACCCGCTCCTACCACCAGTACATCGTAGTTCAAAAAATCCCCTCCATGGGGGTGATTATACCACGAGTAAATTCTGCTGTAAAAGATAGCTTTATCGTTGGTCTCTTTTTTGCTATAATGATTTTAATTGAATTATATTCAGTTAATAATTTTCAGGAGCGTAATATGGACAAATATCTTGACTTAATTACTGATTATTTAGGGGAACTTAAAAACACTATTGATTTGCTTGATAAAAATCAAATATCAAAGGCGCTTGACCGCCTATGCAAAGCGCTTGAAGATGAAAGCAATATCTTTATTTTCGGCAACGGCGGCAGCGCTGCTACTGCATCTCATTTCCAAAACGATTTTAACAAGGGTATATCAGAATATACAGAAAAAAAGTTCAGATTTTTATGCCTAAATGACAATATCGCCAGCGTACTTGCTATAGCCAACGATATATCTTTTGATGAGATATTCCGCTTCCAGCTTGAAGGCAGGCTGAAACCCAGTGATGTGGTAATAGCTATATCCGGAAGCGGCAACAGTAAAAACGTACTGCGCGCTGCTGAATATGCAAAAAGCCTTGGTAATACGCTTATAACCCTAACCGGCTTTGACGGCGGAAAGCTGAGGAAACTTGCGGATATTGACCTGCATGCTGATGTAAAAAGTATGCAGATAACCGAGGATATACATATGATACTGGATCATCTTATGATGGCTGTGCTTTACAAAACCCTTGCAGGAAAAGACCATCTGAGGGCTTAAATTTAATATTTTGTGTTTGCAATTATATTCCCCATGATGTATAATTTAGTTGATTCTAATTGAAACTTTAAAATTCCGCAGGAGGTATTATGTCGGGTATTTCTCATGTACTGGCGATAGACCTTGGAGGGTCAAAATTACAAGTCGCCATTGTTGATTCTTTAGGCAATATTATTGCATCTGAAAAGCGCACGCTTATAGACAGTAATTATTCCGAAGAATCCATAATGAAAGAAATACGCATAGCAGCAGAAAATATAATAGAAAAATCACAAAAGACACTCCACGCGGTAGGCATAAGTATTCCAGGTCCCTGCGACAGCGAAAACGGCATATTTCTAGCTAATTTTTCTACGGGGGTTAAGAACTGGGAATACGCAAAAACTCTTTCGGATACCTTTTCACTCCCCTGCTTTGGCGATAATGATGTAAACGCCTGCGCAGTAGCTGAAAAGCGTTTTGGCAATTGCAAAAGCAACTCTAGTTATATATGGATTACTCTCAGCTTCGGCTGCGGCGGCGCTCTTTTTTTAGACGGTAAACTGTATAAAGGCAGGCGCTCTTTAGCGGGAGAAGTAGGACATATACAAGTTGTACACGACAGTAAGCTTAGATGCGGCTGCGGTATATACGGCGACATGGAAGCGGAGTTCTCCGGCTTTGCAATAGGGCGAAAATATTTAGAGAAAAAAGGTCTTACGCCTGATGCTAATTTTGCAAGCAAGGAAGTCGGGAAACTTGCAAGGCAAGGAGATAACCTTGCACTTGAACTGCTTTATGAAGCAGGCTACGCGCTTGGCAGGCTATGCTCAATTGCGCAAAACCTGCTGGACCTTGAAAAAGCTGTGCTCGGCGGAGGCGTATGCGTATACGAGTTTGATTTTTTAAAGCCCGGCATAGATAAAGCGATTGACGATTGCTGTTTTCCGCTTTCAAAGCAAGGTTTTACAGTAGAAAAAACTGCACTTGGCTATGATGCATCGCTGCTTGGAGCAGCTTCACTTGCGCTTAATGCGATAAATGGAGGTAAGAATTGAGCGATAATAACCATGCCCTGCTATCATTTAGAGGGATAAGCAAAGCCTTCCCAGGTGTACAGGCGCTAAACGATGTAAGCTTTGACATTCAAAGCGGCTGTGTACACGCAATAGTTGGCGAAAATGGAGCGGGTAAGAGTACTCTGCTTAAAATTATAAACGGTCTATATAAGGCGGACAGCGGTGAGGTATTCTTCATGGGCAAGCCTTTTAGGTCTACCGACCCTGCATATGCGCTAAGAGCAGGTATATCTATGATATATCAGGAACTGAATATCATCCCCGAGATGACAGTGCTTGACAATATGTACCTTGGCAGAGAAAAATTAACCAAGCAAGGGCTGGTTGACAGTAAAGCTATGCGCAAGGAGGCCGAAAAATATTTAGAAAGTCTTGGACTTAGCTTTAACCTGAGCGCCAAAATGAAGAACTTATCTGTAGCCGAAGCGCAGATGCTTGAGATAGTTAAGGCTATAAGCATAGACGCAAAAATAATACTCATGGATGAACCCACAAGCTCCCTCACTGAAAACGAGGTAGGCTTTTTATTTAATAAAATTAAAGAGCTTAAAGAAAACGGTATCACGGTTGTATACATAAGCCACAAAATGGACGAAGTATTTGAAATTAGCGACTATATTACCGTACTTCGCGACGGCGAACACATAGGCACGCAGAGAACCTGCGACACTAATGTTGCCGATGTAATAGAGATGATGGTAGGCCGCAAGATGGACGAGGTATACCCCGAGCGCACAGGCAAAATAGGCGATGTTATTATGCGCGTTGAGGGCTTTCAAAGGAGCGGCGTATATAGCGATATAAGCTTTGAACTAAGACGCGGGGAGATACTTGGGATATCCGGCTTAATTGGTGCGGGGAGAACTGAAATCGCCCGCAGCATTGTAGGGCTTGACCCTAAAGATGCAGGAGAAATCTACCTAAATGATAAAAAGATAGACATTAAAACAGTAGACGATGCCATAAGCAATGGCATAGTACTTGTACCGGAAGACAGAAGGCGCCAAGGGCTCAACTTAATAGGCTCGGTTAAGGATAATATTTCGCTAGTTGCGCTAAAGCATGTATACAATAAAGCAGTGCTTAACCGCAAAGGCATAGATGAACTATCTAAAAACATGGCGGAAGATTTGCAAATTAAAGCGCCAAGCCTAAATACCCTGCTTGAAAAGCTTTCAGGCGGCAACCAGCAGAAAACCGTTCTTGGTAAATGGCTTGCGGTAAACCCGCTTATATTGTTCCTTGATGAACCTACCCGCGGTATAGACGTCGGCACCAAATACGAGATATATAAGCTCATGCGGGAAATATGCGAGCATGGCAATGCGATAGTGCTTATAGACTCCGACATGGAGGAGCTTATAGGCATGAGCGATAGGGTGCTTGTAATACGGGAAGGCAGAATAGCCGGGGAACTTAATTACGAACAGATAAACGCCAATGCTATCATGCGCTTGGCGGCGGTAGGAGGCAAAAATGAGTACAAGACAGCTTAGCAACAGGAAGGTTTCTTTCACAGAAATTTACTCAAAATTCGGCATAGTTCTGGTAATGATAGCGTTCATCATAATTTTTTCATTGATGTCGCCGGTATTTTTATCTAAGATAAATATACTAAACGTATTAACTCAGGCATCGGTAGTTACAATTATCGGCTGCGGAATAACGCTGCTTATTATTACCGGCAATACAGACCTATCTGCAGGTTCAATGGTTGCGCTATCAGGCTGCGTGGCGCTTGGCACATTTAAGAACTTAACCCAAAACAACATGTGGGGGGATGTACCTGCCGGCATAGTTGCTGTTATTGTAAGCGTGCTTGTGTGTATAGCAATGTACGGCAGCGCAGGTCTTATAATAACTAAGCTGCACACCCCCGCATTTATAGTTACCCTTGGTATCAGCACAGCAGCGAGAGGTCTTGCGCTTATGTATACAAAGGGAAGGGTTATAAAAAATATAGGCAATATAGTAAAGATAGGGCAAGGCAGGTTTTTGGGTGAAATCCCCTACCCCATACTGTTTATGATACTGTTTGTAATCATCACATGGTTTTTGCTAGGCAGAACGCGCTTTGGCAGGTATATCTACGCAGTGGGCGGCAATAGCGAGGCTGCAAAGGCTGCGGGTATAAACACTGACAATGTTGTCCTGAAATGCTATCTTTTCCACGCAATATGCGTAGGCATTGCAGGAGTGTTATTTATGGCAAGGTTAAACTCCGCCCAGCCTTCAGAGGGCGTAGGGCTAGAATTTGATGCCATTACCGGCGCTATTATTGGCGGCGCTTCGCTTGCAGGCGGNCTTGGCAGCGCTTCGGGTACGGTTGTAGGCTGTATGGTAATCGCTATGATAGCAAACATACTAACGCTTAAGGGCGTTCTAAGCTACTACCAGCAGATTATAACCGGTATTATAATTGTACTGGCAGTGGTAATAGACGTACTCACAAAAGGCGCAAAACGAAACTGAAAACATTGGCGCAAAGGACGCCATGTAAATATTTTTTAGGAGGTAACTCATGAAAAAACTACTCACAATCCTACTTAGCATCGCATTGGTGCTGTCGCTCACACTAGTAACGGCTGAAAAAGCGGAACTTAAAAGAGTAGCCTTCATAGTAAAGGGCTATAATGACACCTATTGCCTTATGATAGGCGATATCTTCGAAAAGTACGCAAAAGAAAAGTATTCAGATCTCTATGAGGTAACGCTGTTTGATGGTGAAGTAAATAACGACACTATAAACAACATCATAGACACATGCGTTGCGAACAAATTCGATGTAATCGTACTAACACAAAATGACCCTGACACACCCGTAGCAAACGTAAAGGCAGCTGTTGAGGCTGGTGTTAAGGTGATCATCACTGTAGGCTCCATAAATGATGACGGCGAGTCAATCTATATTGACTCAGACCCCATACAGCAGGCAAGCCTACTCACCACCTATGCAATTGAACAGGGCATAGTAAAAGAAGGCACAAATGTTGCTATACTTCGCGGCATAGACGGCACATTCCACGCTGACGGCAGGCATGACGGCTTCATAAAAGACCTAGAAGCAGTTGGTGCAAATGTTGTAGACGACCAAACCGCCAACTGGAGCACATCTGAAGCTCTTCCCATAGTTGAAGCATGGCTAATCAGCCACCCCGAAATTGAAGTAATCTTCTCCGCGAACGATGATATGGCGCTCGGTGCAATACAAGCAAGAAATGCAGCCGACAGGAAAGACATAAAGGTCTTCTCAGTTGACGCAAATGAGCTTGGATGTCAGGCGCTCATAGATGGCGACCTTTATGCTACCGTCGCACAGGATACACTAGGCTATGCTCATGGCGCTGCCGATACTGCTGCAAAACTGCTCCGTGGCGAGGAAGCCGACAATATTAAACTTGACTCAAAACTCATACTCCTTGAAGATGTAGACGAAATACTTATGGTAGTACACGGCTATACCGAAGAAGAAGTAAAGAAACTTTACGAAAAATAATCGCTGAATAATATGCTCAATCTGTAGATTGAGCGAAGCTAAAACGGGCTGTCGTGCAAGTGACAGCCTGTTTTTTGGATGAAATATCTATGTTATTCCTGCCTTCCCCTACACAAAAGCCTCTGCGCTTTTGCCTCGCCTAAGAGCAAATGTACACAGTGCAGCACCTAGCATTGCAAAGCCCACAAGCGCTATTAAGTTACCTGTGATATCAACTATGGCTTTACCGTCAAGCAATTTATATATGGCAGTGTTTGTCCAGTATTGAGGGGTAATCATGGCAATTTTCTGTAAAAATTCAGGCATAAGCCAATAGGGCCAATACGAGCCGCCAAGCATTGCAAATATTGTGGATAGTATGGTGGAAAGCGCGGAATACCCCCTGCTTGAACTTACCGTAAGCGCAAAGAACATCGCTATAAAAGTCCATGCTATACCGTAGAATAACCATAATACATACATGATAGGCGCTACTTCAACCGGTATTATGAAGTTAGTTACAATAAATATTGAAATTAGGTTAAAAATAAGGAAACAAAGACCGGTTATAAATGTTGCAAATACAAAGGACAATTTTTTTACGGGGGCTTGCCTTATACGGTTGAGCGTACCCTGCCTTTTTTCGGATAGTATTAGCTCCCCTACTATAAACATGCTTATGCTTATAACATATACCAGAAAGCCGCTAGCCTGCGAAAGCCCGCCTCTATCCTTTGCCTTACCTATGCTCTGCTCCTTAAAAATTAGACCTGAGGTTTGCATCTTATCACTTTCTGCTATAAGTTCTTCAGCAGAATTTATTTCTTTTATACCCATAAGGCTTACTAGACCGTTTATATATTGATTTGCCCGATGCGCATAGGTTATGCTTACTTCCTGCGCCTTAAGCGAGCGGATAGCAATTTGCGGTTCTCCACCGCTTAGTATTTCAGCCTCAAATCCTGAAGGAATAATTACCGCTAAATCGTAAATTGAATCAGATAGAGCCTCATCTACTTCTTCTCTGCTGATTCTACTAAGTATATTAGGACCATCACCAAGTTTGTCGCAGAGATTTGCAGAAAGCATACTGTCATCTTCGTCAACAACGGCCACATTCCATTTCGCCTCGATTATATCAGTATTAAACAGAATAAGCGACAGACAAAATAAAATCACAGGCAGAATTATTGTAACAAACAGAGAGCCTTTCCTGCTTAATAGCTGTCTAATATTATTCTTAACTATTTGCAACACTGCTTATTCCCTCCCTTTTACGGTATATTATGTTGGAAACAAATATTATCGCCAGTCCCACTATCAGATTAATTATCGCGGATTTGCCAAGTATTTCCGCATTGTTGCTGTAAATATATTGTATTAGCCCTTTGTTAAGCATACCTACAGGGGTATAGGGTATAATCTGCCTCATGGTTCTACCCATCGACTCAGGCGGCACATAGCCCCCGCCAAACGTTACAAGAAGGACAATTACTGTATTTAATATCCCCCGGCTCATCTTTATATCTGCACCGCTTATCTGATATACAACAAGCCCAAGCCCACAGCAGAATATTGCAAAAGGCGTTAGCGCTATAAGCACCGCAACTATGCTCCTATAACTTACAGAGTAAGCAAGAGTATTTGCGAGCATGAGTATAAGTGCCTGCACTACTAAAGCAATCGTTGCCACACCTATCTTAGCGTAAAATATGCGGTTCATGCTATAGGGAGAACATTTAAGACGTAAATCAGTGTTTTCATAGTTTTCCTTATGCATTATCTCTATGGTTTGTATTGCGCCGTACATCATTATCATTGTGAGCATTGCGATAGAGTAATAACCCATTCCGCCTGGCATTGGATTACCATGTATACCTTCAGACTTAACATAGCTTTTCATAGATGAACCTTGCATGGCTTTGCTAAGCTTGCCTTCTTTCATTGCCGTCATAATTATGTTGGACTGCTGCGCAAATACATCCGAATATGTACGCACAAGCAGGGCTTTTAAATAGTTGGGGTTATCAGAATGTAGTGTTATACTCTTGCTATCCATAGTTACAAAATCGCTTATATCGCCAGACTCTACCCCACTTTCAACCTCTTCTTTGCTCATCTTCTCAAATACTATGCCTGCATTACCTGCTTCCTTTATGTACATATCGGATAACATACCGCCTTGTGTAACTATGGGAATGCTTGTTTCAGGCAATTCCGCGGTACCTCCGCTCATAACCCCGCCAAGCGCCGTTCCCAGTACCCATGTAAGCAAGAACGGAAATATTATCATAAGAGTTATAGTTTCCGGTTCGTGTACAAGATGCAGAATTTCCTTTTTTATTACCTTTAATAAACGCATTTTCCCCTCCAGTTAATCCCTAAGGCTCTTACCGGTAAGAGCAAGGAAAATATCTTCAAGATCCGCCTCGTCTATAGACATATCGCTAATTTCTATATGGTGGTGTATAAGCGTATCAAGCAAATCTCTCAGTTGGTTTTTCTTCTGCTTGCATGAAAAGCGGTAATTGAAATCTTTAATATCTATCTGTTCTATACCGTCAATCAGCCTTAGCTCATCCATGGGTACATCGCCCATTAAACGCATTTTAATAAACCAATGTTCTTCAATTATCTGCCTTAGCTCCTGCAATGTACCCTGTGCGACTATCTGCCCTTCGTCCATTATAGCGATGCGGTTGCAAAGCTGCTCCGCTTCCTCCATATAGTGCGTGGTATAGAGTATAGTCATGCCCTCGCTGTTTAGACGCAGTATAGACTCCATTATATGGTTTCTGGACTGTGGATCTATCCCAACGGTAGGTTCGTCAAGTATTAGAAGCTTAGGTCTATGCACCAAGCCACAGGCTATATTAAGCCTGCGCTTCATACCGCCCGAGAACGTTTTAACCTTTTCCTTACGCCTATCGTAAAGACCAACATAATCTAAGGTTTCCTTGGTTTGCTCTTCCAGCTTTTTCCCTGATAAGTTATAAAGAGAACCGAAGAAACTCACATTCTGTTCTGCGCTCAAGTCATTGTATATAGCCAGTTCCTGCGGAACTATACCAAGCATCATCTTGCACTCTAAAAGGTTCTTATCTAGGTTTTTACCGCCAATAATAATTTCGCCCGCGTCTTTTTTTATAAGCCCGCTTATTACATTAATAGTAGTACTTTTGCCCGCGCCGTTTGGTCCGAGCAGTCCGTACACCTCTCCGTCGTTTATCTGAAAGCTTATATCGCTCACAGCAAGTTTTTTATCATAGCGTTTAACAATTCCTTTTGCATTTAACATGGTAAATACCTCCTTCTATGCTCCGATTATATCAGCGCAGCATAAAGCCCAAAAGTAAAAAAAGTCATTATCTAATATGACTTTTGTCATGATATATGCAATTACTATATACCGATTACTGCCTTTTTGGCGGTGTTCCTTGCTCATTTAATAAGCATTTATTATAATGCCCTTAATCGGAGGTGAGTTTATGCAGGCTAAACTGCTTTGTTATAATTTAACTGGAGATAGGGCAAGATTTGTAAACGCATTATGTGCTGAAATGAATATAGATATGCAAATGGTTGATAAAAGCGAATATTCAAAGCCTCTTTCAGAGCTATTAGGTTTTGATACGCAAGCTGATATAAAATATACAGGCGAAGGCTTAACAGATGAAATGCTCGTACTGTGCTTCTTTACACAAGATATGCTCAAAAATTTCCTAACCGCTTTTAGGCAAAACGGCGTGAAACCCGTAGCTCTAAAAGCTATGCTCACCGAGCATAATTTTGAATGGAGCAGCCTAGAGCTGTATAAAGACTTAAAACAGGAACATGAATATTTTTCAAAAAACAAGCAGGGCAATGCCTAAATTTAGCTTGTAACAAAAATATTTTGACCAAAGAATAAACCTATATTTCTGCCTGTTGAAGTGTATCCATACACAAAAATATATCTAAGCAATGTTTATAGTATATAAATACAACTCGTTATAAAGTTACAGTTCCCCTCTCAGTCTATATATAGCTATCTGTGTTCTGTGTTCAAGCCCTGTTTTTTGTAGAATGCTTGTAACATGGTTTTTTACTGTACCTTCGGAGAGAAACAACTCTTGTGCAATCTGCTTGTTGCTGTAGCCATCTGCGATGAGGGAAACTATTTCATCTTCCCTATCGCTAAGTTCGGCAAGTTTTTGCCTGTTTTCAGGCATATTACGCCTTACAAGCTCCATAACAACGGTATCGTATACATTTTTACCCTTATGTATTTCAACTATTGCATTAATTATGGATTCAGGCGTGGCAGATTTAAGCAAATATCCGTGCGCGCCATATTTTAGGCTCTGCAATATTTCACTTTGCTCATCAAAAGTGGTAAGCACCAACACCTTAGTGTGTTTTGAAACTTCCTCCAATACATCAAGACCGGATTTTACGGGCATTCTAAGGTCAAGCAGCATTACATCGCAGAATTTACAAAGGCGCAGTGCGTCCTCTCCGTTTTCTCCAAGTGCACATACCTTTATACCCTGTTTCCCGTCTATAAGTATTGAAAGAGATTCCCGTATAAGGGCATCATCATCTACTATTGCAAGCTTTATCAAGCCGTCTTCCTCCTTGGTATGAGAGTGATAATCGTCGTACCCTTTTTGGGTTCCCCTCTTATTATAAGCGAGCCCGCGAAAGGCGCTATACGCTGGCGCATTCCGGATATACCCATGCCTTCTTCATATATTTCAGCGCCTAATCCATCATCCCTAACTTGCAGACGGAGCATACCGGGCATTACCTGCAAATCCACCCACACCTGCGTTGCATTTGCGTGCTTTATTACATTTGAAAGCGCCTCTTGCAAATTGCCTCTTATAGCCTCCCATCTATCGGGTTCTATTGCATTTATATCTCCATCCGCTTTATAATGAATTATTATACCGGTATCCCGTCTGAACTTATCTATAATTGTGTTAATATCCGCCGCTTGCATATCAGATGCCTCAGCCCGCATTTGATGCACGACAGAGCGGATATTATCTATCCCCTCTCTAAGCGACTGAGTTGCGTTTGTAATCATTTGTTTTGCGCGCTCCGGGTCTTCATCCATTATAGATTTTGCCGCCTCAAGCTGCAATACGGAGGCAGTAACGCTATGACCTAATAGGTCATGTATATCCTGCGCTATACGCTGCCTTTCTTTAAGCCTTGTATTTATCGCTATCTGCCTTTCAAACTTACCCTGAAGCAACCTATATAGACGGCTCTGCTGTGTTTCTATTTTTAGGCGCGTGTTGTCCTTGGTTATAGCTTGCAGTTTTTCTTCCTTTGTGTATAGATAGAAGTACAATACCAGATAGAATATATAAGGCAGCACTAGCAATTGAGGCTTATACTGCCACAGGAAAATAAGCAGAAAAAAATTACCTATTGAAAACAAATCGTGTATAGCAAGCGATAACGCTCTAAAGCTTAGAAAAAACAGCAATACCAAAACTATATGCGCCATATCATTAGGAAAGCTTAAGTTGCACAGCAGCGCATAGGCAATAACTATTATAGTATCGCACACAAGAAGAAATGTTTTCACTAAGCCACCGCCTTCCTCAGCTATACGCCGATATTAGCCGTAAAATATAAAGCTGTCAACATCATAACGGATACTATGTTAGACATAAGACTACTTTCAAAACGCTCACCTTGACAGCAAAAACAATTTAAAGCATAATTATTTTAAGGGAAGGGGGGATTTTTTTGCTTTGCGTAAAGGAAGTTGAGCACTTGAGCCCGGCAGCAAAGGGCGGCATAAAAGCTCAAGACGTGATACTCAAAATAAACGGCGAAGAAGCGCTTGATATTATAGATTTCCACGCATTAACTGCGGACGAAAAAGTACATATGCTTATAAGCCGGCAGGGCGAAAATATAAGTTTAAGTGTAAACAATCCCTCATATGAGCCCCTTGGCATACGCCTAACGCAATCTGCGCTCCCTCCCCCAAAAAGTTGCGCTAACAACTGCATATTCTGTTTCGTTGCCCAAATGCCAAAGGGAATGCGTCCTTCGCTATATATTAAGGATGATGATTGGCGTTACTCGCTAATGATGGGTAACTTTATCACGCTGACTAATGTAAACGACAGAGAATTTTCAAGGATAATAAAACGTAAGGCAAGCCCTCTGTATATTTCCGTACATGCCACCTCTCCCACTGTTCGCAAAAATATGATGAGGAATAAAAATGCGGGCAAGCTAATGGAAAGGCTTGTAGAACTTAAACAAAATGGCATTTCTTATCATTTGCAGATAGTGCTTGTACCAGGCGTAAATGATGGCGATGTTTTAAAGCAGAGCCTTAAAGATTTATACGCACTTTTACCTAATGTACTTAGCGTTGCGCTTGTTCCGGTGGGGCTTACTAAGTTTAGAGAGGGCTTGCACCCAATTGAACCGTACGATAAAATAAAGGCAAAAGAAGTACTGGATATAGCAAGCTATTTTCAGGAGAAAGCAAGACAGGAACATGATATAAGCTTCGTACACCCATCTGATGAGTTTTACTGCATTGCAGGTAAAAATATACCACCCGCATCATTTTATGATGGTTTTCCTCAGATAGAAAATGGCGTAGGTATGATACGCCAGTTTGAGGACGAGCTCATAAGCTCAAAAAATTATTTCGGCATAATCCAAAAAGATGAGCAGAAAATATTAATACCATGCGGCACAATGATATACCCCTATATGAAGGAATGGGTGGAAAAGTATTCGCCTGAAAATGTTGAGGCTAAAGTAATCCCCATAAATAACAGATTCTTTGGGGAAACTGTAACGGTAACGGGGCTGATTACCGCAAGCGATTTGCTCCATGAATTAAAAGGCATGGACGCGGATATGGTATTTATTGCAGATTCCATGCTTGATTCCAGCAATGAGCTGTTTTTAGATGATATAAGCTTTGATGATTTTAAGCATCGCCTAAAGCTCCCCTGTAAAATGGTAAGTGCAACGGGCGAGGGCTTGTATAGGGCGCTTAATGTAAAGGAGTGAGTAGGATTAAAAGCTTACCCATAGTGGCTATTATAGGCAGACCGAATGTAGGTAAATCTACATTTTTCAATGCCATAATAGGCAGAAGAATTTCAATAGTTGAGGATACGCCCGGCGTAACAAGGGATAGAATATACGCTGATACCTCTTGGACTGGACGCGGCTTTACACTTGTTGACACCGGAGGCATAGATACACAGAGCGAAGATGTATTCCTAAGCCAAATGCGTTTTCAGGCACAGCTGGCAATTGAAACTGCGGATGTGATACTGTTTTTTGTTGACGCTAGAGATGGGCTTATGCATCAGGATGAAGAAATAGCCCATATGTTAAGGCAAGCGGACAAACCTATAATACTTGTTGCAAATAAGGTTGATAGTGAGAAGCAGGAGGACAATATTTACGAATACTACAGCCTAGGGCTTGGCGACCCTATGCCTATTTCAAGCGCCAACCTGCTGGGACTAGGAGATTTATTGGATAGTATAGTATCTAAGCTCCCTGAGGATAGTGGTGATGATGAACATAGCAACGCCGTGCAGGTAGCTATAGTTGGCAGACCAAATGTAGGCAAATCTTCACTTGTAAACAAATTGCTTGGTGAAAACAGGGTTATGGTGTCCGATATCCCCGGCACCACTAGAGATGCTATAGACACCCCTTTTGAGCATGAAAACGGCACAGTATACAACCTTATAGACACTGCCGGAATACGAAAAAAACGCTCAATTGAGGACGCTAGTATAGAACGCTATAGCGTTATTCGCAGCTTTGCTGCTATAAGGCGCGCTGATATAGTGCTTATTATGATAGACGCAAATGACGGTGTAACCCAGCAGGATGCAAAAATCGCCGGTATAGCTAAGGACGAAGGCAAGGCAAGCATAATTGTAGTAAACAAATGGGATATGCTTGATAAAGTTACAGGCACGCTTGAAAACTATCAGAAAGAAGTTTTAGAGAAACTAAACTTTATTAATTACAGCCCGGTAATGTTTATATCCGCACTCACCGGGCAACGCACACATACCATATTTGAAACCATAGACAGGGTGTATGCGCAGGCAGGAAAACTAATCCCCACTGGACTGCTTAACGACTGTATAGGCGAAGCGCAGCTTAACCTTCAGGCACCGTTTATTGGCGGAAAAAGGCTGCGCATATACTATGCAACGCAGTTTGGCAGTTTTCCCCCAAGTTTCCTTTTATTCGTAAATGATGAAACCCTCATGCACTTCTCTTACGGACGCTATCTTGAAAACCAACTCAGGAGAAGCTTCGGCTTTGAAGGCACGCCAATACGTTTTACGCTAAGAGAGCGTAAACAGGAGGAATGATTATATGTTAAAGTATTTTCTATGTTCAGTAGTAGGATACCTGCTAGGCTGTATTTCAACAGGCATTATGCTTTCTAATAGAGTGGGAGTTAATTTAAGGGAAGTTGGCAGCAAAAGTACGGGAGCTACAAATGTATCTAGGATTATGGGCTTTAACATGGGCGTTGTTACATTTGCAGGGGATTTTTCAAAAGCGCTCATCGCAGTACTGCTTGGAACCCTAATTGCTGGCAGAAATGGTGCTCTTGTTGCAGGTCTTTTTGCTATAATAGGTCATAACTGGCCGGTGTTCTATAAATTTAAAGGCGGCAAGGGCATAGCAAGCTCATGCGCCGTACTGCTATACTTATTCGCACCTGAAACCATAGTAGGGCTGATTGTTGCACTTATAGTTATAATAGCCTTTAAGTATATATCGCTAGGGAGTCTAAGCTTGCTAATTGTAACAAGTGCAATAACCTTGTTTACAAGACCGTTTTGGCCGGATACAGCATTTGTACTAGCTATGCTTGTGCTTGGCGCTTACCGCCACAGGAGTAATATAAAACGGCTACGTGACGGTAACGAGAATAAATTCAGCATAAAACAAAGCTAAATATATCTAAGTATGTCTATACCAGCGAGACTGTCAGCACTATAGTCTGCCAAAGGATGGTTTTTTGCACTGCCAACCCCCAGCACTTTCATGCCTGCACTCTTTCCAGCTTCAACGCCTGATGCAGCATCTTCAACTACTAGACACTGCTGGGGCTCCACATTCAGTTTTTGAGCGCCAAGTAAAAACACTTCTGGGTCTGGCTTACTTTTTTTTATCTGATTACCATCTATAATAGCATCAAAATACTCCTTTATACCCAGCTTCTCAAGTATTAAAAGAGTATTTTTGCTGGACGAACCTATTGCTATTAGCTTACCGGCATTTTTAAGTCTGTTTATAGATATAAGCGCCCCAGGCAGCATATCATTAGGCGTTAAGTTTTTAATCTTTGAAATATAATAGCCGTTTTTCCTCTTGGCTAAAGCCTTTTTTTCCTCGGCACTATAGCTTATACGGCTTCTTTCGAGGATAATTTCAAGGCTGCCCATACGGCTTACGCCCCTTAGGCGGTCGTTAATATTCCTGTCAAAATAGATGTGTTCCTCATTGGCTATCTGTTTCCACGCTTCAAAATGATATTCATCTGTTGAAACCAGTACACCATCAAGGTCAAAAATAACTGCTTTCATAATTCCCCCTTATTCCTCCGTTTTAAATTTTAAACTATAATATTTGATTAGGCTCAATGATGATGTTGCGACTAATGCCTAAAGGCATCCACACCTAAACTATTAAGAAATTCAAGCATTTTAGGTGTGACAATACGGTTAGTTCATCCCTATTTCCTTTGATTATTCCGCAAATTTAAAGCCATCGCCTCGCATTGCGCCTTTTGTGTATAGAGTATACGATATTTGGCTTCTTAATACAAGAATTAATTAAAAATTCTTCTTTTTTCTGTACAATTAAGGATAATTGTGATATATTATCGATGAACCAGACGAGGGTTCACATGTTCCAAAGATATCCTCATCGGCTGACGGCGTTGTATCCAAGGGAAACATGAATGCATCGTCTCAGTTTGGATATAATTTAGGAGGTACAACATGTACAAAGACAAAACCCTCACCTGCCGCGATTGCGGTGCCGAATTCACTTTCACTGCCTCAGAGCAGGAGTTCTATGCCGAAAAAGGCTTCCAAAACGAACCGGGCAGATGCCCCGCCTGTAGAGCGAACAAACGCAACAACCGCTTTGAACGCAAGATGTATGATGTAGTATGCGATGGCTGTGGAGTTAAAACACAAGTTCCTTTCCAGCCGCAGGGTGACCGCCCCGTATACTGCAAGGAATGCTTTGAAAAGCAGAACAAGCGTTATTAATTAAGCACATATAGCCGGAGCAAAAAAGCTCCGGTTTTTTTATGCTTTTCTTGACTGCTAGGATTATATTACGTATGATTAACTTACAGGAGGGATAATTATGGTCGATAATATTAAAACGCTTGCAAACATGATTGATGATGCAAAAAGAATAGTTTTCTTTGGCGGCGCAGGTGTGTCTACTGAAAGCGGAATACCGGACTTTAGAAGTAAAGACGGCTTATACAAAAGCAAATGGGAAGACCCGCCTGAAACCGTACTCAGCAGGAGCTACTTTAACCGAAATACCGCAAAATTCTTTAAATTTTACAGAGAAAAGATACTGCACCCTGAGGCTACACCTAACGAAGCACATATTGCACTTGCCAAGCTTGAAGAAATGGGAAAACTTACCGCTGTAGTAACGCAGAACATAGACGGATTACACCAGATGGCGGGAAATAAAAAGGTGCTTGAGCTACACGGTTCAACTCTTCGCAACTACTGTATGAAGTGCAAAAAAGCCTACGGGCTTGAATATATCCTATCCCAAAAGGATATACCCCTATGCACATGCGGGGGCACCATTAAGCCTGATGTAGTACTGTACGAAGAACCTTTAAACCAGGAAACCATAGCAGAAGCCCTCTACCAGATAAAAAACGCAGACCTTTTGATAATAGGCGGCACTTCGCTTACCGTGTATCCCGCAGCTGCATTTGTGCAGCAATGCCGCGGAAAAATAGTAATAATAAACCGCGATGCTACCTATATTGATTCCTCAGCTGACCTTGTTATAAAAGACAAGATAGGTGTAACCCTAAACTCCGCTATGAAATTAATAAAGCATGTTTGATGTATGCCGCCCTCTGTGCTAAAATACCTTATTGAGCATAGGGGGTAGCAATGTTCGGATTTATCATAGCAAATAAGGATTTGCTAAGCGAAAGTCAAGAGGAGCAATACAGCGCATATTATTGCGGGCTTTGCGCTGCGCTAGATAGCCGCTTTGGCTTACGCTACCGCATTACATTAAGCTACGATATGTGTTTCCTCGCGCTTGTTCTCTGCTCCTTACAGGAAGAAGAGTCCGCATTTACCGAGTGTAAATGTCCCAAGCACCCGATAAAACAGGTAAACGGCATAAGAAACGAAACTATGGACTATGTCGCCGATATGTCTGTAATATTAACATACTACCAGCTTATGGATTCTTGGGTGGATGACCAAAATATCGGCGCATTTTTATCTGCAAAGAGCATGAGTAAACAGATACAAAAATTAGAGGAACTTTATCCTTCAAAACTCAAAAACATTAAACACTGCCTTGATGAGCTATCTAAAATCGAAAAGGATAATGTACTCAACCCAGATGTAGCTTCTGCCTGTTTTGGAGAGCTGCTTTCCTATGTGTTTTTCTTTGGCGGCATAGCCGAAAATGAGCTTCTAGTATTCGGCAATTCGCTTGGAAAGTTTATATATATTATGGACGCTGTGTGTGACCTTAGGCAGGACCTTAAAAAGCAGCAATATAACCCCCTTATTGCAATACCTGTTGAAAAACACAAGGGCATACTTACTGCACTGCTAGCAGAATGTACAGATAAGTTCTATAAACTGCCTGTTAAGCGCAATAAGGAGCTTATGGAGAATATACTTTTTTCAGGAGTGTGGACTAAATATAACTATACAAGGCAAAAAGGAGGCAAAAAATGAGTAGAGATCCTTACGAAGTTTTAGGAGTTTCGCGCAATGCCTCCGAAAAAGAAATCACAGCTGCATACAGGCGGCTTGCTAAGAAATATCACCCAGACCTTAACCCGAATAACCCCGACGCTCAGAAAAAAATGGCGGAAATAAATGTCGCCTATGAGCAAATAAAAAGCGGAAATACTTCAAGCTACACAGGCAGTTATGGTGATAGCAGCGCAAACCAAGGTTATGGACCTTTTTATGGGGGGTTCTATCAAAATACACAGCGTAGCAGCTCAACTAGCCAGTTTGAAACTGCAAGACACTATATATTAAACAGAAGATACCGTGAAGCATTATTTGTGCTTTCACAAATCCGTGATGGCAGTGCCAGATGGTATGCGCTGAGCGCACTTGCAAACTACGGCGTTGGCAATACCATAACTGCTATGGAGCATATAGATAGGGCAATCCAAATGGAACCCAACAACTTTGAATATAGACAGATACAGGCTCAAATAAAAAGCCGCAGCGTAGTATACGAGCAGAGGAGCAGTCAATTTGGCTTTCCGGTATTCGGCGGGATAATGCCCTTCTGCTGGGGTATGTGGCTGTGCTTTAACTGCCGTTTCTGTTGTTAGGAGATGAATTAATATATGAATAAATATATTAACAAATTAGTACTTTGGATACAGAAATTTATGCAGGGCAGATACGGTCCTGATAATTTGTCTATTTTTTCAATTAAACTGTACCTCATTCTTGTGGTGCTGGGGCTATTTTTCCCCGCGCTAACGCTTATTACTCCTATTTTTCTTTTTTTTATTCTTTATAGGTTGTTTTCAAAGAATGTAACAAAACGCAGGGAAGAAAACGTTAAATTCTTGCGTTACAAGAGCGGCGCAAAAAAACAGCTTCTTCAGCTTAAAAACCGCTGGAAAGAGAGAGATACCCACAGGTACCGCAAATGTCCAAGCTGTAAGACCATGCTAAGACTTAAAAAACAAATAGGGACGGTTAATATCACCTGTCCCGTTTGTAAAAACAACTTTTCTATCAACATAAAGCACTAGCGTTTTTTTACATTGTTCCTTATGCTTTCCACAACCTCATAAGAGGTTTCGTCTTCCCTAAGCTTGCGATAGCCTACCACAAGGCGTTCGCTTTTTTCTTTGCCATGGCAGGTTATAAGGGTTAAGAGCTCGTCCTGAGATAATATGTCAATTGGCAATTCAAATGCAGAGAACTCTCTTAAATCCTCTACATATTTATTGCGTTCCTGAAGGCTTTTAAATTCCGCCTTTATAAGCGGCACATATTTATCGCTTTGAGGGTCTATAGATACTTCGCTCACTGCATAGGGTACATATACCCCATCATCGTAAAGGGTTTTAAAAGATGCAAGCGGGCTATTAATAAGTATGTTTTCATCAAGCAAATAATATAGTTTACCGAACATGGTGCCATTTTTCATGTTATGGGCATGTATTATCATATTCTCTGCCTTTGGAAGTACAGAACATGAAGCGTCTAAAAACGCCGTTCCGGAAGCGCTTTTCCTACCATAAAAATCGTGGTCTACATAAAAGCTGTTATCCCTCTGGGTAACAGGAAAATCTATTTCTTTTACACTTTCAAGCTTAAGCCAGCCAATAATATCGTGGTTTTTTCTGAAAAGGCTTACAAATTCCCCTCTCATTGCAGGCTCCTGCGTAGGCGTGGCGGCAGACTCTACAGAATAGTCCTGCATAGGAGCAAAGGATACCTCAGGCAGAGAAGGGGACACAGACGTTACTACCTGAGCAGCCACTGCAGTTTTTGAAATTTCAGTAGCGGGGAACTCCTCCCTTAGGCTGCGCTGAAGTTCTCTAGTATTATGTGTCATTATCATATAGCGCACTAAAAGAACACCGGCAGAAATAAACAGCACAAACGAAAGCAGCATAAGCAGCCTTGATTTATTTATACGCTTATGCCTTTGACCCTTTTTGCCAATTTTTACATTATAAGAACGTTTGCGTGATCTGCGTTTAGACACGGTCTAAATATTAGTTTCCTTCGGATTCCGCAGGCACAGCCTCAAGCGGAGCTTCGGACTTGTCATCAGACTGCTCCTTAGTTATCCTCTCATGAGCTTCCTTAGTTGCCAGCTCTATATTTGCATCGTTGTAATTAATATTCATTTCAGCCATCCAGCTGCTAAGCGCGCTGTCGAGTACTTCTGTTTCCTTCTGTATGAGGAGCGCCTCACTTATTTGAGAGTATATCGCATCAGTCATAATAAGACCGCTTGGGACATCCCTTTGGTATTTAAGTATATGTACGCCAAAGCTTCCTACTGAGGGTTCGCTAACATCGCCCACCCTATTCATGCGGTCGGAAAACGCTGCGCTTGTAAACGCAGGGTCATACACTATAGACTCCTTATGCACAGGATAGCCATCGCGCAGGTTATCGGTGTTTAGCATACCTGGGTCAGAACCGAATTCCTCTATAAGCTTTTCAAAACTTTCGCCATCAGCGAGTCTATCATATATGGTGTCTATTATATCCTTTTTAGAATCAAGCACAGCTTGCTTTGCAACTTCAACCTGTTCTAGTGTTACAGGCTCTGTTACAACAGCGCTGTCATTCTGCTTATTGGGTTCTTCAGCGCTATCATTGCCGGCGGAATTTTGCTGTTCCTCGTAAGCAGCCTGCATTGCCATGTATTGTTCAAGTATATCTTCATCAACCTTGATTAATATATGTATTATTCCCCTATAACCTTCGGGCGTATACCATTTGGGTTGACCGTAGTATGTAGTCATCCCCTCAAAAAGCGGTATATTATTTGCGTATTGTTCTTGATACTGCTGACCAACCGTTTCAAAAATCTGTTGGACTTCCTGTTCGGTGGGTGCGTAGCCGGCAAGCAGATATTCGGTCATTTTATTGAAGCTTTCCCTTTGCTTCATGCTATCAACAAGTACATCAAGGGTTAGCCCATGAGTTGTAAAAAACTCCTCAGCTTGGGTGTGCGCTTTATCCCTTGCTTCCTGCGTATCCTCGGATATGTTTTGCTCTATATAGTTTTCTATGTAGGAGTTAAGCTCAGCCTCAGCGTCCTTGGTAATTGAATCAAGCTCTTCCTGTGAAAACTCATTGAACTTCATATCTGCTATCTTTCTACGCATTACCTCCTGCTGCACTAAATATTCAACCACAGTTTGATAATCCGTTTCAGTTGAAACATAGTTATAGCTTACAAAACTTGGCATAATTTCATCCGCCTGTGCCTTAAATATTACAGTATCTTCAACCCTAGCAAGCTCTAGTTTGCTAGTATCTTCTGCACAAGCTTGAGTTAGAATTAGCATAAGCGCTATTAATACTACTGATAATTTCTTCATAAAAATGGTCCTTTCATGTCCTCTCATATGTATTATTGCACTAATCAGAACATATGGCAAGTGTTTATGCCTTATAACACCGCTACGCTTGAACTATCCCTAGAGCGGGAAAATTTCAGCTTAACTCCATTATCCCGTCTTAATTCAAAGCAGGAAAGAGTGTCCTCAGTTATTACAGCACCGGGGATGGACAAAGGCACTCCAGGGGGATATGCCATAATGTATTCAGCGCTTACCTGCCCCAAAGATTCGGCAAGGGATATCTCACGCCATGGTCTTTCCTCAGCTTCAGCTATAGTCATAGCTATTTCAAGGCTGGGCATATTAATTACGCTTTCTCTCCTTGAAGCAGGCTTCACTTGTTTGTCTATGTCAATAAGCGCATCAGCAAGTTTTATTAGGTTTTCTTCGGTATCCCCAAGACCTGTCATACAGAGAACGGCTTTTGAGCTGGCCATCTCCGCCTCTATTTTATATTTTTTTCTAAGCAAATCCATAAGCTCGGGACCCGATAAATCGGTATCCAGCGTTGTAATAAACAATTTACCCGCATCAAAGTGAAAGAAGTTGGGGTGCTTGTAAGGGCTGTCATTCCCATGGCAGAGTACACTTAAATTGTTAAGCGAAACTATACGCTCATCAAACATATTTAAAGCATTATGCCAATTTAAAAACAGCTCATCGCCTTTTTCAATAAGCAGCCTAATACATGAGTCTATTGATGATAATAACAGATAGCTGGGGCTTGTACTCTGATATATTTCAAGCGCCTCAACAAAACGCTGCGCTTTTTTTGCTGTAGCAACATGGGCTATTGCAGTCTGTGTTAGCGACGGGAGTGTTTTATGCAGGCTATGCACTACTATATCCGCACCCGCATTAATTGCGCCGCCTGTAAAATAGGGGCTTCTATCAAGGTGCGAGCCGTGCGCCTCGTCAACCAGCAGCACCGCACCATGCGCATGTACGATTTCAGCTATCTTTGCAATATCGCTTATAACACCCTCGTATGTAGGGCTTGTTACAACTACTAAGCGTGTATTCGGGTATTTTATAAGCGCCTTTTCAATTGCATAGGGCGACATTGCAGCTACAACTTCATAAGAGTGGTCATAGCCCGGGTCTATATAATGCGTCTTAAGGCGCCTTAGCGCAACCGCATGGAACACGGACATATGGCAGTTGCGCGCTATTATCGCAGTATCCCCAGGCATAGTTAAGGCATGCACAGCGGATAATATCCCCCCGGTTGAGCCGTTCACCATGAAAAATGTTCGGAAGCTTCCGTATAGCTTCGCCGCATTCTTCATTGAATCCATAAGTATTCCGCTCGCCCTTGGAAGGTTATCAAAGCCGTCTATTTCGGTTATATCTATATCTGCGCTAAGACGTTTTAAATATGGCGCTAAATTAGTGTTCCTCTTATGCCCGGGCATATGCATAGGTATTTCTATGGGGCAGCGTTTTTCAAGCAGTTCTAATATTGATTGTGAATAATCCGTCATTTACTCTCCTTTATTCTTGTATAAACTGGCTATTATACATATCGTAATATATACCCTTTTGTTTGATTAAACTATCGTGATTGCCTTGCTCCGCTATGGCGCCGTCTTTCATTACAAGTATTCTGTCGGCGCTGCGTATAGTACTTAGCCTATGAGCTATTATAAATGAAGTACGCCCTTTCATCATATCGTCAAAGGCTCTGTTTACAAGCATTTCCGTACGGGTGTCAACAGAACTTGTCGCTTCATCAAGTATCAAAATAGGCGGGTTATTTATAAGCACCCTTGCAATACACAGAAGCTGCATCTGCCCGCCGCTTAGACCCATTTCCCCTGAAAGCAGAGTGTTATAGCCATTTGGAAGCCTTGAAATAAAGCCATGAGCATGGGCGCGCTTTGCGGCGGAAATTATCTCTTCTACAGTGGCATCTAGCTTACCAAAAGCAATATTATCCCTTACGGTTCCTGAAAACAGCCAGCTATCTTGCAGCACCATAGCAAACATACTACGAAGCTGTGAGCGTTTTAGCCTGTATATAGAGTTACCGTCTATTTTAATATCCCCCGAATCAATATCATAAAAACGCATTAGCAGGTTTACTATAGTAGTTTTACCTGCACCTGTTTCGCCTACTATAGCTATTTTTTCTCCGGGCTTTACTTTAAGCGAAAACTCCCTAATTAGCGGCTTAGATTTCTCATAGCTAAAATGCACATTTTGAAAATCCACATTTCCTATGGATGAAATATATTCGGGTGGGCTTTCGTAATCCTCTTTTTCATTTTGTCTATCAAGCAGGGCAAACACTCTCCCCACCGCAGCATACGCGCTTTGAAGCTGGTGTATAACCCCGCTTATTTCATTAAATGGCTTTGTATACTGGTTTGTATAAAATAGTAACGATGATACCTGCCCAATTGATATTAGCCCAGCAAGTGAAAGAAGTGAACCCACAAGCCCTACTGAAACATACACTATATGGTTTACAAACCTAGTGCTTGGGTTCACAAGCGCGCCATATAGCTGAGCGGTATAGGTTTTACTAGTTAACGTTTCATTGTACTTATTAAAGGATTTAATATTACCTTCGTGGGCGTAGAAAGCGCTGATAATATCCCTATTACTTATACGTTCTGTTATAAAGCCGGAAAAATCTCCCTGCGCTTCCGCCTGCATTACATAATGCTCATGCGATGAAAGAGTTATTTTCCTTGCAACCAGCACGGAAAGAGGCGTGAGCAGCGCAACTGTAAGCGCTATTGGAAGGCTTATAATAGCCATACTTATCATCGTACCCACTATAGCAGATACACCTTGCACCATCTTAGGAAGCCCTTGTATAAGCCCCTGTGAAACATTTTGTGTGTCAATTATTATTCGGGAAGTAAAATCTCCTCTTGAGCCTCTATCTATAGAAGAAATAGGCAGCGTATGCAGTTTTTCATACCCCGCTTGTCGTAATGCCTCTGCTGTGCGGTAGCCAACATTATTTGCAGACTGCATTAGTAACCACTCAAAAAATGCGGAAGATATATATAACGCCGCCAGTATTTTTATATTATTAAAAAGTTGAGGAAAATCCACATTAAATAGAGCAAGGCTGTCTATAGCTTTTCCTATAAACACGGGTGCAAGCAGCGAGCAAACTGACCCTGCTATACCCGAAATCACCAGTACAACAAGGGATAGCTTTGCGTTCTTTGTAAAACCCAAAAGACGCACAAGTTGTCTACGCATATTCAGCCCCCGCAGTCTGGGTGATGTACAGTTCCTTATAAATTTCACAGTGTTTGAGCAAATAATCATGCTTGCCCATACCTACGCATACACCGTTATCCAAAACTATTATATTGTCCGCATGCATTATAGTTGAAATACGCTGGGAAACCACTATACAGCTTCTATCGCCAAGGCTTTTTTTAAGTGCTCGCCTGAGCCTAGATTCTGTACTTAAATCAAGAGCGGAAAAGCTGTCATCAAGTATAATTACTTCAAATGGCTTAAGTATTGCCCTTGCAATGGTAAGCCTTTGTCTTTGCCCGCCCGATAGGTTACGCCCGCTCTCTTCTATATTGTATTTTAGTCCTCCCGGAAGTTCATACACAAAATCCGCCTGAGCTATGTTGAGCGCATCTTCCATATCTTTTTTGCTTGCGTTATTATTGCCTAGCTTTAAGTTTTGCTCCACACTTCCCTTAAAAAGCGATACGCGTTGAGGCACAAAAGATATACGCTTCCTTAGTTCTTCTATAGGAATATTTTTGATATCTTCACCGCAAAATTTAACTACACCCTTTGTAGTATCGTAAAACCTTAGAATAAGGGAAACAAGCGTACTTTTCCCGCTGCCGGTACCGCCTATTATACCAAGACTTTCACCTTTGTTTAGAGAAAAGCTTATATCCTGCAGTGCAGGTTTACCATCAGGGTAGGTAATGCAAACATTTTTAAATGATATTAGTGGCGTATTTCCTTTTGGTATAAAATCGCCTTTTTTTATCCCGAACTTATCAGAAACAGAAGGCTTGGTATCCATAAGCTCCTCCACCCTTTTTGCTGATGCATACGCCCTTGTGTATATCAGCACTAGGTTTGCCACAACAGCAGTCTGTAGGAATATTTGTATTAGGTACTCTATAAAAGCTATTACTATACCAAGTTCTATCTTGCCAAGCTGCACCCTTTTTGCGCCCAGCATAAGCACCGCAATAATTGCCATATTTAGGCAAAGGCTTACTATTGGGGATAGCAGCGATGTTATTTTACCTGTATTAAGAGCAAAATCCGCATAGAATTTAGAGCTTTCATCGAAAGAATCTACCAGACTTTCCTCGCGCGAAAACGCCCTTATAACCCTTATACCTGAAATAGTTTCGTTTACTTTACGGCTAAGCAAATCAAGACTCTTTTGAAGCGCAGAAAACTTAGGCGCTACCGCCCTTAATATTATAAACATTATTATAGAAACAAGAGGGGTTGTTATAAGCAGCACTAATGACAGCTTTACATCCAATATAATCGCCATTATTATTGAGCCTATCATAATAAAAGGAGACCGTATAACCAGCCTTATCAGCATAGCCATAGCATCTTGCAGGTTGTTTATATCGATAGTCATACGGGTTACAAGTGAATTTGTACCTATACTATCTAAATCCTGTGCGGAAAGCGAATTAATTTTTTCAAAGGCTTCCCTTCGCATCTCCCCGCTCATACCGACCGATGTTTTTGTCGCCACAACTTGACACACCATGGCACAGCAAACCCCAACAAAGGCGAGCAGGAACATTATGCCTACATTCCTAAAAATATGGCTTTTATCACCAAGAGCGATGCCTTTATCTATAACGCTTGCCATTGCAACGGGCATCATTAGCTCTAAAATAGCCTCTATTAGTTTAAAAAATTGACCTAGAAAAATCTGTTTCCGGTACTTAAGCACCGTCTTTTTTATATAAGGCATGTGTATCCTTTTATATTACGGAGAAGGTGCTGGCGGCACTTCCGTTGGCGCAGGCGTAGGAGGAGCGTCTGTCGGAAGGGGAACCGGGGTTTTGTGTTCTTCTAAAGCCTTACTATAAAGAAGTTCAAGCGTCTTTTTATCCGCTGTGCCGTTTGCCTTAATGCCGTTATCCTTCTGGAATTTGCTTACTGCCTGCTTGGTACCGTCAAGGTATTCGCCTGTGATTGTACCTTGATAATAGCCAAGCTCTTTAAGCCTGTTTTGTAGCCAATATACATCTTCTCCCTTGGATTTAAGCTTTAATGCTCTTATTTCAGCAGTAGGTAAAACTGCGGGGTTATATGGTGGCGCTACAGATGGCGCAGGGGTTGTGGGATGTGAATATAGTTTTTTATCGTAAGTTGCGGGGCGGGAAGCTGCCTTAAGCTCGGCATCTATAGGAGCATCTTCATGTATATAAACCTGCGTACCCTCACCGCAATTTTGGTATATCCACTTCGCATCTTGCAGGGTTAAGCGTATACAACCGTGCGAGGCAGGCTTGCCAAGGCGGTTTACGCTTTTTAAGTTTACGGATTTAGTATTGTATGAGCTATATATAAAGGAGTGAAAAGCGATACTTGGCGTAATGCTAACCCAATACCTGGCTTTGCCGCCGCCCCAGGTTGGAAACTCCGCCCAGAGCGCACGCCTTTTGGTAAGAGTATGTGTGCCTACATCGCTAGGATAGCTTTTAGTACCGGTTGAGCACCACATAGCCCTTATAAACCTTGAATAATTACCCTCTTCGTCCATGCCGAATACTTTTATAAGCTGGTTATTTACATCAACCTCAAGGAAATATTCCGGTGGTTTAGGTTCCTTGGTAGGTTTTGGTATTTCAAAGGGAAGTACTACATCTTCGCTATATAACGCTTCCCAAGTTTCTTCATCTAACTTACCATCAACAAACAGACCGTTTTGCTTTTGAAATTCCTCAAGAGCAGCCTGCGTCATCTTATAAAAACCAGTGGTTGTGGTTTTTCTATTGAAATAACCAAGCTCCTTTAGGCGCTCCTGAAGCTGGCGCACCCTCTCCCCTTTGCTGCCGTATGACATATTGCCGGGGAAGCTTAAATCCGGTACTTTGGTAGGCTCAGGCACTGGGGTTGGGGTCATGTTAGGATCGGGTGTTGCTATAATAGCGCGTCCGCTGTATAGTTTTTCCTGTGTAAATACATCCGCTTCGCCAGTTGCATTCAATCCGTTTACAGTTTGAAACGCCTGCACAGCAGCCTGGGTATTTTGCAGGTATTTTCCACTAATATTGCCCGCATAATAACCAAGTTCGCCAAGCATGGTCTGCAATCTTGAAACGTCCTTGCCCTCACTTCCGCTTTTAAGCGGTCTATGGCAATCACCGTATATTATTTGAAGAGTAGCTGCATCAGCTTCACCTGTTACAGGTAGGGCATATGCCTCCTGCACTTTTTTTACCGCTTCGGTAGTAGATTTATAGTAATTCCCCGTAACCTTTGCTGTATAATACTTTACATCGCGCAGCCTTGTTTGCAGGGCGCGCACTTCATCTCCCTTATCGCCATATTTAAGCTCCTTAAGCTCGGAAGTTATTATTACAACTTCGTCCTCTTCAGGTTCAAATACGTCGGTTTCTTCTGCAACTATTATAGAAAAGATGAGTGAAGCTAACAACAAGAAAATAGCTAAGCGTTTCATCCCGTCCTCCTTCAAAAAAAGCTCGGCTTTATTGTAATAATATTACAATAACTTTGCAAGTATTTTTGTAAACTTTACAATTGTTCTGAAACAGCGGACAACGCTTCCTTATCAGCCAGCCTATCTCCCATAACCACGCCCATAGCGGAAGCCATCATAAGTCCGCGAGTCCAGCCGCTGGAATCGCCGAGTGTATGTAGATTTTTTATATTGGTATTCAGATCCTTGTCCATTTTTACCCTGTTTGAATAGAATTTAAGTTCGGGCGAATACAGCAGGGTTTCATTTGCAGCAAAGCCGGGCACAACATATTCCATAGCCTTTATGAAGTTTATTATATTTGTCATAGCTCTATAGGGCATACCGGCAGTGATGTCGCCAGCAACGGCATCGGGTAGGGTAGGTCTTACATTTGAGCGGCTAAGCTCCCTCTCCCATGTGCGTTTGCCGTCTAATATATCGCCAAAGCGCTGAACGAGTATGCGCCCGTTAGCAAGCATATTTGTAAGTTCCCCCACTTTTTGAGCGTATGCAATAGGTTGGTTAAAAGGAAAGGTGAAATTATGGCTGCATAGTATAGACAAGTTGGTATTTGGGGATTTTTTGTCCTTATAGCTATGACCGTTTACTACGGCTAAGTCATTATCGTAATTTTCCTGAGAAACTACGCCTCCCGGATTTTGGCAAAATGTACGCACCTTATCTTTAAAGGGGTTGGGATAGCCTATAAGCTTGCTTTCATACAGCGCCTCATTCACCTCTTCCATAACTTCATTGCGTACTTCCACCCTAACACCTATATCTACTGTGCCCGGCTGATGGGCAATTTTATGTTCCTCGCATATTTTTTCAAGCCAATCGGCACCTCTTCTACCGGTTGCAACTACGGTTGTATCAGCAAAAATCTCCTGCTCCTTACCTGTTTTTGAACATTCAACCTTAACACCTATACACTCATTCTCTTTTAGTATAAGGTTGGTACAGTTGCAGCCAAAGCATATTTCAACGCCGCTGGCGATAAGAGCTTTCTGTATAGCTCCGTATATTTCCTGTGCTTTTTCAGTACCCATATGACGTATAGGACAATCAACAAGCTTAAGCCCTGCCTTTATAGCTCTCTTGCGTATCTCCTTTATACTATCCTTATGCTCAAGCCCTTCTATATGAGTATCCGCACCGAAAGAAAGGTATATACTATCGGTATAATCTATCATTTTTTGCATATAGCTTTCGCCGAGCAGCTCCGGTAATTCGCCGCCAACTTCTGTTGAGAGGGACAGCTTGCCATCTGAAAATGCGCCGGCTCCTGAAAATCCGGTTGTTATATGGCAATAGGGACGGCAATTCGTGCAATAACCCACTTTCTCCTTTGGGCAGTGCCTTTTTTCTATGGACTCTCCCTTTTCTATCATAAGAATTTTTTTCTTTGAGCCCCTTTTAATAAGCTGCAAGGCAGTGAATATGCCCGCGGGTCCCGCTCCAATAATAACCAGATCGTATTTCATATTTCCCCTCCAAAAAGATTAGACCTAAGTTTACTTTATTTGTATTATGCTGTCAAATAGACTATACGGTAAAAAAAGCGCTGTATATAAAATTATTTATTATAACAAATCGAATAATGATATCTGATTGCTTGCAGCTATGCTGCCTAGCGCACCGCAATTTTTAAGCAGCTCAACCCCGGTAACCGTAACCTTTGTACGGTTTTGCAAATCTTCTACCGATATAAAGGGCGTACTGCGCTCTGCTATTATACTGTTTGCAGCCTGCTCTCCAAAACCGCTAAGGGAGGTAAAGGGACAGCGGAGCGCTCCATCCTCTATTACAAAACGAGAAGCTTCGCTTTTGTATAAATCAACAGGGAGGAACTTATAACCCCTTGACACCATTTCTATTACTACTTCAAGCGCGATTATTTCATCCTTATCCTTACCGGTTTGCTCTCTGGAATCTATACTTTTACGCTCTGAAAGCATATGTTTTAGATATTCCCTATCTACGAGCATAGTTTCTGAATTAAAAGCGCCGCAGCGTATGCTAAAATGTGCTGAGTAGTATTCAAGCGGGTAATACAGCTTAAACCACGCAATCCTTAGAGCCATTATTACATACGCAACCGCATGACCCTTGGGGAACAGATAGCCTATCTTTTTGCAGCTCTGTATGAACCAATCCGGCACGCCGTTTTCCCTCATAACGCTTTCCATTTCAGGGTTATTTTTAAGTTTTTTGCCCTTGCGTACATTTTCCATTATATCAAATGCCATTTTCGCATCAATACCAACGCTTATAAGGTAGTTCATTATATCGTCCCTTATACATATACATTCCTTAAGGGTAGCGGTATTGCTTAGTATCAAATCCTTAGCGTTGCCAAGCCACACATCAGTGCCGTGTGATAGCCCTGATATGCGTATAAGTTCCTCCATGGTACTAGGCTTAGTATCCTGCAGCATCTGCCTAACAAATGGGGTACCAAATTCCGGCACGCCAAGGGTGCCTGTTGCACAGTCTATATCTTCTACGGTAACCCCTAGCGCTTCTGGGGAAGTAAAAAGGCTCATAACCTTTTCATCATCAAGGGGTATATCCGCATAATGTATACCGGTCAGTTTCTCAAGCACATATATCNTGGTTGGGTCATCATGCCCTAGAACATCAAGCTTTACCAATATATCGTGCATAGAGTTAAAATCAAAATGCGTGGTTACTATACCAAGTTCACTCTTATCAGCCGGATGCTGAACTGCGGTAAAATTATATATCTCATATTCCTTGGGCACTATAACCATGCCGCCGGGGTGCTGCCCCGTAGTGCGTTTAACACCCACACAGCCGCTTGCAAGGCGTTCCACTTCAGCTGAAGGAGCTTCCCTGCCAATTTCCCTTAGATATTTTAGCACTAGCCCGTAGGCAGTCTTATCTTGGAGTGTACCTATGGTGCCGGCTCTAAATACATTACCCTTGCCGAACAGCTCTTCCACATATGCATGCGCCCTTGCCTGATACTCGCCTGAAAAATTAAGGTCTATATCAGGTACCTTATCTCCCTTAAAGCCTAGGAACACTTCAAAGGGTATGTCAAAACCGTCCTTTAGAAGTTTTTTACCGCAGGTGGGGCAATTTTTATCAGGAAGGTCAACGCCTACCTTGCACTGCTTATCTACATCAAAATATACTTTGCGGCATTTAGCACATCTATAATGGGCAGGCAATGGATTTACCTCTGTTATTCCGCATAGGGTTGCAACCAATGACGAACCTACCGAACCGCGGCTTCCGACTACATAACCATCGGAAAGCGATTTTTCAACCAACAAAGTAGCTATCCTATATAACGTGGCGTAGCCGTAACCTATTATTGCGTTTAATTCTTTATTAAGCCTTTCTTCTATTAACTTTGGAAGTTCATCCCCATATAGCTCATGAGCTTTTTGCATTGTTAAATCGCGTACCTCATCCTCAGCATTTTCCCATTTTGGGGCAAATGTAGTCTTACCTTCCGGGTGCTCAGGATACAGGCTTATTTCCTCTACCTGCTCTGCTATTTTTAGGGGATTATTTATTACTATTTCCCTAGCTTTTTTTTCACCCAGATAGGAAAATTCCTTAAGCATTTCCTCCGTAGTGCGGAAATAAAGCTCAGGCTGTAACTGGAAGCTACGGATATTCTGACTGCACTGGAGTATGCCCCTATACACCGCATCTTCAGGGTTTAGATAATGTACATCCCCGGTTGCAACTATAGGTTTATTATTCTTTTCTCCAAGTGCGATTATTTTTCTGTTTATCCCGTGCAGCTCTTCCCTATCTTTAACTGCGCCTCTTTCAACAAGTAATGCATGGTTGTCATCAGGCTGTATCTCAAGATAATCGTAAAACTCTACTAGTGAATCAAGATGAGTATCATCCGCATTATCAAGTATAGCCTGATATATTTCGCCTTCCTCGCAGGCTGAACCTACAATCAATCCCTCCCTGTAGCGCTTAATTTCTTCCTTAGGCACAAGAGGCACATTTCTAAAATGCTCAATATGGGATAATGAAACTATACGGTTTAGGTTTTCTATCCCTTTTCTGTTTTTAGCGAGCAGCACTATATGCCTTCTCTGCGTCTTTACATAGCCTTTTATGAAATTATCTATGTCGTCTATGGTTTCAACGCCCATATTGCTTATTTCCCTAAGCATTATAAGCAGGCATTTTGCGGTAGCTTTAGCATCATTCACAGCCCTGTGTGCATTTTTAAGCGACACGCCAAGGTGTCTACAGAGCGTACCTAGCCTATACCTTGGAAGCTCGGGATATAGCTTTTGCGCCATGGCAAGGGTATCAAGTATGGTGCCATCAAAGCGCATGTTTAGACGTTTAAGTTCGCTATAAAGCATACCCGCATCAAACTTAGCATTATGCGCCGCAATAGGGCTATTTCCTACAAATTCCAAAAACTCGGGTAATATTTCCCCGGCTTTTGGAGCATCTTTAAGCATAGCATCTGTGATGCCTGTAAGATTTACTATCTCTTGGCTGAGCGGTTTTTCTGGATTTACAAAGCTTGAAAAGGTATCAACTATCCTTCCGTCCGCTATTTTAACAGCGCCAATCTCCGTAATACGTTCGATTTTAGTATTGAGGCCGGTGGTTTCAAAGTCAACAACTACAATGGGACTGTTTATGCTCTCATCACTTGCACCCTTTACTATGCTTCCCTCTTGAATCATATATGCTTCAAGACCGGGTATAAGCTTTATATTGTTTGTTTGCGCAGTATAAAACGCCTGAGGGAATGCTTGAACAACCCCCGAATCAGTTATAGCTATAGCGGAGTGTCCCCATTTCGCTGCGGTTTCTATTAGTTTTTCTGCGGATACGGTGGCGTCCATATTGCTCATCTGCGTGTGGGCGTGGAGTTCTATACGTTTTTCAGGGGAATTATCCATTCTCTTTTCTATCTCATAGTGCATTATATCCCTTGCCATTATTACAAGTTCCCCGCGCTCAAAATTATCCTTTTCGCAGTTTCCTCTTACCTTAACGCCCTCTCCAACATTTATGCTGTTTATAACCTTTTCCACTTTTTCGGCATTATCGAAATTTACATTTTCAGAAAAAGCGTCCCCGCCTTTCCTTGTAAGGCGCAGAAATATCTTACACTTTATAGAGCTGGTATTGTCCGTAACGATAAAGCTTAAAAGCACCATTTCCCCGCCTTTAATATCGGTGCGTTCCTTTTGTATTACTTCACCCTGCACCACTACTAAACCGCTAACCTCAGTTAGAGATGCAATATCCACAGCTTCTTCTTTTATTTTTCTACCTTTTATACAGTCGGATTTCTTCTTGCTTGTATACTGCCTGTTATCCTCCTGCTTTAGGAGATATTTTTTTTTGCGTTCTCTCTCCTGCTTTCTCTTTTGCTCAATATTTTCAAGCCTTTGCGCCGCATCTCCCCTAAGGCGCAGATGAAACTTAGGTCTTATATGAAATACATGCTCAGAAGCGTTTGTCAGCATATTTGACACATTGTTTTGGTTAAGATAGCTGAGCGAAAATTCATCAGGCGCTTCAAGGGATATTCCCTCAAGATATGGGCTCCATATAATATCCTTAACCCATGACACTATTGCCGGGAATTTTCTTATAAGGTAACCTGTAAATATATCAGCATATTTTTCCGGCTCCTCTAAAAAATGCTGCGCTGAATTTGGAGATGCAGTTCTGAGCGACACCGCCATGCCGGGCAACAATTTCTTAAGAGCTTTTTTTATATTAAGAAAATTCTCTTCCCTTACAGGCTCATCTGAAAGTAGAAAAACCGTTACATGTCTTTGCTTTTCGTTATAGTGTATCTTGTCAAGCTTTAGTTTACCCTTAAGCTCAGGTATTTGTTCATATATATATTCAATCAGTTTATTGTCATTACTCATTATTTCCCTCGTTCTGTCTGCGCCATATATCAAGGGTGCTTAAAAGCTCCCCAACATAATTATCCGTTAGTTTACGGGAAAACTTCCCATCAACATATAACGCCGCGCTCTCCTTACCGCCGCAAAGAGCTATATCCGCACCCTTAGCTTCACCGGGACCGTTCACCACGCAGCCCATAATAGCCACCTTCACTTTATAATCTATATGCTCGGTTTTTTGTTCTACCTCCCTAGCGATTTTTTCCACATCAATATTGGTACGTCCGCAGCTGGGACACACAATAAGTTCAACCCCGCTTCGTAGATTTAGCGCTTTTAATATGTCTATCGCCGCCTTGGCTTCAGGTATGGGCGAACCCGCAAGCGACACCCTTATGGTATCCCCTATTCCATCAAGCAGCAGACTGCCTATACCTATAGCAGATTTAATAGTCCCACGCCCCGGAAGGCCTGATTCTGTAACACCTAAATGCAAGGGATATGAAAAGCTTTCATAAGCTAGGCGCGTAGCCTTTACCATATTTTCAACATCGCTTGATTTTATTGAAAGCACTATATCGTAGAAATTGCATTCCTCAAGCAATTTAATATGCCTTCTTGCACTCTTTACCATAGCTTCTGGGCTTGCACCGCCAAAGGCTTTGTAAATATCTTCGGGTATGGAGCCTGAATTTACGCCTATTCTTATAGGTATATTATGCTTATTCGCGCAGTCGGCAAGTAGAGCAACATCCTCTTTCTTTTGTATGTTGCCGGGGTTTATACGAAGCTTGTGTATACCGTTTTCTACAGCCTTTATAGCAAGCCTTGCATCAAAATGAACATCCGCAACAAGCGGTACAGGGCTTTTATCCACCAGTTCTTTTACAGCTTCTGCCGCCTTAACACTATATACAGATACCCTAACTATATCGCAGCCTGCTTTATATAGGCTTTCAATTTGGCTGAGCGTTGAATTAACATCCTCAGTCTTGGTATTTGTCATGGACTGCACGCTGATTGGCGCGCCTCCGCCTATTATTACATTGCCTACCGATACTTGTTTTTTCATTTCGCTAAAATAATCTAAATATGTCCCGCATGGTTATAAATATGAGTAAACCGAATAAAAGTATCATGCCTGTTGCGTGTATATATGCCTCGTTTTTTGCGGGCTTGCCTCTTATCCATTCATATATTAGAAACAGCGCGCGACTACCGTCAAGCCCGGGGAAAGGAAATAGGTTTAATATGCCAAGGTTTATTGAAATTAATATTAGCATATACGGATACACCATATAGGAGGATTTTTGGCTCTCCTTTACTATTGCATCGGTAACACCTACTATACCACTCAATTCCTCAAAGCCTTCGCCGCGAGTTACAAGCCCGCGGAAGCCGTCTATTATTGCCCCTGCCGCACCTTTGCATAGCCTATATGCGGAGCTTATTACTTCCCCAAAGCTTCCCTTTACTACTTCTGTTGGCGCATATATATTTACCACTATACCCATCATATATCGCCTATCCGAGCTACTGTAAAGCGGTCTTATTATAAGCTTTTCCTCACGAACATTATCACCGTAGCCTCTTTTTACTATTATCTCAAGCGGGGCTCCATTTTTTTCAGCATGCCTATCTACTATAGATGATAGATTGTTGGAAAGTTCCTCACCGTTTATGCTAAGTATCTTATCCCCTACTTTCATACCGCCCGCTTCCGCCGGGCTGCCGGAATTTACGCTTTGAACTGTGGTTTCATAGGAGCCTATAATTTTAGGCACACCGCTTAATTGAAACACCAGCACAGCAACAAAAAAAGCAAGCAGTATATTCATTATAGGACCCATCAATACAGTGAACAATCTTTTTGACGGGTGATAGTTTTTAAGCGCCCTTGGATCATCCTTTTCTTTCTCGTTTATATCGTCCTCACCGTAGAACATGCAATATCCGCCCATGGGTATTATACGTATAAAGAACTTGGTATCGTATTTTTTGCTGTTCCACGAAGCGATTTGAGGACCAAAGCCTATGGCAAACTCCTTAACAGGTATGCCCGAGAGCCTTGCCGCCAAAAAATGCCCCAATTCATGTACGCATATCATTATGCCGAACATCAGCACGGCAAGCAGTATATAAAAAATAGTCATATTACCTCCGTCAGTTTATAGAATGAATATATTCAGTAGCTTTGAACCTTGCCCAACTATCGGCATATATTATTTCATCTGCATTTTCTGCCTTTGGCAAGTCCTTACTTAACAAATATTTTACAGTATCCGCTATGTTTAAAAAGCCAATTTTGCCATCCAAAAAAGCTTGAACCGCAACTTCATTAGCGGCATTTAAAGCGCACGGGGCGCTTCCGCCAAGACGCAGAGCTTCATACGCTAAAGAAATTGAAGGAAAGCACATAGTATTGGGCTTTTCAAAATGAAGAGTATGTATATCTGATAGATTAAGCCTTTCTGAAACCGCCCCCATGCGCACAGGGTAGAACATGGCGTACATTATGCTTGTACGCATATCGGGAACGCCAAGCTGCGCCACAACAGCATAGTCCTTATATTCAACCATTGAATGCACTATGCTTTCAGAGTGTACTAGCACATCTATCTGCGAAGGCTCAGCCGCAAACAACCATTTGGCTTCTATTATTTCAAGCGCCTTGTTGAACATGCTGGCAGAATCTATGGTTATTTTTTTGCCCATATCCCAGATGGGATGCTTTAATGCATCTTCAGGGCGCACATTTTGCATTTCTTTAATTGAATAGTTTCTAAAAGGACCACCAGAAGCCGTTAGTATAAGGCTGTTAAAGGCATTATCCTTTGCCCCAAGAAGACACTGATGTATTGCAGAATGTTCACTGTCTATGGGGATTAAATTTGCATTTTCTGAAAACAAATCGCATTTTGGCATTATAACACTACCGCCTGCGACTATGGTTTCTTTATTAGCAAGGAGCACACGTTTTCCTGTATCTATTGCATTTATTACGGCTTTAAGCGCAGACATGCCCACAACGGATACCAGTACATCATCCGAGGGGATATCACGTGCGATTTTTTCAAGCGCAGTTTCTCCAAAATACCAACTGCAAAAGCTTAAGTCTTTAGGTATTGGCACTTCGCCTAAAGTTAGAGCAGCTGCACTGGGACGGTATTTTCTAACTAGACTAAACAGTTCCTCCGCATTTGAATGAGCGCTTAGCGCAGAAATAGAAAACTTATTAGGATACGCATCAACTATTGATAACGCTTGGCTGCCTATAGAGCCTGTCGCACCAAGTATGGAAATTTTACGCATTAAAATTTTACCTGATAAAGAAATATAAGCACAACTACAATCAATATACTGTCCAGCCTATCCATCATTCCGCCATGGCCCGGGAAAATATGACCGAAGTCCTTAACCTTGCAATGCCGCTTAATAAGAGATGCGAATAAATCCCCCACCTGCGCAAGTATGGCGCCGACAAAACCCAAAAGAAGAATATGCCACCAAGGAGGAAGGGCTGCATTTTGACTTGATGCCACTAAATACACGACAATTGCGCCAACCATACCGGTTAAAAGCCCTCCCAATGCGCCCTCTACAGTTTTATTAGGGCTTATCTGAGGTATCAACTTAGTTTTCCCGTATTTAGTACCTATGTGGTATGCCCCAACATCGGTAATGGTAGGAATCACAAACACAAGCCACATAAGCATTTTACTAAGAGCAACTTCCTGAATCCTCAAAAGACTTAACATACATAATCCGGGAAACAAAAACATGTTCATAGGCAGTAAGGATACCAGCAAATCATCTATTTTAGGGTCACTCCTAAACATAACCTGAATACATATAGCTACAAATGCGCAGAAAACAAATACCGCTAAAAGATATAGACTGCTTTTGCTCTGCATAAATGTAAATACGGGAATGCCTACTAGAAGCGCCACCCAGCTTGGAAGCCCAACAGGTCTATGCCCAGCAAGCGAAAAAGCATATAGGAGTTCATGAAGGGCAATACAAAGCGCCCCTACCCATAATAGAGAAAACACCCAGCCCCTCATTACAAGCGCAAATATCAAAAGTATTGCAAGCAGTATCCCTGTTATAGTGCGTTTTTTCATGATTTTCTGCCCCCAAAGCGTCTTTCCCTCTTGGAAAATGCTTGTAAGTCACTCTTATAGTCTTCCACTGTATAATCAGGCCAGAAAGTTTTTGGGAAAATCATCTCCGCATATGCGCATTGATAAAGCATAAAATTACTTATGCGCATTTCACCGCTGGTTCTAATGAGTAAATCTACAGGCGGCTGTCCTGCGGTGTAAAGATATTTTTCAAACATGGTTTCATCTATATCATCTACTGAAATTTTATTTTCAAGCACATGCTTAGATATGGTTTTTACAGCGCCTAATATTTCATCCTTTCCACCATAGTTAAGCGCAATATTAAGCTGCATACCGGTATTATCTGCGGTTGTATCCATACTTGCCTGCACGGTTTCCCTCTGATTTTGCGGAAGCCCAAAAATATCACCCAGTATGCGTATACGCACGTTGTTTTCATTTAGTTCATCTATTTCAGAATTAAAATACTCAAGTATAAGCTGCATTAGAGCATTTACCTCTTGCTTGGATCTATTCCAATTTTCAGTAGAAAAAGCGAATAGGGATAGTACCTCTATGCCGATATCCGAAGAATAGCGTATTATTTCCCTAAGCGCTTCAACGCCCTTTCTATGACCAAATGCAACGGACAGGGCGTTCTTTTTAGCCCACCTGCCATTGCCGTCCATTATTATCGCTACATGCCTAGGAAGCATAATTTGTATCCTCTCTTTTTGCCAATCATAATTAATGCTTACGCCTTGCTTTCCAAAGCCTTAATGCAACAAACACCATTGATGATGCCAAAATAATTGAAGCAACCAACTGTCCTATAGCTGCTGCGGGAACAGGCTCAAGCGGCCATGGTTCTATGAAAGCTGCAAGACACGCTCTAAACACCCATACCACGGTTAAAAACGTATAAAACACAAGGCTTTCAAAATTTGAAGAAAGCGTACTTTTCCCTAAAAAAATTAATACTAAACTACTCCCAAAAAGCAGGGCGGAAAAACAATAATTTGTGTAATCTATTCCAACAATAAGGTTTTCATATTGCATAGGAAGGTAGCCATACCAATTGTATAGATGTGGTACAAAAAAGTGCCATAAGCCTGTCAACATACTAATTACCAAAGTAACATAGTATATAATACTTGTTGCCTTTTTCACTTGGATTTTTCCTCCATCTTATCGGGCTTCTCTTTTAGAAAAAAGCACACGTCAACAGCATCGCCACGCAACCTTACTATGCGCTCTTCTCTATCCTCACTCGTGGAATGTTCCTCTCTTGCGTAAATATGACAGATTTTAAGGTTCTCAATCTCTTTTTCAGATAGACCGCTCAACAGTTTTTCAAGCGGCATACCTATTAAAGCCGACATTAAACCTCCATTATCTCCTTTTCTTTGTCTTCCGCAATGGAGTCAACTACCTTTATTGCCTCGTCCGTTACCTTTTGAATTTCGTCTTCAGCGCGGAAACGTTCGTCCTCGGAGAGTATAGAATCCTTTTCCATTTTTTTAAACTGGTCTATGGCATCCCTACGAATAGCACGCACCGCAATACGAGCTTCCTCTGCATTTTTCTTTACAATTTTTGTAAGCTCTCTGCGACGCTCTTCGTTAAGTTCCGGTATAACAAGGCGGATAATCTTCCCATCGTTTGCCGGGTTTAGACCAAGGTCGCTCTGTAGTATCGCCTTTTCTACCATGGGTATAGCCTTTACATCCCAAAGAGAAACTGTAAGCATACGCGGCTCGGGCGCGGAAATATTCGCCATCTGTTTAAGCGGAGTTTGTGTACCATAATAGTCTACGGTGATTCTGTCAAGCAGCTGGGGATTTGCCCTGCCCGCGCGTAAAGATTGCAGCTCTCTTTTAAGAACATCCTGTGTTTTTTTCATTCTGTCCTCTGCAGATTTGATTACATCCTTATACATATATATTCCTCCTTTAAAGTCCTACATTATTGTACCCTTTTTTATATCTCAAAGCAAACACACTATATTTTGAATTAGGCTACTGATCGTATATAAACTTTTCGATTGCTTTCTTGTTTTTGCTTATATTAGGAATAACATAATATGTTCCATCTATCAGCTTATTTGTAAATGCTTTTTTGACGGGCACCCTTAAATACCTAGTATTAAGACTTTCAACTGCAAGCATGTCGCCTGTAAGTTTTACAGCATCGCTCATGGTGATATTTGTATCCACGAATTCTATATTTTCTGAAATTATCTCAAGTATTTTGGATATTTCAAGGCTTCTTATGCGATTTAATATAGCCATAAGCACCCGCTGCTGCCTGCCTATGCGTTCATAATCACTATCTATCTTCCTTATGCGGGCATAGGACATAGCCTGTAAACCGCTTAAATGCTTGAAACCCGCCTTATCAAGCTTTCCCTGTTGTTCCGGCAAGCCATTAAGATAATTATAATACTCAAGTATGCCATTTAGCGGTTTAAGTTCTTCATCGAGTACTTCTATGTCTATACCGCCAATGCTGTCTACCAGTTTTATCATAGACGAATAATTTACTGCGATATAGCCCTCAACCTCTACACCAAAATTATTTTTGAGTGTTTCAATTAAAAGTTTTGGACCGCCATGAGAAAATGAAGCGTTTAGTCTAGTTTTCCCGCTGCGAGGTATCTGAACATACAAATCCCGCATAAATGAAATCAGTTTAAGGCTGCTGCACTGTGCATCAAATACAGCCAGCACCATGGTATCGCTCCTTCCGCGAATAGACGGCATATTCGTATCAACGCCTATAATAAGCAGCCTATATGGTTTGCTCTTTTCAGTTATGTTTTCATCATAATTTTCGGGCAATACTAAATACTGGCTACCGTCATTTTGATAAAGCTCATCAGGTAAAGGAATGTATTCCTGCTCCTCTGAAATAGTATATGATGTGCTAAGTATAATAACAAGCAACATTATTATATTCAAAGCTCTCTTCATACCGCACTCCTTAACAATTTCCACGCAGCAAAAAACCGGCAAAAAGCCGGCTCTTTAATAATGTTTTATGCAACCGTTATACAGGCGTTGGGACATACCTCTACGCAAGCTTTACAGTTAGTGCATTTTTCGGCATCTATTACAGCTATGCCGTTTTCAACATGTATTGCATCATACTCGCAAGCTTTTTCACAGCGTTTACAGCCAATACAGCCCTTTGAGCAGCTTTGCCTTGTAACTCTAGCATTATTTAGGCTCATACACCTAACAAGCACAGTAGATTCCTTAGGCAGAAGCGTTATTAAATTCCTCGGGCAGGCATCCACACACATACCGCAAGCAGTACATTTTTCTGCATCTATTACTGCAATTCCATTTACAACTTCTATTGCGTCAAAAGCGCATACCCGCATACAATCCCCAAGACCTATACAGGAGTACTGACAAGCCTTAGGACCGCCGGAAAATTCATTTGCAGCAAAGCAGGTTTTTACACCTTCGTATTCAAAGCTTTCGTTTGCTACGCCTTTTTCTCCTTGACAGCGCAGCCTTGCAACTTGCTGCACGCCTGCTTCTACACTAACTCCCATTATCTCAGCAAGTGCAGCGGCACAATTTGCACCGCCAGGAGTACAGCCGTTTACAGGCGCCTCGCCCTTAGCAACAGCTTCAGCAAAACCATCGCAGCCGGGGAAACCGCAGGCGCCGCAGTTTGCACCTGCTAGTTTTTCTCTTATAAGTTCAACTTTTTCGTCTACAGGAACGGCAAATTTCTTGTCGGCAAAGCTAAGTATAACCCCAAACACCGCCCCTAGAGCGCACATCACAGCAACTGCATATACAATCGGCATTCTTTTCCCTCCTTACTAAACAAGGCCTTTAAAGCCGAGGAATGCAACACTCATCATACCAGCTATTACAAGGCTGATTGAAAAACCCTTGAAAGGCAGCGGAATATCCGAAGTTTCAAGTCTTTCCCTAACGCCTGCCATTATTACTATAGCCAGCATAAAACCAAGCGCACCGAAGACGCCGTTTAGAACTGATTCTAAAAGCCCGTAGCTGCTTTGAATGTTAAGAAGCGCAACGCCAAGCACAGCGCAGTTGGTGGTTATGAGCGGCAGGTATATCCCAAGCGCACTGTATAGAGCAGGAAGGGATTTTTTCATAAACATTTCTACGAATTGAACCAATGCAGCTATTATAAATATAAAGGCAATGGTATTAAGGTAAGTTAAATCAAGCGGCAGCAGCACATACTCATACACCGCCCATGTAAACAGGGACGCAAGCCCCATAACAAAAGTAACGGCAATTCCCATACCGATGGAGGTTTCCACCTTGGACGATACGCCAAGGAAAGGACAGCAACCGAGAAATCTTGAAAAGATGTAGTTATTGCATAGTATACAATCAATCATGAACACGAAAATACCTACTTCACTTAGTCTCATGCTGAAGTTACCCCCTTATTGTTTTTCTTGCGGCGCTCACCTATGGCATTTATTATACCAAGCAGCAAGCCATACACTATAAAGCCGCCCGGAGCCAGCACCAGCAGTAGCATGGGTTCATACCCGCTTCCCAAAAGCTGGTTTCCAAAGAGCATGCCTGTTCCAAGCAACTCACGGATAATGCCTATTAAGGTTATTGAAAGGGTAAAGCCAAGACCCATTCCAAGACCGTCAGCTGCGGATCTTATTACATTATTTTTTGCAGCAAAGGCTTCTGCCCTTGCGAGTATAATACAATTGACAACTATCAGTGGAATAAATATTCCAAGCGAATCATAGAGAGCAGGCAGATATGCCTGCATAAGCATTTGCACCATTGTAACAAATGTACATATAACCACTATAAATGCTGGTATACGTACTTTGTTTGGTATAAATGAACGGATTAGAGAAATAACCACATTAGAACCTATTAACACAAATGTAGCAGCGGCTCCCATACCTATGCCATTCATTGCGCTTGTAGTTACTGCAAGCGTCGGGCAGGTACCAAGCACAAGGCGAAATGTTGGATTTTCGTTAAATATGCCGTTTATAAATACGCCACGCAAGTTATTGTCATTCTTAGACACTCTTTTTTACCTCCCCATATATTTTTTTCTTTGAGTACCTGTCTATAAGCGGTGATACACAATTCATGAATAGTATTGCATATGTAACGCCTTCTGGATATCCGCCGTATTTACGTATAACTACAACTATTATTCCACACATTACGCCAAATATGCATTGACCCAGCCTGTACATGGGATTTGTCACATAGTCTGTAGCCATGAACACAGCACCAAATAACACACCACCGGTTAAAACTGCCCTTATACCATCAACACCTATAAGATATGACATAATTATGACAGTTCCAATAAATGTAACAGGTACATGCCAAGTAATGGTTTTTGTAAGCATTAGGTATATAAAACCTATTATTATAGCAACCTTACATACTTCGCCTATTGAACCAGGGATATTCCCAATAAGTAGGTCGGTATTAGTAAGCTTGCCAATGCTTAGAAGCGGAGTAGCAGATGCCACTGTATCCACCCCCGATAGCGCAGTTTCGGAACCCAAAAACAGTCGCTGCGGAAGGTTATAAGTGGTCATATGAAGAGGCCAAGACGCAAGCAACACTGCCCTAGCAAATAGAGCTGGATTCATAAAGTTATGCCCGATACCGCCAAATAGCTGCTTTACAAGCAATATAGCAACCGCTGAACCTATAACCGGCATCCAAAGCGGTACATTGCAAGGTAAGTTAAGCCCAAGCAAAAGACCTGTTACTACAGCAGATAAATCCGTTATGGTAACACGCTTTTTCATGAGCTTCTGCCATATAAGTTCAAACAACACGCTTGAAATTACACTAATGGCAATAACAAGAGCAGCCCTTGTACCAAAAATGTATATACCAGCGAGCGTCGTAGGCATAAGCGCAATTATTACATCCAGCATCAATGTCTGCGTTGTTTCGCGAGCAAACAGATGCGGACCGTGTGAAACTCGTAATTTCATGCCTTCTTCCTCCTCATTGCAAGCATATCCTTGCCCTCTTTGAATGCAGGTGTGAGAACACGCCTAGCGGGGCAGATGTATGAACAAGCTCCGCATAGTATACAGTCCTCCAA
>JGI24709J26583_10000111_pt1 | contig 60440 bp, 51 predicted proteins | sample BioPla2DNA1_FD_26583 | JGI IMG/M metagenome (IMG submission 26583) | reverse complement strand
TCTCCGCCTCGCCTACCTTCTTATAAAGCTTGATCGTGATTGACCCAGGACGCAGTCCGTCTTGGTTATCCGCGTCATCCCACGTCTTCTCGCCGGAAACGTTGACGGTCTGGTAAGTATTGGTAACTACAAAGCCGTCGGTTACATTTCCGCCGTATTCTACGGTGTGATTATCCGGCACAGGCGATTCTACGACTCGGAATACGTAAGGATTCCCGTTTAGATCGTACATCGGAACATTTTTCCACGTAAAGATCCATGGTTCTAGTTCGCCGGAGCTGCCCTCCGGGGGCGTCTCAGCCGTTCCGTTAAGCTCACCGCGAATGGAATACACGTTCCACGTATCGGCGCTTGCTGTCTTATACTGCAACTGGAACTTCACAGCAGGATGCTGATATCCCTCAGTCGGAAAATTCCCTGCCCATACTTTTTCCGCCGTAATATCTTCTGTCGGCGGGATATAGATATTCTTAATCGTGAGCGTGCCTTCACCTGATTTGAAGTAATTCGCAGGCGTGAAATCATTACCGGCTGCATCAACTTCTTTCACACTGAAGATGTAGACGTTGCCATTGATATCAGTTTTTTCAAGACCCGTCCACTTAACACTCGTTATTCCATCCAGTTCCTTGATTAGAAGATTACCATTGCTATCCTTTACAGCTTCCGGCGTGCCGCCTTCGATTTTTCTGAACAGCTGGAACCAGACCGTCGGTCTCGGAGTCGGACCGTCTTCCCAGATCTTATTCGCCTCTGCTTCTCCATCAGTAGGAATCTGATACCGGTTAGTGATCGTCCACGCACCAGTTACGGGATCTACACCAGTATTGGCATCTGCGTAGTTGTTATTGTCGACAGTGTAATTCTCCGGCGCGCCGTAAATCAATGTCGGAGGGACACCCTGCTGGTAGCCGCCCTGTTGGCGAACCTCGCGGACATAATAGATATAGGCTACACCGTTAATATCTGTCGCCGGGAAGTGAGACCACTCTGCCGTTACATTCGTCTTATTGCTGATAACAACTGTTGTTGCACCCGAGACCGCATCCAGGATTGGATTTTCGTCATTGCGTTGGTCAGTTACGAGGTAGCGATGCAGACGCAGACCGATTGAAGGCACATTGTCGGGACCATCTACCCATGCCTTCTTAGCAGTAATCGGATCTATAGCAGGTGGCTTATAGGTGTTCGTGACCGTCAGGCCGGACTCTGTTTTCTCATAGTTTAAAGGAGTAAAGTTGGCACCTTGCGCATTGACTTCTCTCACGCTGAAGATATAGGCATTGCCGTTTTTGTCCGTCTGGTCAACATTTGTCCAAGTCACTTCTGTTGTTCCGTTGGGCAGATGTTCGATCCCGGCTTCGGGTACTTCCTCCACCAAGCCTCCTGAAATATTTCGATAAAGCTTGAACCAGACGTCAGGATGTTCTGACGGCCCGTCAACCCAGGTCTTCGTAGCCTTAACGGGAGCTGTTGGCGATTTGTACTTATTGGTAAGTATCAGTGTCCCTTCACCGCTGCTGAGCTCATAGTTCGTTGGAGGACCATATGTCGTGCCGTCTTCTGTTGTTTTTTCCTTAACGTAATAGGTATAAAGCTTTCCGTTATTATCTTCTTTCGGGAGATTCTGCCACTCGACGGCTTGCGTGCCGCCAGAAAGAGCTTTGACCTCCGCGAATGTACCATTTGAGTATGCAGCTTTTTCTTCTATTCCGCCGTCAATTTTCCTGAAGAGTTCAAAGTAGATAGTCGGACGTGGTGTTGTTCCGTCAACCCACAATTTCTTTGCCTCGATACGGCCAATCTCCGGTTTATAGGTGTTCGTTACAGTCAATGTTTCGTCATCGACTGTCTTTTCATATTTATTCGGTATAAATTTCTCGTCAATCGTGTACTTATACGGAACACCATTCTCATCATACTTCTGTAAGCCGGTCCATGTATAGGTAAACATTTCTGCCGTGCCGCTCGCCGGTGAAACCGTATAACCCGGCTCCGGCTGTGGCTGTGGAACCATAAGCTCGCCATTGCGTTTCAGACACATTTCTACAGCAACATGATCCGATTCCGGTCCATTAACCCATTTCTTATAACCTGTAACTTCGATCGTTTGATCATCTTCTGCAGGTCTATTTGTCACCGTGACCGAATCCACTTTCTCAAGGATGGTTAGGGTGACCTTGCCGTCAGTAAATGTGCCGTTCGTATCATCTGTATCCACATATGTGGCAACAAAACCTTGTGAATCTGTTTCCGTAACGATGTATTCACCATAGGGAAGGTTTTTTAATACCGTGCTTGCTCCTGCAACGAGATTAAATGATTCGACTGTTCCATTTGGACGTGTTAACGTGAATTTAAATTCGGGAGCAGCCTTTGCACCCATCGTCAAGAGGTTCTTTAATGCCTTGGCATTCCCAGGAAGCAAAGGCTCAAAGACTTTGTTAACAGTAATCTCACCTAGAGCCTTTTCAGTATTTGTGACGAGTACAGGAGAATCGGGATCGTCTTGTTTTATCTTGAAGCTAGTCTGGTCGATATTATAAACATTGACTGTCGTCGTGTAATCGTCTAATGATCCTACGGTGCCACTATGTCCGCCGTATTTAACTTGCGTCTCAGCAACGGTATAGGTATCTTCCAGACGAAGATTCGTCATGATCCTCTTTTCACCGAGCCTCAAGTTGAAAATCTGGTGATAGGGTGGTAAACCGCCCTCCCCCGACAACACTCCATCAATCTCAATCGTAAAGACCCTGTCATAAGGATCACTTTCCACTTTTGTACCATGCGAGTCGTACAATACTTTCTCAACAATGAGAAGAATCGGATCGACCATTGGAATCGGGAATGCTATGTCTTCCTGGACATTTCCATTAGCGTCGGTGTAAGTGATCACAGCATCGCCGTTTGTTGGATACAGATTCCCCACCGGCGTCTGATTCAATATGTCATCGTTGATTTCGACCCTATATTTGAGTTCAGCGTATTTAATTGTGCTATCATCCGGAAGCGGCGTAGTTAACGTGCCGGGCTCCCAATTGATTGTCTTTGGACTTGGGGTCTGGACGTAAGTGTACTCTCCTTGAGATACGGTTATCTTAGAGATTTCACCAAGGGGAACCTCGAAACCGCCTCCCATGGGATCAGTTACTATAGCATCTTTGACTGCTGCACCGATTTGTCCGGCTATGGCTTCGAATACAGGAGTTAGCTGATCGACATCCGTAACTTCAGTAAAAGTGCCAGTTCCTCGTATCATATTTTCGAGCACACTACTACCCGTCTGATCCGTCTGTAAACCAACCGTGTAAACATTGATCCCTTTTGCCCAGGCAAAGCCAGCTTGCGCAATGGCAGAATTTCCGTGATTATAGTATTTATCATCTGAGGTTCCCGGCTGATCATCATACCGGTGGAACATATAATTTCCTGCACCTACTCTTGAAGTTGTATAAGCATTTGCCGGTGCTTCGGCAGTGGTTGCTGAGCGATATCCATTTACCCAATGACTACCGCTGCTACCGCTTGCACGACCATCAATATACTGAGAGGACAGATAATTGCTGGGATTAGTTAGCCCATACGAATACGTCGGCACACCATCAGATAGTAATACGATATGCTTGTTGTCGGCTGGCGGGTCGGCACTTGCCAACATGGCTTCCGCCTGCTTGACGCCGGCCTGAGTAAAAGTTCCACCGTTGGCATTAAGACCATTAATTGCAGTTTTCAAGTCTGACGCGTTATTCGAAAGAGCATGAGTGTCATGAGCATAGAAATCAAAATTGACTATGCCTATTCTTGTAGTAGTTGAGGGCAATAGTTTATCTATAAATCTATTGGCCGCACTCTTTGCGGCAGCCAAGCGAGTACCAGACATGCTGCCGGAGGTGTCTATCACCAAAATGATGTCACTTGTTACCGGCTTGTCTTTACCTTCGATCCGTAGGGTGATGTCCCAGGTGTTGACCATGCCTTCGACCGGTGTGGCCACTTTAAACAACATGACCTCACCTTCCTCCGTCGGATGGTCTGTTCCAATTATTGGCGGATTGTTTGCTTTGGTTCCGGATTTGGATGAACGCGATAATGGCGCGGACAAAAAGGGTGTCTCCGGATAGCTATTATAGTTGATCTTTCCCGCATAGGATGAGTCGTCCGGTTTTGACAAGTGATCAGGGTTGTCCTGCCCTACCGACTTGCTTTCAGGTTCTTTGTTATTCTCCGAACTATCTGCTGCCGGCAGGGCTTCCGGACCCCCCTCTATCGAACCGGCATGTGATTCTTCCCCCTCTGGAGAATCATTATGCGGTTCTTCCCCCTCTGTTGAACCTGCATGTGATTCTTCCCCCTCTGTAGAACCAACATGCGATTTTTCTCCCTCTGTTAAATCGGTATCAGACTCTTCCCCCTCTATCAGAGTCTCAGATCCTGTCTTTAATTCACTGCCTGCGTCATCCTTGAATGATGACGGCGCATTTCCTTCTAATAATTGATTCATTTCTTCGCTTGCATTATCAGATGTTTCTGCTATTGCAATTGCTGGCATCATACACAAAACCACAATAATGGAAAGGGTAAGAGCCAACAGGCGACGTCCGCGTTGTTGTCTTTTCATGATAATTGCCCCCCTCTAATTTGCTTTGACTTGTGGTGTAAAACACGTACAAAGACAGGTACAAGTTAATATTAAGAAGTTTTATGCAGAATAACCAGTACAGAAAACGACATAACACCTAACGGTTTTCGTACTTGACTTTTTTTAAATAATGTGATAAGGGAATGTTTTTACGCCATCGGTCAGATAAAGCGTTCTAGAAGGTAGTTATGATCTCGCAAAGACAAATATCTCAATGGAATATCTAAAACGGTCTTGGCGCCGAAGTTTCTTTCGTTATAGAGATGATGGGCAGCTCTGGCAAAAGCGAGACAGATTGATGCAGTGAATTCCGGATTATGGTCGAATTGCAAAGAATACTCATATTTTGCTTTTGTTTGCTCAGAGGTTTCTCCTTGCCTGATAACATAACCTCCGTGCGGCATACCCTGATGATTGGCTGTAAAATCCGATTCCGAAATGATATGTACTGTCGTCTCATAAGGTGCAAAATAGTCAGGAATTTCTTTAATTTCCTTTGTAATTTTCTCTGTATCGACATTTTCTTCGAGAACGACGTACACGTCTCGTCGATGTGCCTTAGCTGGCGTATAATCCACCTTTTGTCCGGCTCGAATTTGTTCCATCATTTTGTCTGACGGAATCGTATATTGAACGCCGTATTTAACGCCGTCAATGCGCCTAACAATATCGCTATGCCCTTGGCTCATGCCGGGGCCCCAGAAAGTATATGTTTCAGCATTGGGCAATACGGCCTCCATCAGCATTCTCTGCATGGAAAAAAGCCCGGGATCCCAGCCGGATGCAATAACTGAAACCCTCCGGTTGGCTTGAGCTATTTCATCCATTTTCTTATAGTAAGTAGCGATCTTGTCATGATTATCGTAACAATCAACCGTATTAAAATCAGCGATTAAAAAAGGAGCCTGTTCCGGTATATCCTTTTGTGAACCGCCTGCTAAAATCAAAACATCAATATCATCTTTAAACTCATTGATACGATCGTACGACTCTACTCTCGAATGACTGGAAATCGAATTCGGATCTCTGCGCGTAAAAGTGGCAAACAGTTGCATATCAGGGAAATGAGCAATGCACTTTTCAATGGCTTTACCTAAATGGCCATAGCCTACAATGCCTATTTTTATCATCTTTTTTCCCTCTATCCAGCAAGCATTCGCCATCGAAATCAATAACCTTTTTATTTAAAAACATCACTCATGTTATAGAAGCCTGCATCTTGTTTGATCAAAAATTCAGCCGCCTTGATGGCTCCGTTGGCAAAAACAGCTCTGGAATTTGCTGTATGTTTGACTTCGATCAATTCATCTTCGCCTGCGAATAAGACCGTATGTTCACCGACGATCGTGCCGCCGCGAATGGCTGATATGCCAACTTCTTCGATCGATCTGCCGGGATAAAAGCCGGCTCTGCCCTCTAATGCTTTTAAGCATTGTTGACGGCCTTCATTAACCGATTCAAACAACATCTTTGCCGTACCGCTGGGCGAATCGGCTTTATAGCGATGATGTTTTTCTATGATCTCAATATCGAAATCCCACAGTTTGGCAGCCAATTGTTCGACAACGATCTGCATGATATTTATTCCCAAACTCATATTCTTCGAATGAAAGACCGGAATATGCTTCGCTGCCGTTGTGATCTCTATCTCCTGCGCGTCTGAAAATCCGGTCGTTGCAATGACGATCGGAATTTTATTTCGAAGAGAAAAGTCCAGTAATTTGTCTAGGGAATGAGGTGAAGAAAAATCGATAATAACATCAATCTTCTCCGCCTCCTGACAATCATTTATGTCCAAATACACCGGAAAAGGCAATGCCGGATCTTCTTCTGCCGCATAACCCGCCAAAACACTGTGTCCGGTGTCTTTCAGCATACGGACAAGTACGTGTCCCATTTTGCCGGTAGCGCCTGATAATAAAACATTCATATTCTGATCTCTTCTACTGTATTTACTTTAAAGATAACCTAAATCCTTCAAGCATTTTTCTAATAAATCAAAGGTTGCAGGCTCTGCTTTCGTCAATGGTAAGCGCAAATTCCCGGAAGGCAAGTTCATTAACTCCATAGCGGCCTTGACAGGAACGGGATTTACTTCACGGAACAAAGCGTTAATGAAAGGCGTTAATTTGACCTGCAATTCAGCTGCAGATTTAAAGTCTCCGTTCAGACAATATTTTGCCATATCGTGCGTTTCTTTGGGTAATACGTTTGCTAAAACTGATATGACGCCATGACCTCCTATCGACATTATGGGAACAATCACATCATCATTTCCGGAGTAAATGGCAAAATTCTTTGGTACGGCGTGTTTAACGGCGGCCGTATAAGCTAAATTACCTGTTGCATCCTTTATACCGACTATGTTTTTGATTTCAGATAATTCTTTGACCAAATTGACCGGTATTTCCACTGCCGTGCGACCCGGCACTGTGTATAGGATGGCCGGAATCTTCACGCTTTCCGCGATGGTTTTATAGTGTTCATATAAACCTCGCTTTGTCGCTTTGTTGTAATAAGGCGTGACCAATAATAGACCGTCTGCTCCGACCTTTTCCGCTTCAATGCTCAATTCGACAGCATGGTCGGTATGGTTAATTCCTGTTCCTCCAATGACCGGAATCCTACCCGCGACACGCTTAACGACATGAGCAATACATGCGATTTGTTCCGGATCTGAAGTTGTTGACGCCTCGCCCGTTGTTCCCATGACAATGATCGCATCCGTTTTATTCTCCAAATGAAAATCAACGAGTTGATCAATACTTGCAAAATCGATTTCATCGTTTTTTGTAAACGGTGTAATCAACGCGACACCTGATCCTGTAAATAACATAAGCTGACTCCTTATCAACGATATAAACTCTTTTGACATCGTCTATTGTTAAGACGTGTAGGGCATGTCATTTCTGATAAGATCCTCATAATCTTCTCTTTTTACGGCTAACGCGGTTTTCCCCTTATTGACAAAAACGACGGCCGGTTTCGGTATGCGATTATAATTAGAACTCATCGCATACGTATAAGCGCCTGTCGCAGGCACAATCAACAAATCACCCGTTTTCGGCCTCGGCAAAGCTACTTCCTGAATTAATACATCGCCGGACTCACAGCACTTGCCTGCAACACGATAAATATCATCCGGCTGATCATTCATGCGATTGGCCAAGCCTGCCTCATATTCAGCCGCATAAAGAACAGGGCGAATATTGTCGGTCATGCCTCCGTCAATAAAAACATAGGGTCTGCCTTGCAATGGATACTTGACGGAACCGACCGTATATAAAATGCTGCCGCTGTCATTGATCAAAGAACGACCCGGTTCAATGCTGATCGTATTAATGTTTAAGTCATATTTTTCGATGAGTTTTTCTATGACGCTTATATATTCCGTCAAAAATTCCGGCAAATCGAACGGGTTATCTTCAGCCGTGTAATACACACCGAAACCGCCGCCCAGATTCACTTCCGACATATTGATATTTAGCTTTGTCTTGACCTGACGAACAAAAGACAGTATTGCCTCAGCTTCTTCAACAAAAAAGTTTTTATCCAGTATTTGAGACCCGATGTGGCAATGAACACCTTTTAGATCAAGATAAGGGTCGGCATCGATTTTCTGAATCAGGGCAAAGATGTCAGGATCAGCTGTGTTCATGCCGAATTTTGAATCGTCTGTGGTCGTTTGAATGTATTCATGCGTTGTCGCCTGTATGCCGGGATTAATGCGTAATAAAACATCGATCTTTTGTTGTCTTTCCCGGCAAAGGTCAGATAATAAGGAAAATTCCGTCGGATGATCAATAATGATTCTTCCCACTCGATAATTCAACGCCATCATGAGTTCTCTCGGTAATTTGTTATTGCCGTGAAGACAGATTTTCTCCGGTGCTATACCTGCCTTCACGGCTGTATATAATTCACCTTCACTGACGACATCCACAGAAAGACCCAACTCTCTGATAAGCCCAAAAACATATAAATTAGAGAGAGCTTTCGCCGCATAGTAAATCGTAGTTGAAAATTGATTCGATCGAAAATAGTGTTGAAAAGATGTCGCCCTGTTGATCAAATTTTCTTCGTCAAAGATATATAGCGGAGTTCCAAACTCCTCTGCCAATGTCTTGACGGACACGCCACCGATATACAATTGATTCTTTTCAATTCGCATTGTGCCGTGTAATTTCATGCCGATCTCCATTCGCGATAGATTTCCAATGTCCCGGCTAATCGTAAGTGTTTTGCTTCAATTAATCACGGATTAAAAACTTACTTATAAGGATATTACTTGATTTATAAATATGCAAGTTAGATGAGAATACAAAAAAGGTCAATTTCAGGATGATCTTCTCTGAATCGTTCTTGCCTTAAGATCTTCGATGATGTGCTCTAAGACATTCCGCTCTATGGTATGCCGAGAATGGATTCAGAGGTATACGCGTGCATAGAATGCCAAACACACTCGGCGGCAGTAAACGGTTTACTCTACCCGTACATAAACTGAAGCCTGAAATACACCGTCCTTTTCCTCAAACTGTGCGTTTCCATCGTATTTTTCTGCTACCGTCGACACCGATGATAGACCTATTCCTTCTTCGTCTCGTTTTGAGGAAAGGAAAACACCGCCTTTTTTGCGTAATTCCCCTTCGTAACTATTATCAACAACAATCGTCAGAACCCCATGCTGTAAAACGCTGTTTACATGAACAAAACGCTCCTTCTCTTCTGTCATGCGGGCACACGCTTCAGCAGCGTTTTCCATTAGGTTGCCGATGATAATGCAAAGATCGCTTTCCAGTTCAGTAGTTAAAGTTGACGGAATCGACAAGTTTACCGAAACATCCGCTCCCGCTTGCCTTGCCATTTCAGCATAGTGGGAAGCAACAGCGTTAACGGCATAGTTATTACATAAGAGAGGTCCTCTATCGGAAGGCAGCTTCTTGCTCATAATACCGAGATAGCGATCAAATTTCTCCTTGTCATTCTGTTCGAATAGCACTCTTAAAACCGTAAGCTGGTGACGTAGATCGTGGCGTTGAGCTTTAACCATCGCATCATTCTCCGCGATCCTTTTATACTGTATCCGTTGAAGTTCAAGTTGGTGATTAACCTCTCCTAGCTGATATTCCAGCCGTTCTTTTTCTGCAGCAATCTTCAGTGAATCCAACACATAAGATCCGCTAATATTTCCCAACGTTATCATGAAACCAATTGCGCCGATCTGAAAGAACAGCAACGATCTCCCGGTAATTTGAAGATAATAATTGAGCAGCTCCATCATTACAAAAATAAAAAGAACCAAAACGCTGGGAATGAATTGTTTCGCTACCTGATTTTCATTACGTTTCCACTCCCAGAAGAGGAAGAATATGGCAATTAAAAAACTTAGAATGATAATCAATTGAAACCAATACAGGGTTCTCGTGAAGTCTATTTGACCCAACAGTTGCAATATGATGGCCACAGCAACAGAGACGCCGTGCAACCATAGGAGATGCAGCATAGGTCGTCTATTTCCGGGGCGGACAACAAGCAGTCCAAAGTGCAGTACCGAGAAGACGACAAGAAAGAGACCGAGATAACTCATGAAGTACAGCAGCACCGGATAGGGAAAAAGCAGTACAGAAAGATCACATTCTCCAAAGCTCCACATGCCCGCTAAAAAAGACGATAACCCTAACCTCAAAAAGGCAATGCCGGCCGGAATTTTCCGCACGAAGCCAAGGGCAACTAGAATCGTGAAAAGGCCGATGAAAATTAACACGAGAGAAAAGATAAAAGTAAATGCATCCTGAGCGAATTGCCTCTCCAGCAGAGCCCCTGTTGTTCCCATATATACGGCGGGCAAAGAGATATTGTTCCTTTGCGTTGGGGATAGATAAAATATGCGAAGGGAAAGCTTCCCTCCCATAGAGGGGAGCGAAAGAAACATCGAGACAGTGGGAGGATCGTTAAGAAATGACGGATAGCTGTCGGGCTCTCCATATTCTAATGCCAGCTCTTCGTTGATATACACTTTCATGGGAGAAAACACCGACTTTACAAGAAGGGCATTTCCCGGTTCGGCTTCGATTTCCGCAGTCAATGTAATACCGGTGCGCGGTGCAGGCATTCCTAGCTTTGCCGGTAACTCCAAGATACCGGAATCGCCTGCATCCGTATCGTATTTCACACGAGTAACCGCCGTTGTAATCCCTTGTTTCAGCGGCAACAAGTGGTAAGATGTCGAAACAACAACGATGGGGATCAGTGCAGCCAGCAGTAGAATTTTAGGTAGAAAGGAAATATATTTAATATATTTTTTCATATATTCCTTCCCTGGCAGTCGCAAACAGCTGGCGTTCATAAGCCTTGATCGCTTTACCAAGCGAAGAACGGCGTATGTATACCGGATCTCCATTCTGCATACGGAATAATCGCAGTTCTCGATCTAACTCCTTTACGTAGCGGAGATTGGCAATATAACTTTGGTGACAGCGGAAAAAACCGATCGGCAGCTGAGGCTGGATATCTTTTAGACTCACCGTTTGGCTGGTACGAAAGACATCGGATAGAGTATTCACGAAAACAGAGCGGTTTTTATGTTCAAAGTACATAATGGTCTGTAATGGTATTTCCTGACTTTTTCCCCCTATGGGAAGTTCGATGGCGGGAGCATTTTTCCGCTTGTTCGCAGCGTGTTCTATCACCTCTCGCACATCATCAGATTGTACAGGCTTCTCCAAGTATGCGATGGCCTTCAGACGGTAACCTTCTAATGCGTGTTCCTCGCTATAAGTAGTAAAAGCCAGTGTTACCATGGCATCGGTTTCTCGTATTTTGGCGGCAGCATCTATCCCCTGCTGCACATTGCCCATATAAATATCTAGGAAAATAAGGTCATACAGACCGGGTATGAAGTTCGCAATCAGCGCCTCACAGCTGGAAAAATGTTGACAATCTGTGGTGACACCGCTCTCGGAAATATACCGAAGAAGCAACTTTGCCTCCTCCGGTGTGTCCTCGCATACGGCGATTCGAAGTGGTGTTTCAAACACAATTTCACCCCCACTGGTCAATTGCTTTCCTATTATATCACGGATCGGTGCTTTTCGTTATCACACCGTTATAGGAAAGTCAAGTACAGAATTAGCGAGGCGACCTCGAGATATCGGTACTGGTTCTTGCACTTAAAAGATCTTAGAATATTAAGTTATTGTCTTTCACATGCCAGAATCAACATAAAAACAATGAACTTATCATACTCATAACTCACATATATTGGAATAAGCGAAATAATTATGACGGATAGGTCACCGCCTTACCGATAACAACGTCGCTTGAAAAAAGAGCATTAATCGGATTATCACGGTTTATGGCATCGTTCTTAACGCCGTATTCAACCATTCCCGCATCTAACGGGATATAGATGGCCTCCTCAAGCAACCAGAGCGTCAGGTCTTCCATATACGGAAGCAGATTATGATCAAGTGCGACGGCAAACGCCTGTTCTTTATCAAAAAAGAGAGCTGTATTGAGTTCAACTTGGCCTATGGCATTGTCTTCCTGTAAAGAAGGGATGGAACGTAAACGCTTCATCGCTCCTAACGGTGTTTCATCTACATCGGACACCATATAGATCAACTCATAGTCGCCACTTACACACTTTTCTTGCCAAATATTGCGCGCAACGGGATTGAAAGCAATATCGATCCCATACGATGCGCAGACTGAGGCGTAGTCTTTACAAAGGTTAAGCACTGATATTTCATCTGATGGATATGTGATTGAAAGTGAAGCAAGAGGCTCACCCCTAAAGAGAAGCTTGCCGGTTTCTTGATCACGGGTGAGTTTAGCTTCTTCCATGAGCTGTTGTACCGTTTCTTCCGAAAAAGGCATGATCGCGTCGTCAAGCGCATCTCGATCAAATTGGTCAACCGTGCTCGGAAGCGCGAAAACACAGGCAGCTGAATATTGCCCCTCATTCGAGTGATAAACGGTATGCTCTAATTCTGCTCTTCCCAACAAAGCCAGCAACTGACGGAAAGCACGTTGTCCATAACATGGACGGCTTTTCGTATTAATAGCGATCCCCGCGATTCGCTCACCGGCATATACAGGCGACAGTGATGCAGGACTTTTTTGTATCTCAAGCGGCGGATCTGCACATAGTTCATCTAAGGTTTCACCCTGAAGAACAAAATCAATGTCACCGCATGCTAGCGCTCGCGAAGATAGTTCCTTTTGCGCATACTTTGAAAGAACAAGCCAGGATGGAGTTCCTTCCGGCACATCTCTCTCTTTAAATAGCGAGAACGTCATAGCATACACATCGTTTCCAGCGTAAGCCCATATACCCGACCCATTGACAGGGACGACCGCAAGCGCACGCACCGCATCTAATGTCAGATGTTCACCGATGGCGGGCTGCCACGTATGACGGGGTAAAATCAGAAGATTTGTCAGTATCTCCATAAGGTCATGCGTATCATCCCGGATATCGGGAGTGAGAACAATTTCCATATTCAGCGGATCAAGAACATGTATCTCGCGAACAATGCGCGAAAGCGCTCTGCCTTGATCCGTCCCAAGATGTCGGTGGAGATCTATCGTATATAGAATGTCCTGACATGACAACGTATAGCCATCATGCCAAATCAAGTCAGGCTTCAATATGATCGAGACACTCCCCTCTTTTGCGATATAATCCTCGGCCAGAACACCTCGGTAGTTTGCCTTCTCTGGGTTAAAACGAAAGAGCGTTTCATACACGGGCTGATAAAAACCCGTTGGATCGACAGGAAAAAGTGACCCCCCTTCAGCAAAGGGATTAAGATTCAGAGACACATTTCCCGTATATGCCATGACATAGCACTCCTCGCGCGGAGCCGGATACCCCCGATGGACTTCAGGCGACGGCTTAAGCCCTTTCGTATCAGTCACTTCCGCACTTGTCTCTTCCGGCAGAATCGCTTCCTTTGTTTGCTCGGGCACAGTCAGTGAGCCGCCGTTGTTTGAACCGTAATAACGACATGCCGTTAAAAACATCAATGTTGCACAAAGCATGAGACAAAACACGCGTTGAAGTATAGGTTTGGACTTCAAAAAAATTGATTTACGGCACATAGCTCTCTCCTGATGGACTTTCATTTCGCTTTATTTTATCATGACCTGTATGCAGAAAAGATCAAATCAAAAAAACCTTACGTCGAGCAACTGGAAAGAGATCTTAAAACGCACTGCGTTTTTCCTCATTGGCCTTATTATGGCGTTCCCTTTCTGTCTTGTCTTGCTCTACGCCGTTATTTCGATCCGGAGCAATCGCTCTATCTTGCCGATCAACAAACTTTCACGACAGGTAGACTGCATCATCGTCCCCGGCGCACAGGTTATCGACAACGTACGCCCCTCGGTTCTGCTGCAAGACCGTTTAGACTGTGCCATTGCCTTATATGAAGCGGGAATCTCAGATCGGATTTTGGTTTCGGGTGACCACCGCGTGGACAATTACAACGAACCGGCTGTCATGTGCGAGTATCTTATCTCGAATGGCATTCCCGACGAGGCGATTTTCATGGATCATTTTGGACTGGACACCTACGACACGATGCTACGCGCCCGAGACGTTTTTCAGGTAAAAACGGCAGTTGTCACAACACAGCTCTTCCACTTGCAACGCGCGCTTTACATCGCGGATAAACTTGGTCTTGACTGTGAAGGCTACGCGACCGTAAAACGCTACTCTGCGCAAATGGCCATGCATACTCTCCGCGAAACGGGTGCGCGGGTAAAAGCATTTTATGAAGCAAACACCAACGCGCCCGCAACACATATGAGTCCTCCTCGCCCGATCAGCGGCGATGGGCGCTCAACGCGAGATAAATGGTGATCTAATCGGATCTCCGTCGTAAAAACACACGTTCAAATCCGTGCCGATAAGAGACGCGTACTTTGACGCGTACTTTAGTATAAATTGTGACTAATTGGCAATAGCAACGCGAACGGCGCGCACATTCGCGACCAAAACGTTGATTGAGGTAAAACGTTCCACCCCTTCACTTATGATCGTCTGAGTTTCCGCGAGAACAGTGCGCGCACTGGCACCATAATAAACGGCAAGATCAATATCAAGAATAACTCCATAGGGTTCCTTTTTTATTTTGGATTCCACAACGTCACTTATGCCGGGAACTTGAAGTGCAAGCAGACGGATGAGATCTTTCATAGCCTGATCCGTCATCGCATAATGACCTAATGTCGAAAAAGTGGGACGCACCACCGTATGTTCTTCACCGTAAGGTGTTTGGCTGGAAGATGTGCCAAACACATTCCCGAAGCCAATTCTCTGCCACCACTTGGCAAGCGGCTCTGCCAGATAGCCGGAGAACTCATGCTTAATCTCCATGCTGGGCACAGGGATCGTGTGCATGCCTTCGCTCATACGGGTATTGCGGGCAAGATTACGTTCCTCTTCGGTAGTCACATCTTCAATACGGATTTTAATCGAAGGCGGCGTAAGCCAAAGATGTTGACAAATTCGAAGCAACATGGCATCCGATGTGCCGAGAATCATGAGGGCGCTCGGCAGGTGCTCTACCAGCGCACGACGCATGTTCTCCGCGCGCACCGGATCTAGAAACATGGCCTGACGAACAGAATCCATTTTTGTTTCAGCACGTTTAGCCGACGTACCGGCAATAATCGAACTTCCCCGAATCAGCAACCCGTCATCAATGATGTATTCGATTCGGTACGCTCGAGCAACCTGAATCGCGCGCGTAGATTTCCCGCTGCCGCTTTCGCCGACAAAAGAAATAACGGCAATATGCGATAACAATTCTTTGATCTCGTTTTGCGTTTTCTCTTCGTATGCCGTCGCGCGCTCATTCATCTGCGTAATAACCGCGTCGGCAAAACGTCCAAATGGATTAAAAAAAGGATCAGGAGATTCATGAGGAGAAGACGCTTTTTCCTCAGGCGGAACGGCAGATGCCGGCTTTTTACGAAGTGCTTTGAAAAATCGCTTCAACCGCCAACCCACGTGCCTGTTCTCCTTTCTCCTCAATAACAACGATTATCTATGCTGACATGACGTCTTGCTTTAAGATTGTAATGAGACATCTCTTTTTATTCGTCATTTTGCTCCCAATTGTGGTAGACGTCTTGTACGTCATCGTTTTCTTCCAATGCATCAATAAGCTTTGTCATGTTTACTTGAATGCTCTCCTCATCCGGACTGATCCACGAGATCGGCACGTATTCAATTCCGTGCTCCGCGAAGACGTAATGATTCTTTTTTAGTGCATCGAATACTTGATGATAGGATACAGGTGACGTGATGATTTCGATCGCCTCGCTACCGTGTACAACGACATCCTCCGCGCCGGCATCCACCGCGTCCATGAATACACGATCATCATCGGTATCCTCATCGCGCTCTATAATCAAAAGTCCCTTCTGCTCAAATTGAAAGGCAACACAGCCATCCGTTCCCAGATTGCCGCCATATCGATCGAAAAGATGACGCACATCTCCGGCGGTGCGGTGGCGATTGTCGGTCAGCGCGCGCACCATCACGGCAACGCCGCCCGGCCCATAGCCTTCGTAGTACACTTCCTCAAAGTGCTCCTCGTTGCCAATGCCTGCCGCACGCTCGATTGATCGATTAATGCTGTCGTTCGGCATATTAAATGATTTTGCGCGGTCAATCGCGTCACGCAGCGCCGCATTAATGTTAGGGTCAGGACCTCCCGTTTTTACCGCTACTTGCAGTTCGCGGCCAAGTTTCGAGAATATTTTCCCTCGTTTATCATCCGCCGCGCCTTTTCTGCGCTTGATATTGCTCCATTTCGAATGTCCTGCCATACTATGCCCCCTGCCTAATTCACCATATACTTGGCCATTTCAGACGATCTTTCATCTATTATATAACGATCTTCATCGTGTTTTCTAAAGAGATCACGATAGGAGTTGGTTGTGGATGCTCGAGAGTGAATTAAATCGGTTCTGCTTGATCACCGGATAGGCGATCTTCCAGCCAAACCGTTCCGGCAGGCGTCATCATCGCATCACCGGACGACAAATCCATAATGCGTTGATGAAGCAGTTCGACATTTTGGTCCGGCGCACCAACGTGCCAACGCACCGTTTCACCGAATTCGGGATCGCGCTGTTCATATCCTAAGCGTTCAAGTTGACTGATTAGTCGGTTATACGATGCGTAATCCGATTCTACAAGAAACATCGGACACGAGATATATCTCACCGGTTCAGCGGCGCGCACGGCCTCAAGCGCCGTCGAACCGTAGGCGCGTGTAAGACCGCTCGCACCAAGCAGAATTCCCCCGAAATAGCGAACAACTACCACGCCGCCACGGTCAATATTCTCCGAAAGCAATGCGCTCAAAACAGGCAAGCCTCCCGTACCGGAAGGCTCCCCATCATCTGAATGGCGCTGTAAGTTGACAGGATGATTCGTGCGCCATGCATACACATAATGACGAGCACCGGGATAGTCGTTTTTTACATCCTCCAGCAGGCGCCTCGCGTCGTCTTCGGTCACGATTGGCCGGCAAATCCCGATGAAGCGCGATCGCCTGATCGTCTGCTCCCAAATGCCGGTTTTTCGAACGGTCGTCAGCCGGTCATCCGGCATCAGCGCCCTCCTTTTTTAGGATAAATAACGTCAATGCCATACATCCACGGAGCCAAAACCTCCGGCACTCGAATTGAACCGTCTTCTTGCTGGCATTGTTCCGCGATAGCGGGCATGACGCGCGATGTAGCTAAGCCCGATCCGTTCAGTGTATGAAGGAACTCTATTTTCCCCGTTGCTTCACGACGAAAACGGCTGTTGCCGCGACGTGCCTGATAATCGTTTGCGGTAGAAACGGAGCTAACTTCCTTATAAATTTGCATGCTGGGGATCCAGACTTCAACGTCGTACGTTTTCTGCATGGATGCCGAACAGTCTCCGGCAGCAAGACGGCTGACTCTATAAGAAAGGCCTAGTTTCTGAACGAGCTTTGCCGCTTTGTTCACCATCTCTTCGAAAGCAGCCGGCGCATCTTCCGGTCGCGCAAATTGGAACATTTCGACTTTATTAAACTGATGGCCGCGGATCATGCCGCGTTCTTCGGCGCGATAAGAACCTGCCTCTTTCCGGTAGCAGGGCGTATAAGCGAAATATTTTTTCGGAAGTTCCGTTTCATTTAGAATTTCATCGGCATGTACGCTGACCAATGCCGTCTCCGATGTCGGCAACAGAAACTGGAATGCTTCCGATCCGCCGCGCAACTGAAATACATCGTCCTCAAACTTCGGAAACTGACCGCTGTTATAGCCGCAGTAATAATTCAGAATGTGAGGCGTAAGCATCATTTTGTAGCCGTCGCGCAAATGCTCTTGGATAAAGTAATTAAGCAGCGCCCACTCGAGAATCGCACCTTCATACGTGTAGAGCCAGTAACCGCTCCCCGAAAGTTTGACGCCGCGGGCATAATCGACCATGCCGCATGATTCTAAAAGCTCGACGTGATCTTTCATGCCGGCGCGCAGCATCTGCGGTTCACCCCAAACGGAGACAACTTCGTTGTTTTCTTTCCCGCCTGACGGAATATTGTCATCTGGGATATTGGGGATACCTGCCAGGAATTTCTGTTGCTCAGCGTCCATGCGATTGATCTCAATATCGTTATCTTTGATCTGATCGCTCAGGGTCTTAAGTTCGGCTAGCGCCTTTTCAACGTCGCCCCTATTCTTTCTGATGACCGGAATGTCAGCTGATTTACGATTGCGCTCTGCTCTCATTTTTTCCGTTTCATGCAACAAGGCTCTGCGCTTGGCGTCTTCCTCAAGAAAAGACGTAAAGTCAACCTCAAAGCCTCGACGTGCAAGTTTGGCGCTAACTTCTTCCGGATTATTTCGAATGTAAACTAGATCAAGCATGTTCTCTCCTCTTTCGTAAAATTATGTGGTCAGGGCGATGTCTCCGTTATCTCCTCTGTGGATTCAGGATTCAACATACGCTCAATAAACGCATCCATCAGTTGGCGCGAGAGCGCAGCGGGCACAAAGCCGATTACCTCTCCTGATTGATCAATCAAATAAGTCGTAGGAAGACTGTCTATCTTATAATCATCGAATATTTTTCCTTTGAGGTCCATCAATGTTGGAACGCGATAATCATTCTCCCAAAGGAACGCACGAATGTCCTCCGTCGTCTTTTCCTGTTGGCCTATAGGATACGTGTCACCTTCTTTAAGTGGATAAACAACGCTCAACACCGCTACATCAGCCGTATTTTCTTCATGATCCAAGTAAAGCTGATTGATGTCCGGAAATTCCTCTAAACAAGGTGTACACCAAGTCGCCCAGAACGTCAGAAAAACGATCTTCCCCCTGTAGCCTGAAAGCGTATGCTGAACACCGTTTTGATCCTGTAATGTGAAATCCGGCGCAATGATCACATCTTTTGGCATCTCTCCGCCACTCGATGCGGGATCCACGGTAGTCTTCGGATCTTTATTCGTGCGACAGCCAACAAGAGAGAGCGCAAGAATGACAACTACAAACACACTCAATAACTTGCCATAATGGAACCGACGTCCCCGAGAAGAATGTTTTGCGTCCGGTTTCGCCGTCTTTTCATTCGTTGTGATTACATGACGCATAAGTTAGATACCTTTCATGAAAGCGTTCCTCATACAATGTCAGCCCCCTTCGATAGGAAGGAATCCCTCGCCGTAAACTTCGTCGTAAGAGAGTACCATCATCAGCGCATCAAGATCGATTCGACGCACAATACGACGCATAACGGGAATCTGTGATCGACTGCACGCACAGAGTATCACAGGACGCGGTTCTTTTGAATACCCGCCCTTTCCCATGAGCAACGTCGATCCTCGACCGAGTTCGGTACCGATAGCCTGCATGACTTCCTCGTTTTTCTCCGTTATGATCAGCGCGATTTTACCCGAGACAAAACCGAACATCAGTTTGTCAATGATGAGAACTTGGGTAATGCTGTAAACGATACCGTATAAAACAGCGTCGATCTCATGGAAGACGAAGCCGCCCGCGATAACAATGATACCGTCCACCAGCATTGTGATCTGACCGACCGACATATGAGGTTTCACCTTGCGCATCGTCATAACAACAAGATCCGATCCGCCGGTACAGCTTTTATTCTGATAGATGAGCACCAGACCGATCCCGGACAAGATACCCGCAAAAAGCGACGCAAGCAACGGATTGCCGTGATATACAGGAAAAAGCGGACTTATGATATCAAGAAAAAGCGTATTGATGATCACCGTCACAAAGGTACGGAACAGATAACGCTTCCCTAAAAACCGAAGTGCGATCAAAATCAGCGGAATATTAATGATAAACGACAGCAAGCCGATGGGAAGTACGGTGTAATAGTTTAAGATGATTGCGATGCCGGTCACGCCTCCCGGCGCAAAATCGGCCGGCGCGGCAAAATTATAGATACCGACAGCAAACATGAGGGAGCCGACCACATCATAGAAAAGGCTTCGCGCTACCTGCAAAAATATATCCCGGCTTGCGCTATTCATCTTCGCCGTTCCCCTCCCACCTCCGCACCGCCTCATCCGGAGCCGAAGCTCAACATCAGTTCATAAGAAAATTGTAGATCCGATCGGCTGTTTTCTGTTTATCATACAGCGGCCAGACCTCCTGACCATACCGATTGGTGGCTCTGTACGATTCTTTTCCGGCACCGTACCATATCGGCACCTGCATTTGCCGCCTTGAATAACGGAGCAGCGTTTGCGCGTTCATTACGTATGAGTTAAGGTTCAAATTCGTCGCCGAGTTGGCCAAGACGACCGTCGCCGCGTTATAAAGTGTCGTCGCGTTGCCTTCGGCTACTCGGTTCAGGATCGCCTCTATCACGTTGCGCTGGCGTTGGTTCCGATGAAAGTCCGTATCGATTTTGCGAAGTCTGGCGTACTGCAAAGCGCCCCAGCCTGTGACTAAATTGAGACCCTGTGACGCGTCGAGCGCTCGCGCCTCCGCAGCCGTCATCGTGATTTTCACACCCCCGACCGCGTCGACCAACTTTTGCAATGACGCGAAATTAAATGTCAAAAATCCCGTGATCGGGATACCGAAATTGGCTTCAACAGTCTGAATGGCAAGCCGCGGACCGCCGTAAGCATACGCGGCATTGAGCAGTGTCGGCTCGGAATAACCGGGTATCTTGACTTCAATAGCGCGGAAGAAGGATACAAACGTGATGGTGCGAGTGTTATGGTTGATTGACGCGACGATGATGGTATCTGAGCGTCCGCGATAATTTTGTCCCCGTGAATCAACACCGAACAATAGGATATTTTCCACATTGTTCATCGTTCGTACTTTTACCTCTCCTTGACTTCTCGGGATATTCTGCCATTCACTTGGTACCGGCCCTTGCTCGGGCAGAGTCTGCTCGGCCTCTGTTTGTTCGATACTCGGGTCAATAGTTTCTATCGGGTCTACAGTTACTTCCGGATCATCAGGCATATTATTTGCCAGCAGAATTTCAGGAAATTCTGTAAGCAGCAAATTGGGAGCAGAAAGAATCGCATCATCGACAGGATCGAAATGTGTTACACGCGACATCATATCTGCATAGATGATATAAACGCCTGAAGCAGCAGAAATCAAAAGACCTAGGATAACACCTAAGATTGCCCATACAACGTTTGGTACTCGACGTCTTGTTTCTTGCAAGCTCGACGGTTGCTTGCGAGAGTTCTTCTCACGTAGCGACGTTGTACGTTGAGGCGTTTGCCTCTGTCGTCTTCTCGAAGTATTCATAATCGAACCGACCCTCTCCTATCAAACCGTCAACCGATGTCTTCCGATCGACACTATTCCTTAATTTGCGTCCTTATCTTTGTTACCACAAAGGTCAAAACAATCAAACGGTTTTTGACGCACCAAATCCGCCGTTGACACGGCGGCATTGAAGTTGCGGTGCCGTATTCTTCGAATAATACGGCACCGATGATTTATTTAGCAATCACGCCATTGGCACCGTCCGTGTCTTTTTGGATCGGATCGCCAAAGTCGTATTTTACCACAGATCAAAGATGCTCTTATAGGCCCAGCGAATACCGAGGCCGAGGAACAGATCTGCCAGATACACCAGAATGATATAAGCTACGAACAGGATCATGACAATCTGCCACATCCGTTTGATCGTACTTTGATCACGCGGAGCAAAAAGACACATCAATGCGGCACCTAAAGACAGTAGACGCACATAAGAGAAAAGATTCGTTACCAATGTGGTGCCGCCCGCGGCAAGACCGAGCACCATGACGACAAGCATGATCAACGCCGGTATTGTGTGGTAAGACGCATACTCGGTACATACCGCCTTCAGATCGGAAGGCTGCTTCATCAGTTTGGTCTTTAATAGCCAAGCAACGACCGGAAGACCGGCAATCATGACGATATTAAAGAGCCACGTCAGAAAAAATCCGCCGGCATGCCATGACATCCATCCCGCTCTTCCGAGTGTAAAGAAAAATGCTACTAGGAATGGGGCAATGGACGCGAAGAGAAGATGTATCGGCTCCAGTGTTCCGAAGATACCATTCTTCAACCAGCCAAAATAACGTTTGCTGTCAAGTGCCAACGCTGAGGGCGGTTTTGGCGGCTGGTAAGGCGGCGGCACATAGCCTTGTCCTTGCTGCGGAGGAGGATAAGCTCCTTGAGGCGTTGGTGGCATCTGTCCACCGGGTGCCTGTGGCGCATCGTGGGGTTGCGGTGCCTGATAGGGCGTACCGGGTATTCCGGCAGGCGGAGCCTGCGGATAACCTGATGCAGGGCTTTGTGTATATCCGGGATACGGTACGTTCGGCATCGTTTGCGGTGAATATGCTTGAGCGCTTTGCTGATACGAAGGCATCGTTACCGGTTCAGCGCTCGGTGAGACCTGCGGCATGGACACCGGCGTCGGAGAAACGCCGGGTTCTTGAAATGAAGCGACCGCTTGGTCTGCCTCAGGCTCCACGCTCTCGCGGGGTACGTCTTCTGACAGATCAGCTTTTACGGTCGGTTCTTCGACCGCTTGAAACGTTTCTGCTGGTTCCTGTTTACGGCCGCACGATCCGCAAAATAGTGCGCTATCGTCTAATTCGGCTTGGCAATATGGACACTTTTTCATGTTGATATCTCCTCTTCTTCATTTTTTTATGTCCGGAAACCGTAAGCAGAACCGAACAATTATTGCTTTTTTCTATGCACATAGTAACACATCTAGGCGTTATTTGATTTATGGTGATAACATGTAAAAAACAAGGGAGGTTCTTTCACTTCATGCGTGCTCTTATTCAACGTGTCAGCTCAGCTTCCGTTGTCATTGACGGTCAAGAGATTTCCCGGATCGGAACAGGTCTCATGATCCTTCTAGGCGCAGGTTCCGACGATGACGAAATAACTTGTGCCAAACTCTGGAACAAGGTCAGAAAACTTCGTATCTTTCCGGACGCTGACGGCAAGACAAATCTTGACCTGGCCGCTGTCGGAGGAAGCGTGCTCATTGTCTCGCAATTCACACTCTTCGCGAACTGCCGCCGGGGCAATCGCCCGAGTTTCATTGAAGCAGCGGATCCCGAGACAGGCAACCGTCTCTACGAACTTTTTGTGAGTCTTGCTAAAAAAGATGTTGATGTCGTTCAAACAGGGGAATTTGGCGCTTCTATGGACGTCACCTTGACAAATAGCGGACCTTTTACCATTTGGCTGGACACCGACGAATTTTAACTCAAATTAAGCACGTCTTCTTCCGGCGAGAGCGTCGTATTTATAAAACGTACATTCGGGAAAAGCTTTTGCAGCCGGAGCTTTGCCGTTCTGCAGGCTTCCCTTTCTTCGAAGAGCGCGTAACATGCGGGGCCGCTGCCGGAAAGCGACACGATCGGCGCGCCTGTATCTTGAAGGGCAGTAAACAGACGGATCATTGCCGGATTCTGACGCACCGTAACGTCCACAAAATCATTATTAACTAGCGGCGCGATGGCCGTCAGAGCATCCTTATTAAAGGCGTCCTGCCATGCCTCTATGAGTGCCTCACGATTTGAAAAGCGTGCTTGTTGTGGTTGAAGACGCACATCGGACTCGTGTCGAGCGCGATGGAGGCGCTTGTACGCATCCGCCGTTTTAACCGCTAATGGCGGAATAGCAAGCAGCACAGGATAGCTTGACCTCAGAGTAAGAGGAGTCATGCGTTCTCCGACGCCTTCACAGAAAGCGATGCCGCCGCGAAGACAAAACGGCACGTCAGCGCCGGTTGTACATGCCGCCTTCTCAAGCACTGTATGTGTAAGATGATGAGGATCAATCCCGAATGCGTTCGCTCCTACACGATGCCACATGCGATAAAGATAACGCAGCACGGCCGCTGCGTTTGCGCTCCCGCCGCCTAATCCGGCTTCTTGCGGAATATTTTTTACAATATCAACGGAAAAAATCATTGCTGCAGGCGAAATACCGACCGCGCGACAAAACGCAAGTGCCGCTTTCCAAGCGATATTATCTTGATTGTCCGGAATAGTAGGTTGATTTGTACTAACGCGCCAATCAAGCGCTGTCGCTTCACCCGAAAATGATCTTTCCGCGTCGGCATCAAATCCGGTCATCGAATCTAATGCCGCGCGAGTGCTCTTTTGAGATCCATCGGCTATTTCGTCGCGTTGTGTTGAATGATCGAATTGTGCTGTCAGAATACGCACTTCATCCGTGAGCGCCAACGTCACCATGACTGATTGTAGATCATGATAGCCATCAGCACGGCGTCCGAGAACGGACAACGATAAGTTCAGTTTTGCCCGAGCGGGAAGAACGTGTTTCGCAGAATACAAAAGCGACGCTTCCGATTCTGCACTAAGCATCTTCTTTCATGAGCTCTTTAAGCTCTTCATCATTGAAAGCGACCTCTACAACCTTTGTCAGGAGATCAATATAGCTGAAACAGACATGCTCACTGTAAACAGGACTTACAGGACAACACACCGTAAAGACGTTGGAAGAACAATTCTCAAGATATCCTTCATGAATAACGGTTCGGCGACGACCGCCGTTTGACTTCAAAATAATACGCTGACCAAGCTTCGATTCAAGCTGCTCGCGGCAAGAAACCAAGTCTGATTTTTCAATCAATTAAACCACCTCAATCTTAACTATGTTTAAAAAGGCGCACATTCCGCCATTTTACACTATTCTACCATATCGGCGTCTATCTTACAACCGAAGAAGGCGAGTGACGATGCCTCCGCCAAGCAGACGATCATCTTCATAAAATACCGCGGATTGCCCTGGCGACGACAGACGAACCGGCCCATCAAAACGCGCCATAATCTCCTTGTTAGACACTTTCTCGACGTGTACATGAAGCGGGATGCCCTGCGAACGGAGTTTCACCGTAGCATCGAATTTTTGAGGCATATCATAAGGGAAATAACAATCTTCAAGTATCACGGCATCCATCACAGCGTCAGACTCGTCACCAAGAGTGACTGCACGACGCTCAGGATCGAGCGCCACTACTGTCATTCGTCGACCGAATGTCTCCCCGAGGCGACGCCGCTGACCGATCGTAAACTGCCAAATGCCGCGGTGTTCACCTATCGCGCGCCCCTGAAGATCTAGAAAAGGCCCCGGCTCGTTTAAAGCGACATGATCTCTGAGATAATCCCTAAGTGGCTTGCCGCCAAGGAAACAAAGATCTTGGCTGTCCGCTTCCGTCGCTGCGCTAAGCCCTTCTTCCGCTACGATCGCGCGCGCCTCATCCTTGCTGAGTCCGCCCAACGGAAAAATGACGCGTCGCAGTACTTCGGGGGGCAGTCGATACATAAAATAGCTCTGATCACGTCGAGGATCGGCTGCACGGTAGAGAAAAACCGGAGACTCGCTTCTCTGCATCTTATTCACTTTTACGAGATCAACAGCATCTGAGTACTCGGAAGTAGAGTGTGCACCGGCCGGAACATTCACGGCATATTCGTTAACATCGCGTCGCGGTGGCGAATAATTCATCTCAATACCGCTGAAATTGTTTCCTTTGCCTACGCGCGCATAATGTCCTGTTGCGATAAAATCACAATCTAACTTGAAGGCTAACGTCATCAATGCCTTGAATTTAACGTGAGGATTACAGACGACACAGGGGTTGGGAGTCTTGCCTGAGCGCCAAGCGTCAAGAAAAGGTTGAAGTACCTGTTCATGGAAAAGCTGTGTCAAATCCAGAACATGATGTGAAATCCCTAACATTTGGGCAACTTCCGACGCTTTAGCCGTTTGCTCTTCTTGTTGCGCTATATTGCCGGTCATTAGAAACGTCACCGTTTCAACCTCGTATACACGCTTTAACAGAATGGCCGACGCCACACTGTCTACACCGCCGGACAAGGCAAGTAATACTTTCTGTTTTTCATTCTTCGAATCTTGTGACATATCTGTACGATAGATGCTTAATATCTGCAAAAGAGTACGTTTGAGAGGAAATTTCATCAAATGAAACGGGCAGTCTCCGGCGTCATACTACACTGCGGAGCTAGCTGCCCGTCTCTTCGAGGTGTACTTTCAAAGTACGGCCTCCTTCCTCGCCTCTTTGTTTGTCGACCGCTGACCGGTTTGAAGTCCGATGTCTTCTTGAATACATCCGGTCTGAGATCCTGCTGTGGCACATGGGCTCTACCGTAAGATGCTCCGCCGAAAGTAAGTGAAACAGGGGTTAGCGACCCATCGCTGCGGAGATCTTATCTGCCCGAATGCGGTCTATCGAGGCTTTTATCCTCATCCAGTCATCGCAGAAACATATCACTCTTATTCGGCGACCGTTCAGCCTGATGTCTTTTGAGGTGTTTTTATACTACCATCACAAGCTAACCCTGTCAAACTGTATGTCTTATCGTGCAAATGCAATGAGCCGAGTGTTAATACGCATCACTTGTATAAAAAATGAGTGATCTTAATCTTCAGCGACAACTTCTTCCGTTAACGACTCTTCGCACGTCGAATCAGCTGCCGATACATGAACGGATGACAATTGTTGTTCCTTCGCCGCATTATCGGCCTCACAACACTGAACTTCATAATAAATTTCCGCCCGGTCAATTACGCGTTGACGCGCAAGTGGCGATAGTTTATCCATTAGTTCAATTAAGCGCATTTTTTGTTCAAGTAAAACGACCTCATCTTCGTCAAGATCATCTCTTTTTTCCAAAATAATGCGTCTTTCACTTGGCGACAGCAACAGATCGTTTTTCGGCATTTCGACAGTTCCTAGAATTTGATCCAAAGATGCAGAGAAAAGATCTGCCAGTTGCTTTGCCCTCTTGATATCCGGGAAATTCCGTCCGCTCTCCCACTGGCTAACAGACGTCTGGGTTACTCCTAGCATCTTCGCCAGAGTACTTTGTGTCATCCGATTCTTTTTTCTGAAATACTTAATACCGTTCATCTAAAATTACTCCTTACCCTTTGTTTTATTGATTCAACGGTTACTACCATTTCTTTTATGATTATAGAAGAATAACATACTTTTGATAATATATTATGGAATATTACAACGACATTCTCTTCCAAACAAAATGTTTTATAATCTGAGAACATTAGAATTATAATCTATTGAATTACATCTACGCAAGTGAAGGAAATAAACAAATAATTGTATACAATAATGCGTTTTGTATTATTAAATAGACATAACTTTAATAAATACCCATTTCAGGAACACTTTATGTATCGCTTTAGCTGAAAAATCAGGTTATCTGCCTCGGAGATGAGACTGATTATCGAGAAGAACTGATGACTATTCGAGAGGTTTATACCAGACAGGCACGGGCGTTCGAAAACCTTCTCGTGTCTCGGAAAATAAACGCAGTTCATGTCGAGCAATTTGATCTTCCCTTGATCCTTTTTCGCTGTCGTCAATTTGCTCTAATAGGCTCGTCATATGCCGATGGGAAAGATACGTAAAAAATTGATTCGGCACATCCATATCAAAATAGAAATCAACAAGATACTGTTTGTTTTGTGAGGACTGCTTCCTAAAAAGAAATAAAAGACTGCAAAGATCGTCACTGCGAGTACCCGGCGAAAAAGAAAAAGCACCTTCAAGATAAAAGGTCTCACATTCCGAACAATACACCAAACATTTTGAAAGATAATCACCTATCGAAAAAACTGGCGTAAAATCGTGGGTTCGCGCCACATTCTCCGCGTTGCGCTGATAAAAACTTTCCCAGCGTTTCGATATTTCAGAGGCGTTATGAAGTCTCGGAGCGACTCTATCTGACAACGCAGCTGCCTTATCAAGCAATTTTTCTCTATTCAAGCCATTGCACGTGAAAGGCCATACATCACACTCTAAAAAACGTAATAATGCTGTGACATAAACCATATTAAGAATTAAACTTGAGCGGTTGGAGAAGGGCGCAGCTTCAATCACAGGCCGCAAACCGCGATCGGGTGTAATGCCAAAGAAGAACATGCCGGATCGTTTCCACGAAAGCTGTTGGATCATCGGCTCACAGGCATTGTAACGAAAAGAGCCATGCGCAAGTGCGTCATTCACCCACTTAATATGCTGGAGAATTCGCTCTTCTTTACTCCATGCACGGATTGGTGTGACATAAAGCAAAAAAGGAAGTCCATCACGATCCTCCGCCCGATAGATAGCCAAAAGACCTTCTCGTTCGGCAACAATACATTCACCTAATGTCCAATCTTGAAAAGATGATAGATCACGAAAATAACAACGAACCGCATCATAATCCGTCGCGGCGTAAGAGGACTGTTTGTGACCGATTTTGTGCATATGTAAAACTCCGACTTCGTCTTCCGACGGACAGATACAGACAGCCTCGACATGAAACACTCTGTCGAACTGTACTTAGGCTCTTAGATCGAAAAATTCTTGATTCCGAGACATTAGCGTGATGCAATCATCCCCTCACATCAACTCTACGTACGTCGACAACGAGCCATAGACGCCTTCTCAGAAAAATACGCTAAAATTATACCGTCAAATCATACTATGAACATTGTATGCCACGGATTGGATCATGCCTAATCGGAATTTTTCTCGATTGGCGCTTCATCTGAATGATGGTGTGATGTGTCAACGCAGAACTCTGCCGGGATATTTTTTCAACGCACGATCAAGAACGCGCATGGCATCCGAGAGATCGTCTGTGTTCAAGACATATGCTAGGCGTACTTCGTCTATACCTTGATCCGGCGTCTGATAAAAATGTTCTGCCGGCGCGACCATGACCGTCTTTCCATCTTCTTGAAAATTATTCAAAAGCCAGAGCGCGAATTTCTCAGCGCTATCAACCGGCAGCTTCGCAATCGCATAAAAAGCACCGCCCGGCTTTTCACAGAGAACTCCCTCCATCTTTTGCAACGCGTCGATCATGATATTGCGGCGAGTTTCATAACGTTCGCGAATGGGCACGAAATAGTCTGACTCCAAATCATACAGCGCTTTGGCTCCGATCATTTCCAGCGTCGGACAACATAGTCTCGCTTGACCGAGTTTTAGCGCGGCATCAATGACTTCGCGGTTCTTGCTCGCGATCGAGCCAATGCGTGCACCGCAAGCGGAGAAACGCTTCGAAACACTGTCACAAAGGATGATGCGATCAAGCGCGTCAGTCATTGACGCGAAACTCGTCGCTTCTTGGCCGTCGTAACAAAACTCCCGATACACTTCATCGGCAATGATGAACAGATTGTATCGAATAGCGATATCAGTGATGCGTCGCACTTCTTCCTCTGAATAGACGACACCGGTCGGATTGCCCGGATTGGAAAGCGCGATACCGCGTGTCTTCTCCGTAATCTGAGCTTCTAACATCGCATTATCGGGAAGTGCAAAAGCATTTTCCGGTCTCGTCGGAATCGGTTTGAGTTCCACGGTATATGGCAGCGCGAAACCGCGATAATTCGTGTAAAAAGGTTCCGGCACGAGTATCTCTTCGCCGGGATCACAACAGATCATGAAAGCCCATTGTAATGCCTCACTTCCGCCGTTCGTTATAATGATGTCCTTTGTTTCATACGTCAGGCCAATTCGCTGATAATACGCCGCGATACTATTACGAAGCGGTTCCCAGCCATGTGAATCAGCGTAAGCCAGGACAGAAAAATCGCTTTTCTTGACGGCTTCCATAAAGACTTTAGGCGTCTCAATATCAGGTTGCCCAATGTTGAGATGGTATACATGTACACCGCGCTTTTTTGCCTCATTGGCGTAAGGAACAAGCTTTCTAATGGGAGAAGCCTGTAACGCAGCACTACGTTTTGAAATAATCATAATTAACCTCCAATAAACGTAAATACCTGTGTGACTTAACCTTATCGATTTGAATATTGCTCGAACCACATGCTAGCCAAATCAATGTCTCGTTTGACTTGATCGCGCACGTCAATGATGCTTTCAAATTTGACGGTGGGTCGGATATAAGTAAGAATCTCCAATTTGACTTCTTCCCCATAAATGGCATCGTCAAAGTCTAAGATATGTGTTTCGATTGTCACTTTGCCGGAAGCGTCAACCGTTGGACGGTTGCCGATGTTTGTCAGACTTTTATACCAGCGATTTCGCACCCTGATCCGCGTTCCGTAGACGCCAAATGCAGGGAGCTGCAGCTCCGACGATACATTCATGTTGGCGGTTGGCATACCTACCGCTCTCCCGCGCCGAGCTCCCGGAATCACTCGACCGCAATAATGATGTGCTCGGCCAAGAAGGTCATTCACTTCTTCTATTTTCCCACATTGCAGAGCTTTCAAAATTCTGTCCGTCGTTACAGGAAAACCGTCCCGGTCGACCGTTTCGACACCAACTGTTCGAATACCTTCCAGCTCAGACTGCCTGGGATTTCCTGTGACGAGGATTTTAACACCGATCTGTTCAAGCAGCGCACGCATTTTATCATTCAAATGGTGATCACAATTGTTGCAACAAAAGGAGCCGTCGTTATTCGCAGATTCCTGCAATCTATAAGGTGAACTTTCGTTCCACGGCATTGTCAAAATGATATCGACACCGAACGCGAGGATCATCTCAGTGCAATCCTCAATTGTACAGAGTCTGCCGATGCCATTACGGTTAATTTGCGTTGTCTGTGGCGGCAATATCCGTTCTTCGGCTTCAGCTTCTTCTACGTTTCCGGTTTCCATTACTTCCTTGCTGCCGGCGTCTATTATTTCGTTGTCTTCGGCATCCATATCAGAATACTGTTGTGTGGACACGTCCGGATTTTTAATGAAAAAGTGATCCGCGGGAACCAATAACACGACGGCTGTTGGCAACGAAGCCTCTTGCGCTACATTAATGAGACGGCGAATCACCGCTTCGTGACCACGATGAATGCCATCAAAAAAACCGACCGCTGCGGCGCACGATTGATCCATCATTGAGTCAGAATCTGCACGTTCCATATCTTGAGCAGCATGTGTATTGAGATCACGCATAGTTATCGATCCGATCCTTCGGGAAACAGAACTTTATGATGGCTTCGGCAACACCGCTTTCATCACAGTCCGATGTAATGTAATCCGCAGCCTTCTTGACCTCCTCAGAATACGCATTTGCCATGGCGACACCAACACCGGCGGAATTAATCATGTCAAAATCGTTGATGCCATCGCCAATAGCCATCGTCATCTTCTGATCAATGCCGAGCAAATCGGCAAGCCGCAGAAGTGCGATACCCTTTTGAGCCGAGACAGCGTTAATCTCAACGTTATGACGAATCGATGACGTCGTGACAACATCCGGGAATATTTTGGGAATCTGAACGAGAAGATAATCAATCAATGTCGCGTCGTCCGAAAACAGTTGTATTTTCTGAACATCAGAATCACGGGAAGCGATCATATCATAGAGATTATCGGTCGTTTCGTTGAATGCTCGGATCAATTGCCGAAACTCAACTTCCGGCACGTAACGGTCGATCAGCTCCTTTGATTCAAGCGTCATCCACGACAAATCGTCCATATAACATCCGTAAATGCAAGGATAGGTGTCAAGAAATTTAAAAATCTCAAGAGCATGTTCGCGTGGAATTTCAGCGCGAAAGACATCACGATCTTCTTTCATATCGTAGACAACGGCTCCGTTCGCGAGAATCAAATAGCGTACACCATGGAGCGACTTGACCTCTTCAGGAACGGAATTATAAAGTCGCCCTGTTGCCGGAACAATGTAAACTCCGGATTTGGCGGCTCTCTCAATCATTTTTTGATCTTTTGTAGATACTTTTTTCTCACTGTTGAGCAACGTACCATCGAGATCAATGGCTATCATTTTGATGGGCTTCATTATCTTTCCTTTTTGTCCACACATATATCTTGTGTTTACATCAAGAATATTAACAACTCCTTTTGTAGTCGAAACACTCGATCGTATGATCCCGGCGGTTTGATGGTTATTACACGGGATAGACCGTCAGGCAATCAAAACGAATCGTTTAACCTGCATCTTCACCACGCTTATTATACCGAATACCGCAAGAGCAAACAGACACACTCTCATTCTCTAACTGAAACAAATAAGGACGGAATCTTATTTATGATCTTAATCATTGGTATACACCAACGTTCTTCACAAATCCATTCGCTTGGATTAGCCTCTCGTCGCGGCTATCGCAGATAATGAGATGAACACTCACCAACAGAATAGAGAGAAATTATAGAGCAAATTAGCACTCTTCACACGAGAGTGCTAATTTTTCAAACGTTGTCACAATCGTATGATATTGTTGTCGCATCTTCTCTATACAATATAGTCAGTATAAAAGATTCCTTAGCCGCTTTCATATTAGACAGGCTGTGGATGCCCCTCTTAAAGAGCATCCTGCGGAACTATTCATGATGAGCGAACGAAGGGTAAAACGATGCCGGATATTTTAAAAATCAAAAAGCCGGCAAAATAACAAAAGAATACGCTGTGCCTCTCGCTCAGCGTTCATGAGACTACATCTACAATAAGAAAGGGGTATGATGATGTTTGATTTGATTCCTTACGGACGACGTAACCGCAATTTAAATTTATTTGACGAGATGGCCCGATTCTTAGACCGGCCTTTTTTCGGAACGGTATCCGGAGCACGGAGCTTTAATGTCGATGTCATTGATAAAGATGACCATTTCCTTTTGAAGGCAGACCTGCCGGGCGTAAAAAAAGAAGATATCAAGATTGAGCTCGACGGCAAATTCATGATGATCAGCGCGGAGCAAAATGTTGAAAAATCTGAAGAAACAGAGAACTACGTTTACAAAGAGCGTTCTTATGGCTCTTGCAGCCGCAGTTTCGACCTGACAGGCATCAATACGGATGACATCACCGGTAAATTCCGCAACGGAGTGCTGGAGCTCACACTTCCAAAGAAGGGTGAAGAGAAAAAGGCTAAGCAGACGATTGAAATCGACTTCGGTGATGACGACGAATAAGGCATTCCGATCCGCATAAAGCAGATCATACGTAATCTAAGTTAATACAGACCGATCAGCGCCCGACAGATGAGAATCTGCCGGGCGTTTACATGGTATTCAACGCCTGTTCACCGTCTTCAGGGAAAAATTGTTCGTGACATGCTGCGTGCATCGCACTACTACGATTGCTTTGCATGACGACGCAAGCAACGTCGGAAGGCGCTTTTAAGGTGACTCGGCACATTTGCACATAATTGCGAACGTGGTATGCTTACGATAGAAAAAGGAGCGCGGTCATCATGCAGAAAGAGACGAGCAATCAATCCGTAAAACGTCGTGACAAGACCAATTATTATCTTGATCTTGCCGAAGTAGTGAGTGAGCGTGCCACCTGCATTCGCAGGCATTTTGGCGCCGTGATTGTCAAGGATGACGAGGTCATTTCAACCGGCTATGTCGGATCGCCGAGAGGAAGAGCTAACTGTAACGAGCTCGGCTACTGCACGCGCGAGAAACTTCAAATCCCTCGCGGTGAGCGTTATGAACTTTGCCGCAGTGTCCACGCAGAAATGAACGCCATCATCAGTGCCGCTCGCCGCGATCTCATCGGCAGCACCCTCTATCTTGTCGGACGCGATGCGCGAACGGGTAGATATGTCGAACAAGCGATGCCCTGCGCGCTCTGCAAACGTTTGATCATCAATGCGGGCATTGAGCAGGTGATCATCCGGGACACACGTGATGCCTACCGCGTGATTCCGGTCGAACACTGGATCACGAACGATGAATCGCTCACAGGTGTCCTCGGATATTGATCAGTTTATTAATCGCTTATGTCGCGCTATCAGTACTGTAACGCGAGGTTGTCCGCTTCTTCTTTGCTCTGAAACGCAGGAACGACGGCACCTTCATATTTTGATTCGATATACTCTTTCACTTTATCGCTCTGTAGCACTTCAGCCAATTTCTTGAATGCCTCTTTGGCGGCATCGCCATTTCGAACGGCAACAATGTTGACGTAGGGACTGGACGTTCCTTCAACAGCGAGCGCATCCTTCATCGGGTTTAGTCCATGTTCAATCGCATAGTTTCCGTTGATGACCGCTCCGTCGGCGTCAGCATAGGCTTGCGGGATTGTCGCCGCCTCGAGCTCGGTGAATACGAGGTTTTTCGGATTGTCCGCGATGTCACGAGGTGTTGCAGTACCTCCGACCACACCTTCTTTTAGCGTGATGAGTCCCTTATCCTGCAAGAGAAGCAGCGCACGACCTTCGTTCGTCGTATCATTCGGGATCATAATTTCCGCGCCCTCGGGAATGTCATCCAATGATGTCAGCGTCTTCGAGTAGAATCCCATCGGCTCAATGTGAACGCCGCAGAGAATTTCAAGATTGTATTTCCCGACCCGGTTTTCGTCCGCAAAATACGGGATATGTTGGAAATAATTGGCATCGATATCTCCGTCGGAAAGCGCGATGTTGGGCGTCTTGTAGTCATTAAACTCTCTGATTTCGAGTGTCACGCCCTTTTCTGCAAGTTCTTCCTGGACAAGCTTCACAATTTCTGCATGGGGAGCCGGACTGACACCGATCACCAGCTTGCTGTCATCTTTCTTTGGAGCACAAGCGACCGTCAACAGCAGGGAGGCAATAACAAGCACTAAAATGAACCCCAACTTTGTTCTGTTCTTTTTCATGTTTTTCATCCTTTCTTATCTTCCAAAAGATTATTTATTTATTCAAAAACGGTATCTCAAAAACCGCCTTGATACTGTACGTTTTCAGGCGCTGACAGTCACCTTGCCGTCGCGCCGCAGACGTCGCTCGAGGTAACCGCCTAGCCATTGCACCAGCTGAACCAGCACAATAATGATGGCCACCGAAATATAGAGCATGAACGGTTCGCGCCTGTAAAGCCCGTAGCGCACCGCAAGGTCTCCCAGACCGCCGCCGCCGATCGCTCCCGCCATCGCTGAGTTGCCGATGATGTTGATGACAGTGATGGTGATCCCGTTTACAAGCGCAGGCAGCGCTTCCGGAATTAAAACGGTCCAGACCAGTTGACTGATCTTCGCGCCGGAAGCAAGCCCCGCTTCCAAAACACCGCCGTCAACCTCCAGCAGGCTCTGCTCCATGATTCGCGCGACAAATGGGATGGCCGCGACGGCAAGCGGTACAATCGTCGCAGTCGTTCCCGTCGCACGTCCCGTGACAAGGCGCGAAAGCGGAAACACCATGATCATCAGCACCAAAAAGGGCAGTGAGCGAAAGACATTAATGATCGCATCGAGCGCACGATAAAGTGCTGAACGGGGGCGAAGACCGCCGGGTCGCGATAGAACGAGCAAAACACCGAGAGGGAGCCCCAGCAAAACTGAAAACAAACTGCTGACGGTTACCATTTCCAGGGTTTCCAGCGTTGATTTCATCAATTCCAGTGTCATCATAATTGATCCCCTACTATTCATTCATTCTTAGAGCGTTTACAGATGGTTGACGGCATCCTCGGCCGTCAGCGGAACGAGTTCAACGCCGTTCTCGCGTAAAGCTTTCAGCGCGCCTTCCTCGTCCCCGGCATCCTCAAACGACACCACGAGGTAACCGACATCTCCTGTTTGCAGAACGTTGATGTCGCCGGCCAGTATATTGATGTCCACGTTATACTTACGTGAAATATGTGAGATAAGAGGCCGTCTCACCGACTCACGCCGAAAACCGAGGCGATAGATGTTCCCGGCGGTGATAGCTCCGCTATGCTTCACGGCAAACGTATCTTCTACACCGCGAATCAGACGTCGAGTCGCCTGATGCTTCGGGCTGAGGAATAATGTCTCTACATCGTTTTCTTCAATGATGAGGCCGTTTTCCATAACAGCGACGCGTCCGCACAGCGCTTTGGCGACTTCCATTTGATGCGTGATCAATACAATACCGATTCCGAAATCCTGGACGACTTGGCGCAGCATGCTTAACACCAACTCTGTATTGACCGGATCAAGCGCTGACGTCGCTTCATCGGACAAAAGCAGCTTCGGATTTAACGCCAACGCTCGCGCGATGGCGACACGCTGTTTCTGTCCGCCGGAAAGCTCTGCCGGATATGCTCGAGTATATTTTGAAAGCCCTATGTAGTCGATGAGTTCATGAGCACGTTTTTTGATTTCGTGGCGTTCGCGCCCCGCGATGCGAAGCGGGTAGGCAACGTTGTCCTCAACCGTCTTTCTCATGAAGAGATTGAAATGCTGAAAAATCATGCCCATTTCACGCCGCTTTTCGCGCACGACGGCTTCACTTTGTGTTGCAAGATCAATTCCGTCGAACCAAATCTCCCCTGAATCAGGACGCTCTAGTAGATTTAAGCAACGAATAAGCGTCGATTTTCCCGCGCCCGAAAGACCGATAAGGCCATAAATTTCGCCTTTATCGACGTGAAAAGATACACCGTTGACCGCGTGAATCGCTTCCTTCTCCTGAGCGAACGTTTTTCTCAGATTTTTAACCGTGAGAAGCCTCATCGCTTACCTCCAAAAGCCTCTATCAATTTTTATAAAATTCGCCTGCCTTAAACTCCCGTTCTCGACAGATGTCTTTCCTGACAGGCATCATTCCTGCAAAACACCTTTCCCAACAAAAAAATCCGTCCCGAAACCTTTTCGGTTCCGGGACGGACATTATCCGTGGTACCACCCAGATTCGCCTGTTTCTCACGAAACAGACCTCAAAGAGTACTATCATACTCCGGCGCGATAACGGGCGCACCCGTCGACACCTAACCTGATTCGCTGTTTCAGAGAGCGAATACTTGTTAATTCAACAAATATTCCTGTTATAAAACAGTCTGATCCAAGCTCAGCACCGCGGCTCAGGGGCCATGTTCAACTTTTCGGCTCGTCCCGCTTCCACCTTACCGGGTTCTCTGTCGATCACCGTTGAGTTTACTCTTCCCTTCACTGCCTTTGATTCTATTTCAGCTATTGTCGCCTTTTTTTTGCGATTCGTCAATTCGGCATTTTCGCCAATTCCTGTACGTCTCTTTATAAGGACACTGATCGCCTTCACTATTAAATGTGCTCATCCATGTGTTCACCATGACTCGATCGATTGATGCACTTAAATGAATAAGTGATTCTAAATACCATTTAAGCGTTCACATTGACGGACAAAAAAGTGTTATTCCAGTCTGTCCTTATTCTTTGCAGCCGCTCACGCTTTCACTGCAAAGTTAACGAGTCGTCCGGGTACGTAAATAGCCTTTAACTCTTGCTTCCCTGTAAGGTGAGACGCGACATCGTCATTCTCGCGGGCGAACTGCAAAACGTCGTCTTCAGGCATGTCGCGCGAGATCATCACACGCGCGCGAATTCTTCCATTGACTTGGATGACGATTTCGACTTCGTCTTCTTCTGTTTTCTCCTCGTCGTATGTAGGCCATGACTGATCGGTGACCCTGCCGCCATATGCCTGACGCTCCCATATTTCCTCCGTGATATGCGGAGCAAAAGGATTGAGGAGGAGAAGGAATGTTCTGTATTCTGCCCGATTGACGCTCCCCTTGTCGTAGAAACGGTTAATTAACGTCATCAGCTGTGCGATGGCCGTATTCCCCTTCAAATGGTCAATGTCGTACGATACTTTCTTAATCGTCTGATGCATCGATGTTTCCAGATCGCTGCGATAAGATTCACCCTCGACCAGTTTCTTCTGAAGATCGAAGACACGCTCCAAGAAGCGCGAACAGCCGCGAATCGATGATGTATTCCAAGGCGCCGCTTTCTCAAAATCACCGATAAACATCTCATACAGACGCAACGTGTCGGCACCGTATTCGCGAATGACATCATCCGGATTGACAACGTTGCCGCGAGATTTTGACATTTTCTCACCGTTTTCGCCAAGAATCATACCGTGACTCGTGCGGCGTCTATACGGCTCTTTGACCGGTACAACGCCTTGATCGTAGAGAAATTGATTCCAGAACCGCGAGTAAAGAAGATGTAGCGTCGTATGCTCCATGCCGCCGTTGTACCAGTCAACCGGAAGCCAGTAGTTCATCGCTTCTTCCGAGGCGATGCCCGTGTCGCATTGAGGATCCGTATACCGAATAAAATACCAAGATGAACCGGCCCATTGCGGCATCGTGTCGGTTTCGCGTTTTGCGGGTCCGCCGCAACAAGGGCACGTGGTGTTAACCCATTCCGTCAGGGAAGCCAGCGGTGATTCACCCGTATCGGTGGGTTCATAGGATTTCACTTCAGGTAACAGCAGGGGCAATTGATCTTCAGGCAACGGCTGCCATCCGCATGCATCGCAATACACCATCGGAATAGGTTCTCCCCAATAGCGCTGGCGGGAAAATACCCAGTCACGGAGTCTGAAATTGACGCGCCGATGACCGAGACCATTTTCCTCAAGCCAGTCGGTCATTATTACAATCGCATCTTTAACGTTTAGTCCGTTAAGGAAACCGGAGTTCATCATGATGCCGTTATCGATGTCGGTAAAGGCACATTCCGTGATGTCTCCGCCTTCAACAACACAGCGGATCGGAAGATCAAACACTTTCGCGAACTCGTAGTCGCGGTCATCGTGTCCCGGCACCGCCATGATCGCTCCCGTTCCGTAAGTAGTCAGCACGTAGTCTGAAATAAAGATTGGAATGACTTCATCGTTGACGGGATTAATGCCGTCTACTCCCTCAAGCCGGACACCGGTTTTCTCTTTATTAATCTCCGTACGCTCAAAGTCGGACTTGCGCATGGCTTCATGCTGATAGTCGCGAACGTCTTCTATATTTTGGATGTAGCCTTCGTTGAGCCACTTCTTAACCAGCTCATGTTCGGGTGACACGACCATATACGTTGCACCGAAAAGCGTATCCGGTCGCGTCGTATAGACGTTCATATGATCACCCGCCGTCGTCGCAAAATACACTTCCGCGCCGGTGCTGCGGCCTATCCAGTTGCGCTGCTGAGTTTTGACTCGTGAAATAAAGTCAACGTCGTCTAAGCCGTCCAGCAATTTTTGCGCATACTCCGTGATCCGAAGCATCCACTGGCTCTTGACCCGTTGCGTCGTTTCCGTACCGCAACGCTCACAACCACCCTCTACCACTTCTTCATTAGCAAGCACTATCTTGCACGACGGACACCAGTTGACGGACATCTCCTTCTTATACGCGAGACCGGCCTTGAAGAACTGTAAGAAAATCCACTGCGTAAAGCGATAATAGTTCGGATCTGTCGTATTGACCTCACGTGTCCAATCGAAGCTAAAGCCTAACGATTTCAGCTGTCTTCTAAAATGACGGATGTTATCACGCGTCACGGTCGCCGGATGTATACGATGCTGAATGGCATAGTTCTCCGTAGGCAGTCCGAAAGCGTCCCACCCCATCGGATATAACACATTGTAGCCTTCGAGGCGTTTTTTTCGCGCGACGAGGTCTAACGCCGTATAGCTTCTCGGATGCCCGACGTGAAGACCTTGGCCTGAAGGATAGGGAAATTCAATAAGACAATAAAATTTTGGTTTTTCAGGCACTTTGCCGTCGCGCGGCTGTTCCGCGTGAAAAACACCGGATGCTTCCCAGCGTTCCTGCCATTTTTTTTCGATTTCAGAAAAGCGATATTGATCCATTAACATGCCTCCAAACGTTGTCCTGCAAAGACAAACGCTGTTTTCAATAATACACGATAACCGAAAAGAATGCGCACTTCACCGCTAACGCTAGATACTGACGCGTTTGTCTACCGATAAATGCTATGTATGAGGTCACAAAGTTAGGGTTTAGGACGGATTTAAGTGCGGCTAGGATTTAATACTGATATTCAGGCGATGTGTCATTATGGTAAAATGCAAACGTTTGAGAAATGTACTTACACGAAGGGAACATAGTCTGTGACCAAAAAGCTGCTTTGGATTTTCTTTATCTCGATGCTTCCGATAGTGGAAATTCGCGGAGCTATGATTTATGCGTCCGCAAATAATGTACCGCTTCTTTGGGCAATGGTGATCGGTATACTCGGAAACATGTTGCCGGTTCCTGTCATCTTTTATCTTGCACGTAAATTTCTTATGTGGGGCAAAGATCTGCATTATATTTCCAAGATCTGTATCTTTTTCTTGGAGCGCGGTGCCGCCGCGGGACGAAAACTTACAGAAAAGGCAGGCTACGGTCTCTATGTCGCCCTTTTTGTTTTTGTCGCGATTCCGCTTCCCGGAACAGGCGCATGGACCGGAACTTTCGCCGCAAGTCTATTGGATATGGATTTCAAGAAAAGCGTCATCGCCGTTATGGGCGGAGTCGTCGTCGCCGGACTTCTGATCTACGCAGCTTCCATCGGGTTAATTTCAGCTTGGTTCGCTGTCACAACATAAAAATCGGATTTTACAGTTTTCAAACATTTTCTAATCCGATGCAGTCATGTCATCATGACGTCGCGATGATGTTATAAGGCGTCCTTCAGAAAACACTTGAACAGCCAGCGGTTCGATTGAATGTTTGAATTTCCTCCCTGATGAATAATAGAAAACTTAAGCGCTATCTACGCTTAGTTCGATTTTTGTTACGGTTACTCGTTCTCAACAAGACAAACGAAAGAGGCGATTTGTGTTGCAGAAAGTCTGTGACGCGATGATCTCCGTAGACACGCCGCGAAGTTTGGCGGCTTCTTCACCGATCCATGGGAGGTAGGACGATTCATTTCGGCGGCCGCGCTTTTGACGCGGCGAAAGCCAAGGCGCATCTGTTTCGAGAACGAGGCGATCGTCCGGCACTACAGCGATCGCCTCACGCGCTTTCTTGGCGTTATTGTACGTGATGGGACCGTCAAAACCGACCATAAACCCCATATCGAGGAAGATTTTTAGCATGTCTTCCGATTCCGAATAACAATGCATGACTCCAGCCGGATGGTCGTTAGAAAGAAGTCCCGTGGCGTGTGCGCGAGTCAACACATCAAGCGTGGCTTGCGTGGCATCTCGGAGATGAATGACAACCGGAAGGTCAAGCTCATGCGCTAGCATTAATTGTGCTTCAAGGGCTTGGCGTTGTTTATCACGAGGAGAAAAATCATAGTGAAAATCGAATCCGATCTCACCGATCGCAACGACCGGTGCGTCACGTCCGTTCTCCATTGCGCGACGATTCGTCTCATCTTTGAGCTCGCGAAGTTGAGAGGCCGTTTCCTGCTCCCACGAGACAGCTTCATGGGGATGTACACCGATCGCCACATAAAACATCGGTTCGTTGATAGCCAGTTCACAGGCTTTGTGTGCGTCTTCCAGATCAGAAGAAGGAAGGAGTACTCGCATCACACCGGCATCGCGGGCGCGCTGAAGGACGGCAGAACGATCGTCGTCGAACACCTCATCCTGAAGATGCGCATGGGAATCAAACCAGATCATTTCACTGACCTCCAAGGTATACCGTATCGCTTCTTTGGAAGATTAGGGAACGTACTGTTCCAGCGCCTCCAGTTCTTTCTCCGTATCGATACGCGGGAAAATAGCATTGCCTTTGTAAACATTCGGATTTGCAATGTAAAGATCGCGTTTTGCAGCCGATGCCCACGTCGCGTCGTCCGTTTCGGGAATGCCGAGACGATCGCGGATGAGGGCGGGTGTGCGCGTCATAAAAGGCGATATCATCACAGCAATACGGCGCAGATTGTCGGAGAGCGTATAAAGTACGGCAGCCAGTCGAGGATGGTCTTTCTCTTCCCTTGCGAGGATCCACGGCGTGGTGAGATCAATGTACTTATTGCACTGGCCGATCAACGCCCAGACCGCGTCTAACGCAAGACTAAACTCCAGTTTATCAAGGTGCAGTTCAACGGCAGATAGTGTTTTGTCGGCGAGATTGTCCAGCGATATATCAATGTCTTCTTCTATACGCTCGTCGGGGATGCCGTTCGGAAATGTTTTGACAATCATGGCAGCTGTACGGCTCACAAGATTGCCCAGATCGTTCGCAAGATCGCTGTTGATCCGTTCGATCAGCGCCTGGTTTGAAAAGTTGCCGTCTGAACCGAAAGGAACTTCGCGAAGTAGAAAATAGCGGATAGCGTCAACGCCGTAACGATCTGCCAATACGATCGGATCAACAACATTGCCTTTTGATTTTGACATTTTGCCTCCACCAAAAAGCAACCAGCCGTGAGAGAAGATACATTTCGGCACAGGGACGTCAAGCGCCATCAAGAGCGCCGGCCAGATCAGGGAGTGAAAACGGATGATATCCTTGCCGACTAAGTGGACATCGGCCGGCCAGAAACGGTTAAACAATTCCGGTTCATTGGGATAACCAAGCGCCGTGATGTAATTGCATAGCGCGTCAACCCAGACGTACACTACATGCTCCTGGTCAAACGGCGCGGGAATGCCCCAGTCAAATGCCGTACGCGTGATGGCCAAGTCATCAAGACCTGGCTCAAGAAAATTCCGGATCATTTCATTGGCGCTGGAAGAAGGAAGTACAAATGTACCGCTGCTGAAGAGTTCTTCTAACGGCTTCTGGTAATGTGAAAGACGGAAGAAATAGCAGTCTTCATCTGTTTTATGGAGTTCGCGCCCACAGTCGGGACACAAATGATCCGGAGCCTGCGCAGGTGCCCAAAATGATTCGCACGGCGTACAATAAAGTCCTTCATACACGCCTTTGTATATGTCACCCTGATCGTAAAGCTTTTGTACCATCGCCTGCACAGACGCCACATGATGCGCGTCTGTCGTTCGAATAAAACCGTCATATGAAATATCGAGAATCTCCCATAACGCCTTTACGCCGACCGCCATTTTATCGACGTAGGCCTGCGGGGTCATGCCCTCAGACTCTGCTGTCTGCTGGATTTTTTGCCCATGCTCGTCCATCCCCGTCAGAAAAAAAACATCTTTGCCCCGTAAGCGGTGGTAGCGCGCCATGGCATCAGCCGCAACCGTCGTATATGAATTGCCGATATGCAATTGACCGCTCGGATAGTAAATCGGAGTTGTAATGTAAAAAGTCTTTCTTGTCATGTGAATCTTTCTCCCCGTTAAAAGTCAACAGCAGACAAGTACCTGTACAAGGTGCCGTTGTTAATTAAAGCATCTCCTTTATCACCAGCCATCTCTCTATCAACGCTGTCAGAGAGCGCCGCCTATACATCATGATACGTATATATGCTTGTCAAAAGATGGCGCCTTAAAAGCAAGACTACGCTTCCTATCTTCTCATAATCTTTGAAAAGATGAAAGATGAGACCGGTGTTATATCACCTTGAGTGCCAAATCGTACAGACGGTTTCGCGCAACACCCGTCGCTACTGCGACGGTTTCCACCGCATCTTTCACGGAAAGCCCTTCAGCAAAGCAATCGCGAAGATGCTTTTCAAGGGCAGCATCATCTATACCATCATGTTGTTGCGCACCGGTTCTGCTCAACAACTCGGAACGCCCCTCAATAACAAGTGTAAACTCGCCTTTCGGCGTCATGTTTTCATAAAAGGTCGCGGCTTCTTTGATCGAAAAATATAAAAATTCCTCGTACTTTTTTGTAAGCTCTCTCGCTACAACCACTCTGCGCGAGGAAAGACCAATCTCTTCCAAATCGGCAAGCGTTTTCCGGATTCGGTGCGGCGCTTCGTAGAATACAACGGTACGAGCTTCTTTAGCAATGTCAGAGAGACGTTCTCGACGTGCCTTTCCTTTAACAGGAAGAAAACCTTCGAAGACAAAACGCGTCGTGTCCAAACCCGATGCGGCAACAGCGGCAAGAAGCGCGGAGGGACCCGGGATTACGGAAATCGGAATCCCGTGTTCAACAGCAAGCCTGACCAGCGCTTCTCCGGGATCCGAAATACAAGGCATACCGGCGTCAGAAATCAGAGCAACTGACTTCCCTTGACGGAGATCCTCTAATAATTGGACATGACGAAAGTGCTTGTTGTGCTCGAAATAGCTGATGATCCTATTCCCTATTCCAAGAGACGACATCAGACGCGCCGCACGACGCGTATCTTCAGCGGCGATGTAATCGACGCTTTCGAGTATTGCCTTCGCGCGAGGACTCAAATCGTCCCGATTACCTAGCGGTGTCGCTACTAGGTACAACGTACCCTCGCGCACCGTGCACTCCCCGATGTCAACAAATGTGTCCATCATCAGATCACATTATATTCTCTTCGACGGGCGCTTCCTTAACACGTCCTTTTCGGATGTCATCCAATTTGCGACCGCCCATCATGAGTCCCATTTCTTCTATGGTCGTTTCCGACGGTCGGACACACCCCATAGCACGTCCTTCATAGAGAACGATGATGCGATCGCTTAGCCGCATAATTTCTTCCATCTCGGTCGAGACGAGGAGGATGCCGACACCCTTGTCGCGCTGATCAATCAGTTGATTGTGGATATATTCTACGGCACCGACGTCGAGACCACGCGTCGGATGCATGGCAATAAGCAATTTAGGTTCACGACTGATCTCACGCGCCGCTACCACTTTCTGCTGATTGCCGCCGGAGAGGTTTTGAGCCAACTCATAGGTACTCGGCGTTTTTACAGAAAAATCTTTTATCAGCTTTGCGCTGCGGTCTTCAACCCCTATCCAGTCTAGAAAAATTCCTTTACCGAAATCTTTTTTGTAGTAGTCTTGCAGAGCAAAATTCTCAACAAGCGTCATGGGCATGACAAGACCTGTTTTTTGTCGATCCTGCGGGATGTGCGAGACGTCTTTAGACATAATGTCACGTGTCGAAAGTTTCAGAAGGTCATTTCCCTGATAAAGTGCTTCACCGCTTGATGCTCTTAAAATACCGGTTAAGCATTCGACAAGTTCAGCCTGTCCATTGCCGTCGACACCGGCGATCCCGAGCACTTCACCTTCACGCACCTCAAACGAAAGGTCGTCCAGCAACTTGCCTTCACTTGATTGTTGGCGATGCAAGGACAGATTATTTACCTCGAGCAGTGTGTCGCCGACCGCTTGTCGGCGCTCAATGACGTCAAAACGAATCTCGCGTCCGACCATCAGTCGTGCAAGTTCTTCAACCGAACATTGATCGATATCATAAGTGCCGACCACTGAGCCTTGACGAAGTACGGTTACACGGTCTGAAATCTCTTTGACTTCATCTAATTTATGGCTGATAAAAATGACTGTAAATTGATTATCCGTCAGCGCGCGAATCATCTTAAAAAGTGCGCGCGCCTCCTGTGGTGTAAGCACTGCGGTCGGCTCATCAAGGATCAAGATTTTAGCTCCACGGAATAACGCTTTAACGATTTCTACTCGCTGCATTTCGCCGACAGAAAGCGTGCCGACGATAGCATCAGGATCAATCTCCATACCATAGCGCTCAGCAAGCTCTTTCAATCGCTGTCCGGCTTCTTTGCGGTCGAGTTTGATAGCATTTCCTTCCTTGTCGCCGATTAAACAGTTTTCGGTCACCGTCATCGTCGGAATCAGCATGAAATGTTGGTGTACCATGCCGATACCGCGCTCCATCGCATCTCGTGCGGAGTTGAATCGAACGAGTTCACCCTCCAAGTGAATTTCTCCGGACGTCGGTTTATAAAGACCGCATAGAATATTCATCAATGTGCTCTTGCCGGCACCGTTTTCACCTAAAAGCGCGTGAACCTCCCCCTCTTTTACCGAGAGACAGACGCAGTCGTTAGCCAACACGCCGGGGAATTGTTTGCAGATATTCTCCATTTCAAGAATGACACTCATGATCTACTCCTTAACCACGCTTGTACGGTTTGCCGAGTGAGGCGGGTGCCACAGCACGGCTTGCGAAAATGGTCAGTGCAATAATCGTCAGGACATAAGGAATCATCGTCAGGAACGTATACGGAATCCCGACACCGGCCACCTGAAGAACATTGCTGACCACGTTGCCCGCCATGAAAATCATCGCGGCGACCATGATGCCGGTCGGTCTGTATTTGCCGAAGATCACCGCTGCCAACGCGATATAGCCTCTTCCGGCAACCATATCTTCCGCGAAGAAGTTCAAAAGTCCCGTCGAAAGAAATGCGCCGCCTGCGGCGATAATCATACTGCCGACGATCGTTGCCAGGTACTGCGTGCGATACACATTGATACCGAGCGTGTCCGCCACCCGCGGATTCTCACCGACAGATCGAAGATTAAGACCCGGTTTTGTCTTAAAAAGAAAATAATGTATCACGGGAACAAGTATGAAGGCGATGTAGACAATGGGCATCTGGGCGAAAAACGCGCGACCGATGACAGGTATTTTCGACAAGAGCGGAATCTCCAATACCTTATAGGCATCGACTTTAGTCACGGTCGTCTCAATGCCGAAGAAAACACGATTCAGCGTGGTTGAAAGACTCAGTCCGAGAATATTGAGAGCAGCGCCGACGACCGTTTGATTAGCGCGAAGCGTCACCGTGAGAACAGCAAAGAGCAGACCGAACACGGCACCTGCCAACATAGCAAGCAATAGCCCCATCCAAACGCTTCCAAAAAAGTGGGATCCGGCGACAGCGGCCAACGCAGCAATCAACATTATGCCCTCAGCACCGATATTCAAAAGACCGCTCCAATTCATAAGTAAAAGACCGAGTCCGGCCAATAGTACGGGGGCCGCCATGCGGATGTCCGTAAACAGATAGCCGCCAATGGTTTGAAGTAAATCCATACTATGCCTCCTCACTTTCCTGACGATGTATTTTTTTCATCTGATACTCATTCCACTTGTCAAGCAACATCTGGCTGGCAACCACAGCGAAAATAACGAGCGCCTGCACAACCGAGACAATGGCATTCGGCACTTTGGCTCTGATCTGCATTCTATTCCCGCCTGCGCGAAATGCGCCGAACAGCAACGCGCCGATCACAATACCGAACGGCGTGTTGTTGCCGATAAGAGACACCGCAATGCCGTCAAACCCGTAACCGGGTGAAATCTCAGGAATCATACGAATCTGTATACCGAGAATTTCATTGCATCCGGCGAGTCCGGCAAGACCGCCTGCTAAGAACATGACGAGCAGGATGTTTTTGTCCGTATGAATCCCCGAATAACGCGCCGCAGAAAGATTCAACCCGGCAACGCGCACTTCATAACCGCGTTTGCTTCGCCAAAGGAAAAGCCAGAAAAGCACGACAAAGGCGATGGCGATAACAAAGCCCCAATGTGCCCTCGTGCCTGAGAGGAGATTAGGCAGCTGTGCCGAACTTCGAACAGGCTGTGTCTGACAGTTGATGCCCGGCGGCTCAATCATCGGCCCGTTAACCATATAGTCGATGAAACTGATGGCGATCGTATTCAACATAACGGTTGTAATGATTTCGCTTGCCCCGAAACGCACCTTGAGCGCACCGGCGATCAGCCCCCAGAGAGCGCCACCTAGGAAGCCGGCCAGAATAGTCAGCGGCAAATGCAACACGGCTGGAAGTCCCGAAACATAAATGCCGGTTGCCGTTCCGGTAAGCGCGCCCATGTAGAGCTGGCCTTCCATACCAAGATTTGTCAGTCCGCATCGACTCGCTAGCGCGTAACTCATTCCGGTAAAGATTAAGGGCGTCATTTTCACAAGCGTTTCACCAAAGGCATTTTTGCTTCCGAAGGCACCGTCGACCATCGCTACACTGGCCGAAAAAGGATCAAAGCCAATCGCATAAATCAGAAGCATGCCCAGAGCCAGCGCGAAAACCGTCGCGCTGAATGAAACGAGGATCTGCTGCGCGCCTGCTTTTCCCTGAGTTTTCATTTTAGTTGTGATTAATGCTTTCACTTGAACGTCCCCATTTTTTCAGTTTTTATACTGCGTATCTTTTAAAAAACTCCGCTGTTCGCGGCTGCGGATTAGGCGGAGTACATGCATTCATCTGCCGCGTTCAAGGACAAAAGAGACAGGAACCGTTAGCGCTTCGCTGCGCACTTTTACGGCTTCATGACACACGTCAAAAAGGTCGAGGCGACAGGCGGCAGACCTCCCGCCCCGACCGAAAAGAGCTATATTAATAATCGCCAAGATCACCCTTGTAGAGTTTCTGGATCACGTCATTGATGGCATCGACTTTTTCTTTCGGGAGTTTCTCGTCCCATCCATGCCAATCCGATACGATCGTGCCATTATCTTTCAGTGTATACACCACCATGCCACTCTTCCATTTGCTCTCCGCAATGGAAAGGAAGACGTCCTCATAGATCGCCGGATAGTTGCGCATAACGGAGAGCACAACGGCGTCCGGAGCGACTCCGTACTGATCGCCATTGAATCCGAGCGCATATACGCCTTTCTCTTCTGCGGCATACAGGCAGCCGAGCTGGGCCGTGTTCGCACTCGCGGAGACCACGTCATAGCCGTCGTTGATAAACGCAGTCGCACGCTCTTTAGCAAGATCGGCATCAGTCAGCGTGCCGAGATAATCCGTCGTGACGACCGCTTCTTTGTTCGTCAGACGAACGCCTTCTTCAATCCCTGAAACGATATCCGTGATCGCGGGAATATCTTGTCCGCCTAAGAAAACGACTTTATTGTTATCCGTCAAAATACCCATGATCGCGCCGATCAAAACTCCCATGTTGACGGGTCCGACGTATGCGAGATTCGGAATATCCTGAACCTGATCAGCTGTGCTCTCATCGACGCGGAATCCGTACGACAGACAGAAGTGCGAATCAGGATACTCGCGAGCCAATTCCTCTGCCGACGCTTTAAATTGTGAGCCATGGACAATAATCATGTCATACTTTTCTTCAGCATAGGTTCTTATGTACTCAGCCATATCCGATACAGCGATGTTTTCATTGTATTCCGCCTCGATTCCGTATTTTTCTGAAAGATTCTTGACGGATTCGTAGCAGATCTGATTCCAGCCGTTGTCGGTGATGACACCGGAAAGCAGAGCGACCACTTTCATTTTTGAGGGATCTTTCTTATCTCCCCCTTCGACATCACCGGCTTTCGTGTCTTCGGGTTTGCTGACGTCGGGTTGGCTGACATCAGGCTTATCTTTCGGTGCGCAGCCGGCAATAGCAACCGCACCGAACACCATGAGTACTGCCATAAGTATGGCTAAACACTTTTTCATTCATTTTCCTCCTTCTCGTTGGCTCCCGCATTTTTAAACGCGGGGTGTTACACCTTTTTAAAATTTTATAAAAAATCAGGAAAACACACAAGAAACATCACTGAGTATTTCTTTTATTCGTCTTTCCTGCTATATCTTAGGCACAAAATTCCGCACTTGAGAAAAGGATGTGCTGCTACGCACACTGCTGATGCGCGATGTGACTCCAAATCATAGTAAAAGAACGGAATTACATGCAGGAGGGCGCATGTTGCCCACACACTTTTGTTAAATCTGATCATAACATTATTCAGATTATTCAACGATGAACACCTGTTGCACAACACGGTTCAGGCTCTGCACTGTCCTAACGATGCAGTCGTCGATGTCCATTGTTGTCGGGCGGATCAAGACCTTGATCCGCCCGTTCATCTTTTCTTGTTTCCTTTTATTCCTCGGAAATAGCGCCGATTGGGCAACTATCAACACATGATCCGCAATCGATGCAAAGATCCGGATCGATCACGTACTTGCCGTCTCCCTCAGAAATGGCCTCTACCGGACAATCACTTTCGCAAGATCCACAGCTGATACATTCATCACTGATAACATGCGGCATATTTTTGCCTCCTTCAAAGCGTTAATGGTTGCGCCGACCGTCAGCCGGCACGTTTATTTATGATTAACCATACTATCACAACTTTATGTTGATTGCCTTTTTTTTGAAGATCCTTTTTCCGATTCCCCGCGTTTTTGTTCAACACGAACATCACAAGCATCGTATACCGTAACCTCTGTTGAATCATTAGTGTCATCGAGCGCAACGGTCAATTTTTCTTGGAGAAGATGAACTTCCTTGACGATACCGGATCCGTCCGGTGTCATAACTTTAGCGTTTTTACGGGGCAAACGTTTTTTCGCGTCCAGATACGCATCATGCTCATACGCAAGACAGCAAAGAAGACGACCGCACATGCCGGATATCTTGCCCGGATTCATCGCAAGATTCTGATCTTTGGCCATACGAATAGAGACCGGCTTAAAATCTTTCAGAAAGCTGCAGCAGCAAAGCTCTCGGCCACAGGTTCCCAGCCCGCCGATCATAGCTGTTTCATCACGCACTCCTATCTGCCTAAGTTCAATACGCGTATGAAAAACAGATGCAAGATCTCGCACTAAATCACGAAAATCTACACGTCCCTCCGCTGTAAAAAAGAATGTGATTTTTCGATTATCGAATCCGTATTGCACACTCACCAATGACATTTCAAGCCCGTGCTGCTCAATTTTCTCCCTCGCGATCCCTTCAGCGCGTTTCTCAAGGATCTTGTTCTCTTCAAAATGACGCAAGTCGTCGTTCGATGCGAGTCGCACTACCCAGCTGTATTCTCGATCCTCAACTGACTGGCGTTTGACTCGCTTCGACCAGTCGGATGCCACGCCAATTTCCTCGCCTTGACCCGTATCGATAATCAAGTGATCGCCTCGAAGGATCGTGATGCCTTCGAAAAGAGCATGTACCGGTCGTCCGGTGCCGTGCAATCTCACCGAAATAAGACGAAGTTCATCTTCGCTGTCTTTCTCCGTCGAAAGCGGCATCAGGTTGATGGAAAGCCGCTCTTCCGCATCATCAGCGGATTTAACTGAATCATTCATGGGGTTATCCCTATTCCTGTTTATTATTTCATCAATTTATTGATTCATCTTATTGCTTCATCCATTGTCTCATGTCTTATCGTTTTGTGCACTCGCTACCTTTCGTTGAACCTTAACATCCGATCCTAAACGGTTCACATCGAAACGAGGGGATCCGTGATAAAGGCGCCCGACGCCACAGAATGCCCTCCAAGTCTCGCGCGAAGCCCAAGCAGCAACCGTGCCGACGCATGATCAAAATTCACGTTAAAAACCAAGGCCTGTGCCGTCTGATTGATAAGACGAAGTGCTTCCTCCGGATCGGAATATCGCTTATCCGGCAATGCCAACATAGCCGTCAGTCGATCACGAAAATCATGATTGATCACCGAAACATCCTGAACCCCGTCGCGAATGATGAGAAGATCACGCACGAAACTCGCCAAAAGACTCAACACAAGTCGTATGCTTGTTTTTTCATTTCGCAGAATCTCTAATCCTTTCGTTAGACACCATGAGACGGAAGCATTAGGCAACGCAAAAAACAGTGCGAAGATCTGCTCCCGCAATGTCTGAAACGATTCATCCTCTGCGATTCGAAGCGCCTGACCGGGAAGCCCTTCTCCAAACCGAACACCCGCGTTTAGGGCGACATCATCGTGGATACCGTGTGTTTGGAGAATAGAGAGAATGTCCTGATCATCACGTCTCCCGATCCGTACAACAGCACAGCGTGAAGTAATGGTGGACAGAAGACGTTCAGCATCCTCTACTATAAGAATAAAACGAGCAAATTCAGGATGCTCTTCAAGTGGCTTCAAAAGCGCATTTTGTCCTTGCTCGCTTAAGGTATCCGCTTTTTCTGCATTCACCGTGTAGACGCGGCGATGACTGATCTGCGGGAAAATGTCAAGTGTTTCTGAAATACGCTCTCTCACGAGCGCAACCGGAATCCTGCCTTTCCGATCCGGCGGCTCCACCACAACATTATCAAAATGAGTGCCGTCTTTCAGAAGATGACAGGATGTGCACGCGCTGCACGCTCCCGTCTCCGGATCCGGATATTCGCACAGCCACGCTGCTGCCAACCGGCGGGCAATATAATGCTTGCCGGCACCTTCCTCACCAACTAGAAGAATCGGAACCGATGCTCCACTGAGCCGTTGCCTTAGCTGGCGAAGCAACTCCGCCGAAGCATGGATCGAATGAAGACTAAGATTCTCATCATCTTCCGTCGACGTAAAAGCATGCGCTTGACGACGCGACACGTTCGACATCCTAGAATTTCTCGAAATGCTCGACCGGTACAACAAAAACCGTCGCCCCCCCGATGGTCACATCGACCGGATAGGGCACGTAAGATGTGCCGATCGTTGTCGGCGGCATATTTGCGTTGATGGCCGTCTTGCGGCTTTTGGAGTTCGCATGGATAATATCAAGCACGTCTTGCGTCGATTTTTCATCGACGACCGTCATTAGCGTTGTATTGCCCGATCTGAGAAAACCGCCCGTCGAATTCAACTTGGTTACACGAAATCCGGCTCGGTTGACTTCTGCCATCAGGCGAGGCGTATCCTCATCGCTGACGATTGCGAAAATCAGTTTCATTGCCATAATCTGCTCACCTCCTCGCGGATCAATGCCGCAGTATCTTCTTTTTCCCCTTGCGACTCCACTACCACAACACGCATCGGTTCATCCAGAGCGATTTCCCGGAAACCCTCACATACTCGCTGTTTAAAACGTTCGGACTCCATGTCCAAGCGGTCATGTTCGCCGTCAACGTGACGTTTACGAAGACGCTGGTCGCGTGTACGTTCGCCGAGCTCAAGTAAAATGGTCATGTCCGGACAAATCCCGCCAGTCGCCCATGTATTCATGGAGCGGATCATCTCTAAAGAAAGACCGCGTCCATAGCCTTGGTACGCAATAGACGAATCGCTGAAACGGTCGGAAATCACCCATGCACCGCTTTCAAGTGCAGGAATGAGCACTTCACGCGTCAGTTGCGCACGAGCAGCCTCAAACAGAAAGAGTTCGGTCTCCGCCGCCATATTATCATGGCGCATATCGAGGAGAATTTGACGAATGCGCTCCCCGATCTCCGTTCCACCCGGCTCACGAAGAATCACTACACGATACCCTTTAGAGCGAAGATAGTCGGAAAGCAGCTTGATTTGCGTCGATTTCCCGGATCCGTCGATCCCTTCAAATGTAATCAGTTTTCCTTTCGACACGCGATATTCCGTCCATCTATCATTTCTGAACAGCAACGCCGACCCTTATGCATTATTTTTTGCATAAAAACCTCGAAATAAAGTCGCCGTCAGGGTTCGTTTTTAGTTTATTTATTATACCAATCACAGCTCATTTAGCAAAAAACAACGTTTGCCGGAAAGCGCTTTTTATTTTGTAGACAAGTTAATACGACTCCTCTGCGAAGGTAAATTAATGTCGGATAAATTGGCGAAAGAAGCATCCGAACTCGCTGTGGCGACGTACGGTCACCCGCTAGTTGAAGCGCATCTCTCTTTTACGAAGATAAAGTAAGGTCGATGCCGCGAACAGCAATACCTATTTCATGAAGCAGTTGAAGGAATGACCGATGCTCCTCACGGACTGGTTCACCGGGCCAAAGCACCGGCAACCCCGGTGGATAAGGGGTAACCGCACTGAATTCATCTTGTCCAAAAAGTGCTTCCCGAGGCATTTTCTGAAATGCTGCCGGTGCCGATAGCAGCTGATCAAGCTTTTGCGAAAGATCGCGCCGCGTTTGTGTAAGCGTCTGACGCTCAACTTTTTCTTTTATCACGGAAAGAGAATAAAGTGCGTCCAGAAGCCTCGTGTAATCCTCTTCCGGTTGATCGAGTGCGGGAATCAGCACAATACGGCTAATGTCGATCATTTCAACATCAATGCCTGCCCGGTCAAGATGATGCACTAAAGTCTTTCGACAAAAACCTGCTTCCGAAAAATCGAGTACAAGTCGCGAGGGATCGGCACCTTTTGGAAACACGCGTGAAAATCCGGACGGCAGTTTCTTTGAAAAAGAAGTGTTGAGTTTTTGCAAGCGCTCAAGACGTTCTTTTCCATAGGATTCCAATTCGGCACGCGCGCGATCGATTGTCGCCGCGATAAGAAAAGAAGGACTCGACGTCTGAAAAACACGAATCATTGAGTCCACTCGCCGAAGGTCAATACGTTGTTGTTGAACGGCCGTTTCAGAAACATGCAGAAGAGATGCCGGCGTCAGTGCGGCAAGTGTTTTGTGCGCGCTTTGGCACACTATATCCGCTCCAAGAGAGAGTGCCGTTGCCGGCTTTTGATCCGGAAGAAAGGCAAAGTGCGCACCGTGCGCCTCATCAACAAGAATGAACATACCGGCTTCGTGAGCGACGTGCGCAATGCTCTCAAGATCGACGGTTCTGCCGTAATAGTCCGGATACGTCACCAAACAGGCCGTTGCCTCCGGATGTCGGCGAATTGAATCGATATAAGCGGATGCGTCAGGTTGACCGTCTTCAAACACGCGACCATCCTCCGCTTCTATAAATATCGGTTTAAGGCCAAGCAGAGCGACGGCGTGCACTACCGCGATATGCACCGCACGAGGTAAAAGCAAAACGTCACCTTCTCGAAGCACAGACGCCAGCATGATCATAATGGACGTCGTTGTGCCCGATGTGATAAACCACGTTCGACCGGCTCCAAAACAGTTCGCAGCAAGTCTAAAGGCTTCGAGCACACTGCCGGACGGCATAGCAAGATCGCCTGTACCGAGAAGCTCTGTCGTATCAAGAGCGGAAAGCTGTCTTGAAACAGAAGAAGGCCAAGCGCGCCCCTGACGGTGCCCGGGCATATGAAAAGAAACGCGCCCGGATTGACCGATCAAGCAATCCCAGAGCGGCGTCCTTTCGCGATCATCGTTTACCATAGTTGAGTCACATATGATGTCTTAGTGTCGCATTATTCACGCGATACGCTCAACAAGACCTTGATCAGATGTCGAGGGAAATCCGGCCGATTTCCTCGATTTGCCGTTCAATGTCTCTCTCGATGCGCTCGTTGTCAAGTGTAATGTCTTCGGCAGTCTCTTCTTTTGAGAAACGTTTCACGCGCGGCCGCGAAGTCGTGATGCCGGATCGAGAGCTTTCTTCTCCGAAGGTACGTGTGCGTACTTTCGATTGTACCGCTTCACTCATCCTGTTCGTGTCGGATACGCGCTTTGTGATCTCACGAAAAGTCTGAGGAGCATCTCGACGCGGCGCCTCTTTTAACTGCTCTTGTGTTGGCTCGTGTTGTGGCGCATCGGATCGCATATCGGATACTGCATGACCCTGCCGGCGTTCATCTGTCCTCTTTCTAGGCGTTTGATCCTGTCTGTCTGCTACCGGACGGGTTTGACGACGCTGAGAGCTGCCTTTTCGTCCTGATGATCGTCTCCGGCGCGACGTCGGGCGCTCCTGACTGTCTTTCTTAATATCTTCTTCCTTACGATCGGTTCGGTCGGAAGAGGAGCGTTGCTGACTGCTCCTTCTTTGTCCACGATTGGACGTTCCGGAACGTCGGCTTCTCCTTCGGCTTGAGGAAGATCGTTGGTCAGAACGTTGCCTTTGTCCTTGATCAGCGGAGTCGGAGCCTCCTTTCGGCGTTACTTCAAGCCGTGTCACTTGCCTTTTATTTGTTGTTTGGTCTGACATAGTTCACCATCCCTGAATTATAAAAAACACTCGCAGCAACTCGTCTCTGCGCCTGTTTACGGCTTTATTGTAGCATGGATGCCTTATTACAAGATAATAACGTCGACGCCGCTTCAATAAAAGGACACGTCGACGCCTCGAAAGGGCAACGCCTAGAAGCGTCTGTTCGAGAATATACATCATCATGAACGATCTTCACACATTCAGATTGATCAGCTGGCTCATGTATAAGTTTGCCGTCTCCAGTCGTCTTTGCCGCACAATCGTTCAAAATATTCCCTTGTGAAAGTGACACCGACGTCAATCCGTCGTCGGATTTAGTTGTAGAAAACGTATCATAGACAAGCAATGTCCACGACGACCCTACTGCTGTTCGGCGCATTTGAGGATCCGCAGAAAGACAGCTACGCAGCTTCGCTTGAAGAGGCGATTCAATCCCTCGAAGTTCCCGTTGAATCCTTTTTTCAGTTAGACGCTTTCCCGGCACGCCGGATATGACGGAAAGAAACGTCATAGCTAAACTGAACAGATCACTTTCCGGACAAGGTGTTGCCGTAAGGTATTCGGGAGCCGCATAAGAGAGGGTGCCGGAAAATGTCGTCGGCGGAGTCGGACACAAGCCGTCCAGAAGACGCGCGGATGAAAAATCCACAAGCACAGGCTGATCGTCTGAAAGAAGCATTATGTTGCTCGGGGCAATGTCTCCGTGCATGACCGGCGCTCCGGCAATATGGGATAACCACGCAAGCGATTGTGCCAGCCGATCAAACCATGTCTCCCAACAAGTTGCCGACAAAACATTGCGAGGCATTTCAGAAAAAGATACACCTTGGAGATATTCAAAAACGACCATTCTCTCAGATGGCGGCGAATCAAGTTCTAGGACAGGCACAAAAAAACTTGAAGGATCTGATGCCTTATAAGCTGTTTCTGTCGCTTTATAAGAAGCGTCCGAGAAATCTTCCTCAGGCATTGCGATGCCATAGCAGCGAAGGAGATGAGGTGTGCGTGTCCGCCAAAGAAGCGGTATGATCCGAACGTCCAAAAATTTGTTCAGCGGTTTCAAGAAATAAGGCGGTCTCTTTTCCATGAGAAAAGTCTACCGCCGGAGTAGAAGGTCAACAAAGACTTTCTGTTCCCGTTGCCTCCTGTTAGTTGTCAATTTGTCGAAAAAAACTCTATCCCAACTATGCCCCGGTGCTCTTCGGTTCAGGAAGTGCGTCCATCGCTTCTTGGCGCTCAATCTTCGGTTTCTCTTTTCCGAGCACACACGATTCCGTGATGCGGATAGTGTGCGCTTTGTCATCGTGCGAGGGAGCCTCGTACATAATGTCCAGCATCAGTCCCTCTATAATGGTACGAAGACCTCGGGCACCTGTTTTCAAATCAAGCGCTTTCTTCGCGATGGCAGCAATGGCGTCATCATCAAAGAAAAGCTCCACATCGTCATAGCGTAAGAGCTTGCGATATTGTTTTAAAAGAGCGTTGCGCGGTTCTTTCAGGATGCGCACCAAGGCATCTTCGTCAAGTTCGGTAAGTGCCACGACCACAGGAACACGGCCAACAAACTCAGGAATCAAGCCATAATGGAGCAGATCCTCCGGAAGCAGATGCGCGAACAACTCTTCGCTCTTCAGTTTTCGTGTTCCCTCGATATCGGCGCCGAATCCCATTGACTGCTCACCGATGCGATTGGCGATTATTTTGTCAAGACCATCAAAGGAGCCTCCTAAGATGAACAGAATATTCGTCGTGTCGATTTGAATAAATTCCTGATGCGGATGTTTGCGGCCACCTTGCGGCGGAACATTCGCCACCGTGCTTTCAAGAATCTTTAGCAGTGCCTGCTGCACGCCCTCGCCGGAAACATCTCGCGTAATGGAGGGATTGTCCGACCTGCGGGCGATCTTGTCGATCTCATCAATATAGATGATGCCGCACTCAGCGGCCGTGATGTTATAATCGGCATTCTGAATCAATCGAAGAAGGATATTTTCTACGTCTTCGCCAACATAGCCCGCCTCCGTCAACGCTGTAGCGTCCGCGATAGCGAAAGGCACTTCCAAAATACGTGCCAGCGTTTGCGCAAGGAGCGTTTTCCCGGAGCCTGTCGGCCCGATGAGCATAATGTTAGTCTTGGCAAGTTCAACGTCTTCGTCTACTTTCACCGCTTGGTCTGAAAAAACACGTTTGTAGTGATTGTATACGGATACGGCAAGTACTTTTTTGGCAAGATCCTGCCCGATGACATATTCGTCAAGTCGCTCTTTAATCTCTCGCGGAAGCAGCAAATTCTTTCTTCCGGAAAGCATATCGGCCATGCTTTCGTCAAATCCGGGCGTGTAGCCGGAGAGCATTTCACCGCAAAGCGCAACACATTCATTGCAGATAAAAACGCCCGGCCCCTTAACCATCTGCTTTACTTGCTTTTCCGTTTTGCCGCAAAAAGAGCAGTGAATAGGGGTATAGCCATCGCGGCGATTATTGTCGGACATGAACAACCTCCGATTTCATAAGCGTTTCCAACGCATCCCTTCACATATGTAAGGCAGATGTCATGCTGCCGTCGCACTTCACTAGTTACAAGCATTCATTCGCGAACGCGAGACGGAAGCAATGGATCAACAATCAGCGCTTTGCCATAATTTTATCGATCATGCCGTACTCAACGGCTTCCTCTGCAGTGAGCCAACGGTCGCGATCGGTATCGCGTTCGATGACCTCCAACGGCTGTCCGGTGTGGAGAGCCATCAGCCTGTTCAGTCGATGCTTGAGTTTAACAATATGCTCTGCAACGATCGTAATATCTGAAGCCTGCCCTTCCGCACCGCCCGAAGGCTGATGAATCATCAAATCCGCGTTGGGCAAAGCAAACCGCTTTCCTTTCGTACCGGCACAGACGAGAAAAGCGCCCATGCTCGCTGCCATACCCATACAAATGGTCTGGACATCCGGCTTGATATACTGCATCGTGTCATAAATCATGAGTCCCGAGGAAACTTCTCCGCCCGGACTGTTGATATAAAACTGAATATCCTTGTCCGGATCTTCCGCTTCAAGAAACAGCATTTGTGCCACGACCAGATTTGCGGTGACGTGGTTTACTGAATCGCTCAGTATGACAATGCGTTCCTTAAGAAGTCTGGAAAAAATATCATAGGAACGTTCGCCGCGATTCGTCTGCTCGATGACCATCGGTACGAGATTCATATGTTCCGGAATCCAACGTTTTCCTGCTGTTATATCGTTCATTATCTATTATTCCCTTTCCTATGCTTTCCTATGCTTTGTCATCGGATTGCGCGATTTCGTTTTATTCTCACTCTTCGCCTTCTACGTTATCCTTTGACTTAGCACCGTCCACCTCAGAGTCTGATGCGGCATCCTGTGCTCTGTCGTCGGAGTCTTTAAGTTCGTCGGCGCCTTGAGCCTCGTCCTCTTCATGATCCTCGATTTCCGGCATAACATCCGTAGCAATGCTTACGCTGCGGAGCCACTCAAGCAGGTTCTGCATCTCGATTCTTAAACGGAAATCTTCACGCTGTGCATCATCTTTCAGATAGTCATTGTTAAAAACATCGATCGACACGCCGGCTTCATCGGCCGCTTTTGCGATTTCTTCTTCAAAGAGCTCATCGCCCAGCTTGAACTGATCTTCATGCGCCCGGCGAATCGCCTCGAGCACACAGGCACGTTCAATTCGTTTGCGTGATGTGACTTCTTGCCGCTTCCTGAAATCATACATCGTCTGTCCAGAGTACTGGAGAAAATCGGAAAATTTCAGGTTGTACATCGCAAACTGACGCTCTTGATTTTCAATCATCTGATCGATATCGTCTTCCACCATTAAATCTGAATATGAGAGCTCAGCGTCTTTGACGATGGCATCAAGGATATTGTCTTCAAAAACGGTATCTGCCTGACTGTTTTTCTGTTTGAGGATCTCCTGGCGGATCTCTTCGCGATACTCATCCACCGTGTCGGCGCTTTCGCTGACGTCATGTACGAATTCGTCGTCAAGTGCGGGAAGTTCTTTAACACGAATCTCATGAATCTTGACATTGAAGACAACATCTTGGCCGGCAAGATCCTCAGCGTGATATTCTTCCGGGAAAGTCAGCGGCAACTCAAACTCATCGCCAACGTTATGGCCGATCAGACCGTCTTCAAAGCCTGGAATGAATGCGCCTGAACCGATTTCCAGCACATGCCCCTCGTTAGATCCGCCTTGGAACGGTTCACCGTCAAGAAGACCCTCGTAATCGAACGTGACAGAATCACCTTCCTTAATCGGGCGATCAGTTACAGGAACAAGTCGAGAGACACGCTCACGCGCCGCCTCAATGCGAGCATCGATCTCCTGATCTTCGACTGTAACATCCGGGCGGTAAGCGACGACTCCCTCGTACTGTCCGAGTTTGACATCCGGCTTGATCGCGACTTGCGCTTCAAAAACAAGACCTTCTTTGCCGCTGATCGTTTTAATATCAAAACGCGGCATTGAGCGCACATCGATATCCTGCTCTTCCAACGCAGCCTCGTAGGCCTTCGGCAACGCGTCATTGAGCGCGTCGTCGTACAACACGTCTTCGCCGTAATAGTTCACGACGATTGGATAAGGTGCTTTGCCTTTTCTAAAACCGGGGACCTGAAAATAGCGCGCATTTTTGCGGTGTGCCGCCTGAAGCGAGCGCTTAAAGATATCCGGCTCAACTGTAATTTCCAGTGTTATCGTCTGTTTTTCTTCAGAAATTTTTTCTGACGCCATACTAATTTGTCCTCCCGATGGGTTTGCCCATTCGCAATATATTTTTAGTGAAGCTTAAGTATTTTAACATAAGGAACGCATTATAGGCACATTTGAAGCTCTTTCTGAATCATGCTATCATTTTATTGCCTGAAATGCGCGGCACTCTTGTTTTTGGACCACCATTTTTTGAAGGGGAGTCCGGGTCGAAGTGGAATAAGAATATGCCCTT
>JGI24709J26583_10000109_pt1 | contig 60558 bp, 60 predicted proteins | sample BioPla2DNA1_FD_26583 | JGI IMG/M metagenome (IMG submission 26583) | reverse complement strand
TTCTTCTAACGAGCCATATCCTGCAGCTTTGACCTTCTCGGCAAAGGCAGAGGTTTTAAAGGTTTTCTCCAGCTCTTTGTCACCATCAGACTTTCTATAATAGTCCAAAAATTCTTTTTCGCCAGTAACGATATAGTCGTCTCTGAACTCTTTTTTGAGCCAGTTTCTGATTTTACGCTTAGCGCTTGCACTGCCTGCTATATTTAACCAATCGCGGCTTGGTCCTTTTTGCTTCTTACTTGTCAGAATAGAAACTATGTCGCCATTCTGAAGCCTGTAATCCAATGGAACTATTCTGCCGTTAACCTTGGCTCCGACACATGTATGACCTACCATTGTATGAATTGAATAGGCAAAGTCTATAGGAGTACTGTCTTTCGGAAGTTCAACCACCTCACCCTTGGGGGTAAAGACATAAACATGGTATTCAAAGAGATCCAGTTTGACTGTTTCCATAAACTCGGAAGCATCTTTGACTTCTTTGTACCAATCGATAAGATTTCTGAGCCAAGAAAGTTTTTCTTTATAATCCCGAGCAGTTACCTCACCGCCTGTTTCTTTGTAGTCCCAGTGAGCAGCAATTCCCTCTTCTGCTACTTTGTGCATTTCGTGAGTTCTTATTTGAACCTCCAATGGTTCACCTTCAAAAAGCACGGTTGTATGCAAAGACTGGTACATATTAGGTTTTGGAACTGCTATATAGTCTTTGAAACGGCCTGGAATCGGTTTCCAGTTCTTGTGAATTATACCTAGAACCGCATAACAGTCTTTTACAGAGTCTGTAAGGACTCTCACGCCAAGATAATCATAAAGACCTGTCAGATCGGTATTATATTTAAGAAGCTTGTTGTATATAGAATATATCTGTTTGGGTCTGCCAGAAATATCTATTTCCAAGTCCAACTCTTTAACTTGTTCTTCTATCAGCTTTATTGCATCATGAAGCCTGCTCTGATCCTCAATACCTGACTTCTCCAGAAAAGCTACTATTTCTTGATATTTTTCTGGATTAATATAGCTGAAAGAGACGTCTTCAAGCTCCGACTTAATTTTGTTTATTCCAAGCCTATGAGCCAAAGGCGCATATATCTCCAGGGTTTCTATAGCTATATGCTTTTGTTTTACAGGCGGCAAAAAAGTCAGGGTTCGTATATTGTGAAGTCTGTCCGCAAGCTTAATGAGAATGACCCTAACATCATGAGTCATTGCAAAAATCATTTTTCTGAAGCTTGCCGCCTGAGCTGCCGAAGCTGAAGTAAAAAATACTTTATTAAGCTTAGTTACACCCTCTACCAAGTTAGAGACTACAGAGTTAAAAGCCTTTTCAATATCATGAGCTGTAACAGCTGTATCTTCTATAACATCGTGCAAAAGAGCCGCACAAACTGCAGTAGAGTCCAGATGAAGCTCTTCCGCGACTATACAGGCCACACTGTAAGGATGAAGGAAAAAGGGCTCTCCGGAAGCTCTAAATTGATCTTTGTGAGCCTCTTTAGCCATATCATAGGCCTTTCCTACGCTGGCAAAATCAGCCTCGGGGTTATAGCTCCTGACTAAGGAAAACAAAACTTCTTTGTCAGGCATAGAAAGGCTTTCCATTTTATCTCATTCTGTTTTAGCAAAGCTTGCAATAGCTTGCTCTAAAGTATCATATACCTTGAAATGATGAGTGAACTGAGTAATCACAAAAACTCTTTTCATTTTGCCATTAAGATTAACTACACGAAGATCTCCGCCCTTGTTTCTGGTGTTCTTCAGACCATGCACCAAAACGCCAAGACCAGCAGAACTCATATATTTTAAGTCTTTCAGGTCAATTACTATGTTGCAAATACCCTTGTCACAAATTTTGTCTATAGAGTCTCGCAACTGGGCCGCATTATCAAAAGTAATTTCGCCGTCTATAGCAACTAAGGCAACATCGTTTTCAGCAGAACTTACATCTATTTTCAGGTTGTCAAGTTTCAGTTCATTCATAAGAAACTCCTGTTTTCAATAGCTGAATCTTAACACGTGCAACAAGAAGCGGTCAAGAAGCAAGAGGCTTTTCAGCAATCAGGCAACAGACTCATTCTATAGGTCAAATACTCCAATTCATTGGTCAAATCTACGTTGTGTACACAAATTTTTCCGTCTGAAATCAGCTTAAAAGGAGCGAAGTTTAAAACAGCTTTCACATCTGTTTGTTCTGAAACTTTTTTAAAGAGTTCTTTGATATTATCTGGCGGAACAGCAAATATAAGTATTTCTATTTCCTTTTCACGTGCCAATTCAGGAAGCCGTTTTACATCAAAAATAGGCCCACCCCCCTCAACCACTCGGCCTATAACATCGGGATTGTTGTCAAAAAGAGCTACAATTTCAAAATTGCGTTTGTAAAAACCTTTGTATTCGGCAAGAGCCGCTCCCAGTCTTCCTCCAGCACCCAAAATCGCAACATTTCTGGTGCGGTTTGTACCCAGCGCCTCTGTTATGACTTCTATCAAAGGATCTACCGAGTATCCCACCCCTCTTCTTCCAAAAGAACCTAGGTATGCAAGATCCTTACGCACTTGAGCAGGATTCAAATCCAGCTTGCGAGCCAAATAATTTGAGGACACAAGTTCAACGCCGTCTGTACTGAGGCCATTCAAGTATCTCAAATAAAGAATAAGACGTTTTACAGTTGATGGAGGAGGCAATGCCTTGTCTTGTTTGCTTTTCATAAATCCAGTTTAATATTCGTCCATTAAATTGCAAAGCTCAAAAGTAGAACCACAGAGAAACTGTCTTGCATTTAACTGTGATTTGCCAGGTCTTTGGAGTTCTAAAATGTCAACTGCCGTATTATCGCCACATTGCACGGTAACACCACTATCTATGCAGCAAGCAATGATATCGCCAGGTTTGGCATTGGAAGAGCCCTCTTTGGGGTTAAGTTTGAAAACCTTTATTCTCTCACCTTTGTATTGGAACCATGCACCAGGATTGGAGCTCATAGCACGCACATGGTTGTTTAAGGCTTCTGCCGGAAGGGTCCAATCTATTTTCGCTGTCATGGGCGTAACCTTGCTGCAATAGGTGGCAGCTGAATGATCTTGCGGCTGAGGTGTTATTTCGCCTGCCGCAAACTTAATCAGAGTATCAACAAGCAATCTAGCACCGTTATCAGCAAGCTTTTCAACCAAAGTGTCTGAGGTGTCAGTGTCTTCAATAGGGATCTTCTCAACAGAGAGCACATCACCTTCATCCATTTTGTCATTCATCAACATTACGCTATTCCCAGTTTCTTTGAAGCCTTGCATCAATGCGTAATGTATAGGGGCAGCTCCTCTCAAAAGAGGAAGAACAGAAGCATGAAGATTTATAGGAGCTATCTTTGGTATCTCTAAAACAGCGGGAGGTAAAATCAAACCGTAAGCCGTGACTACTATGAAGTCAGGAGCTAATTCCCTGATAAAATCTATTTCTTCAGGATTTTTTTTAAAGGAAGAAGGCGTCCGCAAAACCAGACCCAACTCTTTAGCTAAAAGATCCACAGGCAAATAGGTCAGTTTTTTTCGTCTGCCTGCTGGTTTAGGGGGCATGCAAAAAACGGCCTGCAAGTCGAATCTTTTATCGGCTGCTATCAGCTTCAAGGAAGGAACTGCAAACTCCGGGCAGCCCATGAAAATAGTCTTAAAAGGTGGTGTTTTGCCAGAGGTCATCTTGGTTTACTCCTGGAAAGAGTCGCTTTTTTGAGCTTATCCGCAATGGGTGCAGTGTGAACAGCTGCTGCAATCGGAGCAGCCTTCTTCTTCTTCTTCATCTTCATCATCGGCGCTTAGGTCGTATCCTTGCTTTATAAGCTCAAGATCTCCTTTTATAACAAATCTTCTGGCTTCAGAAATTCTGTCTATGAAGACTATTCCGTCAAGATGATCCAACTCATGCTGAATAATCCTGGCCAGCAAATCTTCAGCTTCGATCTCATATTCTTCGCCGTCATCAGGATCTGTAAAGCGGACAGTTACAGCTTGATAACGAGCAACCTCTTCCGCAAGGCCGGGAAAAGAAAGACAGCCTTCCATATCTACGACTTTGCCGGATTTTTTGATGATCTCAGGATTAATCATAGCTATAGGATCTTCACCGGGATCCATGACAACAAGTCTAATATTTTCTCCTATTTGAGGAGCTGCCAAACCCACACCGTTTGACTCATACATTGTTTCAAACATGTCTTCTACAAGAGCCCGCAGTTCTTCGTTTATTTCATTTATAGGCTTAGAAGGCGTGCGTAAAGGTTTCTCTCCATAATGCAGCACTCGGTATTTCATTTGCACTCCTGTTCTGTATCTATATTTATATTTGAGACTTTCAGAATAACATATAAAGCAAGCTTAAACCAGTATCAAGCTGATAAATATGGATTAATATCTATATCAATCTTTGCAGAACCTTTTCTTTTGGTATTCTTTAAAGCTTCTGCCAAACTGCTCGTTAAAAGTGCCAAATCAATCTCTTTTATCATTATCTGCCATCTATAGCGATTATTTATTCTTTCTATAGCAGCAGGAACTGGCCCAAAAATTTCGCAAGACTTAGCCGCAGGAATTAAAGTAAGCTCAGAAACTAGGCTAAAAGCAGCCTCCTTGGCATTTTCATTTTTTTCTGCGCTGACTGTTATAGCAGCTAGATTGCAAAAAGGCGGAAAATTCGCTTCTCGTCTGGCATTTATTTCATAGTCATAAAAAGCGGCGTAATCTTCAGTTGCGGCATGAGTTACAGAAGGATGTTCAGGAGAATAAGTCTGTAAAATCACTCGGCCTGGAGCATCTCCACGTCCAGCCCTGCCAGATACCTGAGCCAGCAAGGAAAAGTTTCTCTCGGAAGCACGAAAATCAGGCACACGCAACAGACTATCAGCAGCCAGCACTCCGACAAGAGTTACATTAGGAAAATCCAATCCCTTTGCTACCATTTGAGTGCCTATGAGTATATCCGCCTTACCTTTCCCGAAATCATCTAAAATCCTCTCCAAAGAGCCTTTTAGTTTAGTAGTATCAGAATCGAGCCTGGCAATTTTTGCCCCTGGAAAATATCTGGCTGCTTCCTGCTCTACTCTTTGCGTGCCAGTTCCAAAATATTTAATTTTGTTACTGCCACAGGAAGGGCAAATAGAAAGATTTTCTTTGAATAAGCCGCAATAGTGACACCTCAATATTTTATTGCCTGAATGATATACAAGCGAAACATTACAGCGATCGCACTTCAAAGGATCTCCGCATTCTCTGCAGAAAACGAAACTGGAATAACCTCGCCTATTCAAAAATAAAATAGCCTGTTTCTTTTCCTTCAAAGTCTTTTGCATAGCTTCGCGAAGAGCACCGGAAAACATTGAGCGGTTATTCTTAGCTGAAAGTTCATGCCTCATATCAACAATTTCAACTTCGGGCATCTTACGGGAACTCACCCTGTTATTCATTTCACAGAGAACAAAATCGCCGTTCAAAGCCATAGCATAGGCATCTATTGTTGGAGTTGCTGAGCCCATAACCAGTTGAGCAGATTCAAGACGACAACGCTCTAAAGCTACGTCTCTGGCATTATATCTTGGCGAATCTGCTTGTTTGAAAGAGGGTTCGCCCTCCTCGTCTAGTATTATGGTGCCTAAATTAACCGCAGGCGCAAAAACAGCAGATCTCGCACCCACAACCACTCTGCGCTTGCCTTGTCTGATAAGCTCCCACTGATCAAAACGCTCTCCTTGAGAAAGCTTGCTGTGCATAATAGCCACATCTTTGCCAAAACGATCTCTGAATCGTTTCATCATTTGAGGAGTCAGAGATATTTCGGGCACTAAAACTATTGCCGAACGGCCTTCAGCCAAAACTTCAGCGACCCACCTTAAATATATTTCTGTTTTGCCGCAGCAGGTCACCCCTCTTATCAGAACTGGCTGCATATCACAGTCATAAGCCTCTTGTATTTTCTCCAAAGTGGCTTTTTGCTCATCTGTGAGTTCTGGAGGCAGTTCTGCGGGAGCATCATAATATTCTTCAGTCCCGACTTCTCTGACAATTTGTTCCAGAGTCTCTGTCAGAATCCCTTTCTTAATGAGTTGATTGATAGGCCCAAAACTTGTATCGGCAGCTTTTGCCAAGACCGTTTTAGTAGGGGCAACACTCATTTTGAAAAGAGCTTCTATAACTGCTTTTTCTTTAGGCGTTAACTTGGTTTCTTCAATAACAACATCGGGCGACAAAAGCAAAGTTTTTTGAGTCTTGTGAGCCGCTTTCTCTGTGAGCTTTTGAACAACGCTCAAATATCCCTTTGTTATCCACGAGTTTATTTTAGAATCTTTCAGCGAAAAGGTATCAGCAAAATATCTGTAGGAAACCTCACCTTTTTCTTTTAAATAAGCAAGAGGTTCCAACGCATCAACCTCATCCTCAAGAGGCTCAGCTTTATAGAGCACCTGCCTGGTTAAATCTTGCTTGATTCCTCCAGGAAGCATGGCATGTAAAACCTCGCCGACATTGGCAACACAAACCCTTGCCGTGATCTTGGCCAGTTCAATAAGTTCTTTTGAAAAAAGAGGCACAGGATCTATAACCCTGCCAAGGGGAACTGTTCTAAAATTCGGCTTATCCCTGTGAATTCTTATAATATATCCCATGGCAAAACGAGTGTTAACTCTGCAAACTACGCGGCTGCCCAGCTCGGGAATATCCCTATCTCTCCCTAAATGATAGGTTAAAACAGCATCGTCGCCTATAGGATCATTAAAGGCTACATCTGCATAAAAAGTCATGAATCGCTCCGATTCTTTTTCAGCCTGTATAAGACAAATTTAGCAAGATTTTTTGCAGCAGGAAGTGCTGTCAGCTCAGGCAACAATCGCTTCGCTTGTTCTGTGTACAATACATAGCCGTTGGGCAAAATCTCCACGGGATAAATAAAATCGCCCGTCAAATCTCCATAGACCTTTTCATCTGCAAAGTAAAAGTAGAGTTTTTCAGGATCGCACTCAGAAAAATCCGAAGAAGCAGAATAAGCCTTGATGATCACATCAGCCGCTTCTTCATCAAGTTTTTTCCTAAGACATGCGGCTTCCAAAGCTTTGGCAAAATCCGCCATCTGAGGCATTTGCGGGGAGTCTTGAATATAAAAGCTCCGCCCTTTGCCATCAGCAATCAAGAAAAGTCTTGAAATAGCTTCAGAAAATATACTGAAATAAGCATTTAAGGCAGCCGGTTCTTGAGGAGAAAGCTTAAAATAAGTCAGATTGGTTGTTTCCGTAAAAGACGAGGCTTCGTCAGAGACAATTTTTACTAGATTTGATGTGTTTTCAGCAAGCTCTGCATAAGCGTCTCGGTTCAGCTTGTCTGATAAAAAGCTGGAGAAAAACTTGCTCGGAAAAAGACAAATGGTACAATCAAAAGCACCACTGAAAAAATTATCGCAAGTTTTTTTTGCCAGCCGCTCTGCTTCTTCAGAAGTCAGAGAGCTCAGCTCAAAGGCTGTTACAACGACCTCAAAACCGATGTTGCCAAACAGCCTTTCAAGAGCATAACTAAGATATTGCGAAAAGGAATAATGCACCGACTCCGGAAATGTCAAAAGTGAAACTTTTATTCCGGCAAACTTTTTTTTATTCCTCCGGCTCTGTGATCTCAACTTCCAAAGCACCCGTAGCTATTTCAGTCATAGCGAGTTTAACGAAATTCTCATCGTTTTCTTCTATAAGGCGTTTTTTGCCGTCCATAAGCATTTGCGCTCTTTTAGATATGGCAACAACCGCATCGTATTTGTTAGGTATTCTATCGATTATTTCAGTTCTAGAAGGAAATTTCATATACAAACCTCCGTTTTAAATCAAAAGTCTTCTTTTTCAGAATCTTGGTCCTTAACGATCTTTCCATCGTTAATACGGGCAGCAGCGGTTTCTGAGTTTACCGCCGAAAGAATCAAATACCCGGCATCAGTAATTATAACGGCTCTAGTTTTTCTGCCGCAAGTCGCATCAATTACTTTGTCCTGCTCTCTTAAATTGCTTATAATACGCTTTATTGGAGCCGAATCAGGACTGGCTATAGCTACTATTCTGTCCGCCATGACATAGTTGCCGTAGCCCACATTGAGTATCAGGGGTTTTTGCACTGTTTTCTCCATTTATTCAATGTTTTGAGCCTGTTCGCGAATCTTTTCAATTTCGCACTTAAGGTCAATGGCCAATTTGGTTATTTGAACATCATCGATCTTCGAAGAGAGCGTGTTGGCTTCTCTGTTCAGCTCTTGAGCCAAAAAGTCCAAACGCCTGCCAATAGGTTCTTCGGAATCAAGAATGTTTTTCAGCTCTTCCAAATGGCTCTTAAGACGCACAATTTCTTCAGTGACATCAAGCCGGTCAGTCCATAAAGCTACTTCTGTATTCAGTCTGCTTTCGTCTATTTCAGCAGCTTCCGAAAGTTCTTTTATTCGCTCTTTGAATTTTGCTATGGCAGTTTCTTTATAGTCAGCACTCAGAGGTTCAACCTTTGACACTATCTCAGCCAATGTATCCGCATGGCATATTAAAGCAGTTTTTAAACGATCGCCTTCTCTTTTTCTTGATTCTATAAAATTATCAATGAGGTCTTGCAGAACTTTCTCAAGCCTTTTCCATAAGGCTTCTTTATCGCCTTCTTTCGGGCGTATTTTCATAATGCCGGGTATCGACAAAAGACCGTTGAAAGAAAGAGAAGTGTCTTTCGCTGTCTGCAAGGAAAGCTCTGAATGCAGGTTCAAGAGTTTGCGAAGCAAGGGCAAATTGATTTCAATGTCAGTCTCTTCTTCGCTGTTCAAAACTTCAAGCGAAAAATTCAAGCTGCCCCTTGAAATTCGGGCAGAGATAAACTCGCGAATCTGCATCTCGGCCCAAGAATAGCTGGATGGAATGCGTACATTCAGCTGCAAAAAACGATTATTGACAGACCTCAGCTCTGCATTGAGCTGGCCTGTTTCGTCTGTTAATTCGGCTCTTCCGTATCCTGTTAAACTTAATATCATGGCGGTCGATTATAAGGCAAAAAGCAACTTTTTACAAGAAAAATAAACTATCCACAGATTACACAGATAGGATTTTTAAGCTAGCTTAAAAATCAGTGTTGTGTGGCGGGTGGCGAGTAGCGGGAGAGAAGGAACAACATACATGAGAAAGCAGCGACAGGGCAAAAATTATGCCAAAACTTCGTTTTTGATAGTTTTGTTTTTATTTTGAATCCAAGAGTTTCAACTATTTATCAGCAGTCCAAAGCAGTTATCAGTTTCAAGAATTGAGTTCTAAACAATCAACTCGTCACCCGCCACTCGCCCCCACCTCTTGGCCCTTGGGCTAGGCTACTCCCTACACCCTAACCCCTACTCCTTTGAAGTTTTCGCCACTCATCACTGATGTTAATTGCCCTCTCTGTCCACCGTCCACAGTCCACAACTCACTATTTTTATAGCAGGCAGAAAAAACATAGACGATAATAAAGTTTTAGCTGAAAAAGCATCAGTGCTTGTTTTTCATTAGTTCCCGGGTCTGCAAAAAGCTTTCCTTTTCTTTTTCTGGCATCAAAGTCAAAGAATTATAAGCATCATTAGAAGCACTGATATAAAGAAGCTTTTTATCTTCTCTCTTTTTTGTCCAAGCTTCTTCATTTGGCGTTATAGCTATATAATCAAGAGGAACAGAGATTACGAGAGAGCATTTATCTACACTGAGAGGAAATAGTCCCAGATTAGAAACTATATTTCCCGTCATAAACCTGTTTTCATACTTTTGAATTCCCTTAAAAAAGCGGGCAAAGCTTCCTTTAAAAGTGTCTTCTCTTTTACGATTTCGTCTATCTTTGTGGTTTTCTGATAAAGCTTTTCGAACCGCCTCGGCACTATATTTAGTATAAGATTCTGCATTTATCTTTATTTTCATGCTTTTTCCAGGATCCAGAAAAAACTTTCTCATCCTGTCAGGCGAATAACTTGTCTTTTTTCCATCAACAAATATTTTTATATCCCTCTCAGAAACAGGGTACAAAACTCTGATTTTCATTTCACCCGATATTTTGCTATCTGAAACATTTTTAAAGTCGGCTTCAATCTCACTGAGAGCTTTTGAATCACCTATATCAGCAGAAGCCTTCAACTCAGTAACAGATAAAGAAGCAGAATTTCTTAATTTAAAAACTATCTCCGGAAATCTCGGAAGCATATTTCTGTCGGCAGAAGCATGAGAAGAAAAGGGCAAGGAAAGCAAAACTAACAAGACAAACAATGAAACTCGAATTTTCATTGAATCCTCCTGGTATTCTATTTATCCAAATAGTTTATCATCGAGTATGATATTCTTCTATCCACAGATGGACACAGATTAACATAGCTGTGATTTTAAGCATAGGTTAAAATCACAGACTTTTATACTGTAAAATGTAGACTATAAAGTATAAACAAACTGGAGAAAATCTAAAAAAATATTCTTTTCGTGTATTTCGTGGTTAAAAAAAGGTTTATGTTCTGCGGTTTTCTTATAGGCTAATTTTCAGTTATATAGTTAATCGCAGAGGCAGCGAGCATAAGACCGAAAATGGCGGTTATATGGCAAAGTGCTCCCAAAGGTGGCTTTTCAGGCAAAGCTGAGTCTTCAGAACTAGCATCTTTTTGCGAAGTTTTCTCAAAAAGAAGAGAGTCAGAAGACACTTCAAAAGGCTCTGTTGAAAAAACCACAGGCAATTTGCCTTTAATTTTATTCTTAACCAAATACTTTCGAATTTTGCGTGCAAGCGGACAAACAGAGGTTTTAGATATATCCGCAAGCTTAATTTGCGAAGGATCTTTTTTCCCTGCAGCTCCCATCGAAGAGAAAACAGGGATATCATTTTCAAGACAATGCTTTATTAAAAGGGTCTTAGAGTTGAAAGTATCTATACAGTCCAAAACAATATAGCTATCTAATGCGGAAAAAATCTTTGACAAAGTTCTTTCATCAAAAAACTCAGCAAACAACTGCAAACGGCATTCAGGATTTATATCATTAATTCTTTCTGCGCAAACATCTGTTTTGAGCCTTCCTAAAGTGGAATCTAAGGCCAAAATCTGTCTATTGATATTAGAAATTTCAACCCGGTCAAAGTCTATTAAAGCGATCTCCCCCACCCCGCTTCTGGCCAATGCTTCGGCAGCATAAGAACCGACTCCGCCTAAACCGAAAACAGCTACTTTGGCTTTATGCAACATAGCAAGCTTATCTTCGCCAAAAAGCATAGAAACTCTGGAAAAACGCTCGTTCATAAGCTTACTCCGAAAAAGCGGCAAGCATTGTCAAAAGCCAAATTAACAAGCTCACCTTGGGAAATCTTGAGAATCCTGGAAAGCTCGCTTGATAAAGTCTGCAAATAAAACAGCTCTTCCGGCGAATCTTTGCCAGGCGACTGATCAGGAGCGTCTGTCTCAAGCAAAATTCTGTCACTCGGAATATTTTCAAACGAAGCCGCAAGCTTCTTTTTGTTTCTCAAAGAGAGAGAAGAAAAAGAAAAATAGACCCCTGCTCTTGCAAACTCCTTGGCAAGCTCTCCTGAAGCACTCCAAGAGTGCATTGCGAATGAAACGGAAGCAGAATGCTTTTTAATAAGTTCCAGACTTTCTCTATAAAAGCCTAGTATGTGTACAGAAACAGGTCTTTTCAAATCAGCCGCTAATTCTATTTGCCTTTCAAAAACAGCAAGCTGAAGCTCAAGAGGAGCTTTTGCATATTTATCTAAGCCGCATTCACCCACGCAAGCCGCCCTATACATAGGAGAGAACGAGGAAATTTTGTCAATTGAATCCTCATCAACACAACGCGGATGAATTCCCCAAGCTTTCAGATAGCGAGTATTATCCGAAAAGAGTTCAGGATTTTTTATTTCGCCATCCACACCTGGAATCATAAATTTTCTGACTTTCTCAAAGCTTTCAGAATCTTTGAAGTCTTCAGGCAAAGCCTTGATAAGATCTAAATGACAATGAGTGTCGAAAAACTTCATTTTTTCTCAAGCAAACTCTGGAAAAGTAGTTTTCTGTAGACCCTGGAGGCTATTATTTCCGCCATTTCGCCCCAAGTAGCAGGCTTGAGTTTTTTAAGATTGCGCTGAGCTTTTAGACCTATTTTTCTGACTTGCGTACTCTCCGCAAAAGCCTTTCTCATGGCTGCCTGCAAAGCTTCCTTATTCATAGCTTTGCCATAAGACTTTGGCGAATTAATATATAGTTCTCCCGGCTCAAACTTGAATTTTTCTGTCTCGACACTTAGAAAATCCCCTTCTTCAAAAGGCACAAAATCCGTTATATTTGAAGGAGCTATTACTGGAAGACCACAGGCTGCCGCTTCAAAGGCATTTATCCCTGAATTGAACTTTATATTGCCAGCTATATATGCATCTGCAGAAGAAAGAAGTCTGCCATACTCCTCATCTGAAAGAACTTCGTTTATTACAGTCACTTTGGCGAACATTCTGTTCAAAGCGCCTATCTTTTGAGCAAAATCTTCAATTTCAAACCTGAGATCTTTTTTGGCTCTAGGCATTCTTGGCAATTTGATGACCAGCTCCACCTTTTCAGTATTTTTAAATTCCTTCAGGTAAGATTCAAGAACTAGTTCTACACCCTTGCGTTTTAAGGGGTGAGCAGAAATTATGAATCTGAAAACGCCCTTTTCCTTTTCATATCCAGCTGGCTGAGGCAAATTATTTTTAAAAATTTTACGATCTACAGGGAGGTTATGAAAAACATGAATCTTTGAAGGCTTAATACCATTCTGTACACATATTTGAGCTTGTGCATCGGAAGTAAGAAAAACAAAATCTGCTTTTCTCAGTTTTTTTATGGCTGTCAAGTCTGCAAATGAGGTATCAAAGCCAGGAAAAGCCCAAAAGGCTCCTTTGTCTACCCCTGGTGGCAAATCTTCTAAAGGCGCCGCCCATAGTCGGTAAAAACCAGACTCTGGCCGCTTTAGAAGTTTCTTTGCGAATCTGGACAGTTCAAATTTTGGTTGATAGCCATAAAGAAAACGCTCAGAAGCCGCCAATTCCAGCTCCATTTTTTTAAAGACTTTAAGCAAAGAATTCAGAATCCGACCTGAAAAAGTCGGAGATCTAAAAGTGCCTATCAGACACAAACGCTTTGAAAGACGGCGTTCATCTTCATTTGCGAGAGACTCATATATTTTTTCGTCTGCTTTTTCAGTTTTTGATAATTGCATATTTTTCATCTAATTTAATTCCTTTTTCTTTGCACTCTGACAACAATTTTTCGTATTGCAGCAAAGTCATTCCTCCGTTGCCGAATCGGTTACAGTGCTTACCTCTTTGTCCGTGATAATCGCTTCCGCCTGTCTGAACATAATTCATTTCTTTCGCCAAATTTGCAAATCTTTCAGTTTGAGAAGCTGAATGTTCAATATATAAGGACTCAATACCGTCAAAATCTTCTTCTCTCAAAACTTTGAATGTTTCATCAAAGTCTGCTGTTAAACCCGGATGAGCTATCACGGCTATGCCGCCTGCATCATGAATTGCCTCAACAGCAGTTTTCGGCGAAATATATTGCTTTTCCACATATCCAGGGCAGCCTCTTTTAAGATATCTTGCAAAAGCTTCCTTAAAGCAGGAAACGTGTCCATACTCTACCAAAAGACCTGCTATATGAGGTCTGCCAAGAACCCTGTCAGGGTCTTTGGCGAAATCTTCTTCAGCCGTTCTCATATCAAGTCCGGCATTCCTCAAACGCCTTACTATTTCCAAAGCTCTGGCATACCTCATTTCACGCTGTTCATCAAGAATGGTTTTCAAAGACTTCGGATTTTCTGATATAAAAAGCCCTAAAACATGAACAGAAGAGCTTATTCCCTCCCAACCCGTGGAAAGCTCTACTCCTGGCACCACCGTGACATCATAGTCCCTTCCTGCTTTGAGAGCCTCTGCAACGCCAGCCAAAGTATCATGGTCTGTCAAAGCCATAACTTGCAAACCAGCTTCTTTCGCTTCCCTTACCATTTCGGTCGGTGTCAAAGTTCCGTCAGAAGCAGTTGAATGTGAATGCAAATCAGCAAAAAAATCTATATTGGACATTGTTTTATTTCTTTCTTAATTATTTGTTGTGACTTTTTCTGTAATCGGGAAGAGCATGACTATCTCAGTTCCCTCCCCTTGTGCACTGGTAACTTCTATAGAGCCTTGAAAAAGCCTTATTATTTTGCGTGCCACAGTAAGACCCAAGCCGGTTGCAATACCATTCTTTTTGATAGAGAAAAATGGGTCAAAGACAAACTCCAGCTCTTTATGAGGAATACCGCAGCCCGAATCTTTCACAGAGACTCTGGCGACTCCTTCTGGCTCTTCGCAAATATAAACATTTATCTTGCCTTTCTCCTCAATGGCCTGAATAGAATTGAGAAGCAGGTTTAACATTAACTGAACATAACTGCTGCGACTGCCGGTTATACGAAGAGGCTCTTCCGAAAACTCAAACATCAGATCTACTTCTTTACCGCCCTTTTGATAACCGATAAAACTGACTGCATCTGAAGTTGCTTCTTGTATAGAAAACGAGGAAACATCTGCTTTCTCTTGCTGTACAAAAAAGGTCAAATCCTTTGTGATATTTTTAATTCGCTTTATACTTTCGCTAGCCTGTTCAAAAAGGGCATTCTGCTTATCCTCCGAAAGAGATTTTTTTTGAATAAGTTTCAAAGCATTTGCAATACCAGCTAACGGGTTATTGATTTCATGTGCCACCCCATTTGCCAAAATCTCAAGAGAGTTTATTTTTTCTATCTTTTCCAACATCTTATCAATAGCTTTTTTTTCAGTGACATCACGCACAAGAATCTGAATAGCTTTTTCATCGCAAACAGCCTCTTGAATCGGGAGAGCGGATATTTCAAAGAAATGCTCCACTCCGTCAATTATTTGGGAATACTCATCATAATTAGAAACTGAAGTCAGACCGTATTTAGCCTTTTTGACAAGCTGCTTGATTTTTTCAAATAGAGGCGAAAGCTTTGAAAGCTCATCCAGATTCATTCCTTCAAGCTTTAGCGTAGAGGGAAGCTTGAGCAGAGAAAAGATTTTGGAGTTGGCCGAACAAACCAAATTATTTCCTGATAGCAGTAAAACCGCATCAGGCAAGTTTTCCAAAAGAGTACGATGACGGTTTTCAGAAAATGCCAAAGTCTTTTTCAGACGAATCAGACGAAAGTGCACAGCAATCCTAGCTAAGAGCTCTTCCGTAGAAAAGGGCTTACCAAGATAGTCATCAGCCCCTGCCTTAAATCCTTTTATTTTTTCTTCTACGCTGCTCTTTGCTGTAAGCATAAAAATCTTGATGTCAGATTTTTCAGGATCATTTTTGAGATTTTTGCAAATCTCTTCTCCCGAAATATCAGGCAACATTAAATCTAAAAGCAGCAAATCAGGAGCAAAAGTCTCAACTTTCCGCAAAGCGTCTTGCCCCGATGAAGCCTTTTCAACCAAGTATCCCTCCAGCATCAGCACATCCTGGAGGTAACTCCTTATATCTTCGTCATCTTCTACTACCAGAATTTTTCCAGGTTCAACACGCAAGGCCTTACCTTCTTACAAAAAGATTTAAGGTTTCCATATGAAAAGTCCCAGGAAACAGATCAAACGGGAAACATGCTTCATAGATATAACCCATTTGCTTGATATGTTTGGCATCCCGTCTGAATGTCATGGGATTACAGGAAAGATATGTTATTATCTTGGGCTTTATACCAGCCAAACCGTTTAAAACCTGCTGGCTTAAGCCAGTTCTCGGCGGATTCAAATGCATAGCTGCTATCACGCCTTTTGTAATTTTAGTATTGAAAATGCTTTCAACAGATCTGCAAAGAAATTTTGCTTTGGAAGCGGAAAGCCCTTTTTGATGGAAAAGCGCGTCCTGATGTGAAGATTGATTACCTTCAATAGCATAAACTTCGTCATCGAAAAAATGTTCAAGCAAGAAGGTTTGAGTGCCACATCCGCTGTAGAGATCCAAGAACTTGCCTTTATGCTCAAAAGACTTATAAATTGACAAAAGGTTTTCCATAATGGCTTCCGCACCTGTCAGATTGTTCTGAAAAAAGGAATTAGCTGATATTCTCCACTTCTTTCCAAGAAAAAGGAAAGGCGGAGTTTCGCGCATCAAGGTCAAAATAGTTTTATTGCCGGCTTTAACCTCAAATCTGGTTACCTCGGAAAGAGCTTCGAAAAGTTCTTTGTAGTAAGCAGTTTCCGCCTCTTTCGGAGGCTCTTTCAAAAATACCGTGCAAACTTGATAGCCACCGAGAGTTCTAGCTGAAACATTGGAAATGTTTTTGGCATACTCCAGATGCTCTTGCTTCTGCAAGGAATCTTTGAGAATTCCATAGATCTTCATATTAGCTTCTGCTTGGACTATACAGCCGTCAATAGGCACAACATCGTGGGATCTGAATTTGTAGTTTCCAAGAGTCACATTGCCGGCTTCATCCACAGCTATTTTGAGATCCAGCTTGTTTCGATAACCTCTTGAAGGCAACGGCTCCATCGGATATATCTTTTTGGGTGCAAGAGCTTTCAGAGCAAAAGCCAAGACTTCCTCTTTCTGTGTCCTCTGAGCTTCATCTGTCATTTGAAGCCAGTGGCAGCCTCCGCAATCTGGAAAAGCGGGACAAGGAGATTCTCTCCTGAAATCGGAAGGTTTTTTAATTTCTTTGATTTCAGCTTTGGAATAATCTTTCTTTTCTTCAGTGATTTCTATGGTTACTTCGTCTCCGGGAACCCCGTAAGGAACAAATATCGCCTTGCCGTCCAAACGGGCAAGAGAGTCTAAACCGTAACTCATGCGTTCAATAACTGTTTCCATGGCACATCCGTTTTCTTTCAATGATATATTTTCGTGAATAGTCATACCTTATAGAAAATATCAAGAGCTCTTCTCTCTTGTCAATTAAATGGTGAGCTTTCAAGATAAAAGGAGAGTTTCTTTTCCTTTTATTCCTTAGCGCCTTATGTTATAATCTTTTCTCAGTATAGCCGGGTTCGTCCTGTAAGGCTTGCTCAGTTATTTACTTATATTTAAGGAGTTTTACGATGTCAATCGACAAAGAAAGAAAAACAGAAATTATTGAATCCTACAGAAAGTCAGAAAAAGACACTGGTTCCCCTGAAGTTCAAGTAGCTTTGCTCACTGAACGCATCAACAACCTTTCAGCCCATTTGCTTGCCAATCCCAAAGATCACCACTCAAGAAGAGGACTTCTTAAAATGATCGGTGCCCGCAAACGCCACTTGAGCTATCTTAAGAACAAAAACAATCAAAGATATACAGATCTTATCAAGAGCTTAGGCCTGCGCCGCTAATAAACGAGGAATTTAATGCAAAATTACGAAATTACAGCTTGTGAACTGACACAAAAAAACGCAAAAACAATTACTTTTGAAACAGGAATGATGGCCGAACAGGCTTCTGGAGCAGTTATCGCACGCTCTGGCGATTCAGTTGTGCTGGTAGCCGTAGTTGCCAGCAAAGAACCTAAAGAAGGAACAGACTTCCTTCCTCTTACAGTCGACTATGTAGCCAAAAGCTATGCAGCAGGCAAAATCCCTGGCGGTTTCTTCAAACGCGAAGGAAAGCCTTCCACTGAAGAAATACTTGCATGCAGACTCATAGACAGGCCATTGAGACCCATGTTCCCTGACAACTACTTCAATGACCTGCAAGTCTCGGCTCTGGTTCTTTCCTACGATGACACCTGTCCCGTAGACGTTTTGGCAGTAAACGCGGCCAGTGCTGCTTTCATGGTTTCCGAAGTTCCTATCGTTGACGCTGTAGCAGCCGTCAGAGTAGGAAAAGTAAACGGAGAGCTGGTTCTCAACCCATCCGAAACACTGCTCAATAACAGCACTATAGACATGACAGTAGCTGGAACTCAAGAAGCCATAACCATGGTTGAAGCAGGTTCCAAAGAAGTAAGCGAAGAAGAACTCCTTGAAGCTCTGGCATTCGCTCACGAAGCTATCAAACAAATTGCGGCAGCTCAGAAGGAGTTGGCTCAAAAAGCTGGAAAACCCAAAACTGAACTTCCTGAACCTCCTCGCGATCAACCAGTTCGTGAAGCCGTAGGTGCTTTCTATGACAGAATGAAAGACGCTCTCCATACAGCTGACAAAATTGAACGCAACGAAAAATTCAGAGTTATCAACATAGACCTGCAAAATCTTCTTATAGAACGCCTTGGCGAAGACGAAGGCAAAAAGAAAATGCCAGTTGCAGCCGCCATGATGGATTCCATGACGCAATTTGAAATGCGCCGCATGATCTTTGAAGAAGAACGCAGAATCGACGGACGCAAACTAAACGAAGTCAGACCCATATCCTGCATCACTGGTCTTTTGCCCCGCACACATGGTTCTTCTCTCTTCACCAGAGGACAAACCCAGTCTCTCGGAGTTGTAACTCTCGGCGGTTCTTCAGACGCTCTCATAATTGACAATCTAGAACCTGAAAGCAAAAAACCTTTCTATCTGCACTACAACTTCCCTTCATTCAGCACTGGCGAGGCACGCTCAATGAGAAGTCCTGGACGCAGAGAAATAGGCCATGGCGCTTTAGCTGAAAAAGCCTTAGCTCAGGTTATGCCCTCCCAGAAAGATTTCCCATACTCAGTCAGAGTAGTCAGCGAGATACTCTCCAGCAACGGCAGTTCTTCAATGGCAAGCGTTTGTTCAGGCAGCATGGCTCTCATGGATGCCGGCGTTCCCATCAAAGCTCCCGTAGCAGGAATAGCAATGGGTCTAATTAAAGACGGCGACCGTTTCAAAATCCTTACCGACATCCTCGGAGATGAAGACCACTTCGGCGACATGGACTTCAAAGTTGCTGGAACTGAAAACGGCGTTAACGCCCTCCAGATGGATATCAAGATTATCGGAGTGACTCTTGATATTATGAAAACAGCTCTTCAACAAGCTAAAGAAGGCAGATTGCACATACTCTCCAAAATGGCCGAAGCTATTACGGAGCCCAAGGGACTCTCCAAATACGCTCCTCGCGTAATCAACCTGCAGATCGACCCTGAAAAGATCCGCACCTTGATTGGTCCCGGCGGCAAAACAATCAGAGCTATCACTGACGAAACAGGCGTCAAGATTGATACTTTCGATGACGGCAGAGTCCTTATAATGAGCCCTGACCAGAAATCTAACGACAGAGCTCTTGAGCTTGTGAAACTTCACACAGATGAAGCTGAAGTAGGCAAAGTCTACACAGGCACCGTAAAACGCATAATGAATTTCGGCGCATTTGTAGAAATACTTCCCGGCACTGAAGGTCTCGTTCACATCAGCCAGCTCGACAACAAGCGAGTTAACAAGGTCGAAGATGTAGTCAATATCGGTGACGAGTTGAAAGTCAAAGTAATCGAGATAGATTCTCAAGGCAGAGTAAATCTCTCCAGAAAAGTACTTTTCGCTCCTGAAAACGACTGACTTGCAATCTCCCGAACTGTTCAAGCTCCACAGCCCCTATAGTCTTAGCGGCGACCAGCCGCAGGCTGTGGAGAACCTTACTGAATGGCTCCGGGAAGGGGCTAAGAACACAACCCTTCTCGGAGTCACTGGTTCAGGTAAGACTTTCTCTATGGCAAATGTCATACAGAGACTGCAAAGACCTGTTCTGGTAATAACACATAATAAAACCCTCTCAGCACAGCTATACAGCGAATTCAAAGACTTTTTTCCTGATAACGCTGTAGAATATTTTGTCAGTTACTACGATTACTATCAGCCGGAAGCCTATGTACCCTCCACTGACAGTTACATAGAAAAAGACTCGGCAATAAACGACCAAATAGACCGTTTCAGACACGGAGCAACCACCTCTCTTTTCACTAGGCGGGATATCATTGTAGTAGCTTCTATAAGCTGTATTTTTGGCCTTGGCTCACCAGCTGATTATGCCGACTTGCGTATAACAATAAAAAAAGGTTCTATGCACGGCAAAAACAAGCTTATCAGACAGCTGGTAGATATCCAATATTCAAGAAACGACATGGACTTCAGCCGCTCCAGATTCAGAGTCAGAGGCGAAGTTATAGATATTTTTCCTGCCGCCAGCGAAGAAGGCATAAGAGTCCGCTTTTTTGGTGATGAGGCCGAAAAAATTGAAAGATTCGATCCTCTGACGGGCGAACTTTTAGAATCGCTGAAACAAGTAGAAATTTTCCCTGCACAACACTTTGTCACCACCGAAGAAAAGCGAGAGCTGGCTCTTCAAAACATTGAGTTTGAAATGAAAGAGCGAGTAAAATATTTCGAATCCGAAGGTAAGCTGATAGAAGCTCAAAGAATTTATGAACGCACCAGATATGACCTCGAAATGATGAGAGAAACAGGTTTTTGCAAAGGCATAGAAAACTACTCAAGACATTTTTCAGGCAGAAATCCCGGCGAGCCTCCTGACACCTTAGTAAGCTATCTTCCTAAAGATTGTCTCATAATCTTGGACGAATCCCACATGACAGTACCTCAGCTAAAGGGAATGTACAGAGCCGACAGAAATAGAAAACAAACCCTTATAGACTACGGCTTTCGTCTCCCATCCGCATTGGACAATCGATGTTTAACTTTCGAAGAATTTTTAAGCAAAGATCTGCCAATAATGTATGTTTCTGCAACTCCTGGACGATACGAGCTTGAAGTCTCTGAAAACAAAGTGGCAGAACAGCTTATAAGGCCTACAGGTCTTCTGGATCCTGAAATTGAAGTAGTAAAAACTGAAGGACAAATAGACTATCTTATAGAACAAATAAATGAACGTATTGAGAGAGATGAACGCGTTCTGATTACCACCATGACCAAAAAGATGGCAAGAGAACTAGCAACATATCTTGCCGATTTAAACATACCAAGCGGATACCTGCATGACGAAATAGACACCTTGGAGAGAGTTGAGATACTTCACGACCTGCGTACAGGAGAAATTAAAGTGCTTGTAGGCATAAACCTCCTCAGAGAAGGCCTTGACCTGCCAGAGGTTTCATTAGTCGCAATACTTGATGCTGATAAACAAGGTTTTTTGCGTTCTGAATGGTCGCTCATGCAAACCAGCGGAAGAGCTGCAAGAAACGCTTCAGGAAAAGTTATCCTTTTCGGCGACAAAATCACGCCGGCTATGGAATATTGCATTAACGAAACAGCCAGACGCAGAAAAATTCAAGAAGCTCATAATAAAAAATACGGAATAGTTCCCAAGACTATTAAGAAAGCTATTGCTGAGACATTCGCTCCCACCTGGGAACACCCCGAACATGCTTCCAACCCCGCTCATACAAAACTTACCAGAAAAGTAGCCAATGAGCAGCTTGCAGAGATTTTAACCAAACTGAAGCAAGAAATGGAAAGTGCTGCTGCCAAGCTGGAATTTGAGAAAGCCGCAGCTATCAGAGATGAAATAATAACTATTCAAAGTGAGCATTTAGAATCAGATATTCTTGGAAATATCTCCCAAGCCTTAAAAAAAGGCAAAGCCAAAGGCTCAGCCCGCAAGCGTGCGTTGAAAAAACAGTGATGAGTGGCGGGAACTTCAAGGAAGTAGTTTATAGAGTATAAAAAAAAGCAGGCAAAGGCATTGTTTATCGCCCTAGCCTGCTTTTTTAGCAGTTTATTTGCTTAGTTGAAAAGCACAGCAGGATCCAGACCTGCTTTTCTCAGTACATCGTCAGGAGTTCTGAATTCATCAGAATCTAACACGGATCTTGTGCGTTCTGTTTCACGAGCAGGACCTTCGCAAATTTGCTGCACAAATCTGGGGTGAAGTCTTGGATTCTCCAAATTGCCATTTTTAGGATTAGGAGCATCGGCAGTAGGCACCCAAATAAAGTCAGGGTGATTTCTGCGCGACTTACCTGTCCATTCGCCTGATTCGACGTTGCCGTTTTTGTCCAAATAGAGATTGTAAGTATAGTCTATAGTAAAGCTTCTGGTACCTACAAATTCTGCACCCACATCATCATTCACAAACCAGCAAGTGGTCTTAACTTTCAACTTGTTTTCATCAAACCATGATTCAGACCATGAGCTTGTGTATTTATACATAGGAAAGTTCCAAACCATTTCTTCATATTCAATGTCACAAATGACGGCACTTTTATTTTCACCTATGTATTTTTCAATAACTCTGTGGAATTCATCGGGATATATATCATCTGGATCATCTGATCCGCCCCAATATCTGTGACCATAAAAATTACAATAGCAGTTCATCCACTGTTCGCTCAAAAGAGCTTTCTGATCTCCTACCGTAAATTCAATGCCGCCTCTGATTCTGGAAAAAGTGGGTTCAGGAGTCATAATTGCCGCTGCTGCCCATCCGTTGCAGTGACCTTCCCAGCCTTCTGCATTGGGATTATAGTGATTATTGCGTACATCGGCTTCCCATGCAACTGCTCCTGGATTTCTGCCTGTTACCTGCTGCACATACGCATCATATTTAGCTAAGGGGCCTGGCTTATGCCCTCTCCATCCTTCAAAGAGAGCGGTAACTTTACGCGGCCACCAGTATCCAGACCAAGGAGCTGGTTTTATTTCGCCGGAATCGTTAGCAAAGAGTGCGGGGCAAAGAGCGAAAATAACAAATATAGCCGTAATGAAAGTGATTTTTCGCATTATTCTTCACCTCCGTTTGAATTTTTCTTTTCTTCAATAACGAGTTTTGATTTTTTGGTAGCAGATTCGGAAGTCAGAGCCCAAGGCTTATCTTCCTGCCAAACCTGTTCAATTTTGATCTTGGAGCGTTCTTCGCCAATTGTAACTTGATAAAGCAGAGCAGTCTCACCGCTTCGAGTCTTAGACGGGAAAGCCGCTCTAAGAGTTTTTCCTGGTGCCTTTTCTGTTTGAGTGACTTTTCGTTTGAAGGAAAGCCTGCCAGTTTGTCTTACGCTTGAAAAGTCTCTATGAATAGCAGAATCCGAAACGCTTCTGGTTGCTTCAGTGTCTTCTTCCAAGGTAGTCAGCGGGAAAACAGGCAAATCATAGGGAACAGGTGTATCCTTTGCAAGCAAAGGAACATATTCTCCTTGAGAAAGGTCTCTTTCAGAGTGAGAAACACTGCCCGCTGAAGGAAACACGTCTATTATTTTAAGCGGTCTGAGATCTTTAACGGAAAGCCATAGAACAGCTTGATTTAAATTGCTTCTGCGAGACGAATGCACATGCAACACATAGCAATCTTGGCCTTGGAACTGAGTGATATTGCGCACTTTAAAGACCCACCTTTCAGCAGGTTGCCAAGCAGGCTTTTCATTTCTTACGTCAAGTGTGGTTGTATCTACTGCCCAAGAATCGCCTTTTTTCCATCGCGGAACAAAGATCTCGTCAGCAAAGACTCCTGTACAAAGCAGAGTCATTGCAAGGACGGTCAGCATTGTTCTAAAGCTTATTTTTCTCATTGCCGCCTCCAAATCGCACTATTTTAAGCCATTGTACCCGTTTTTTATCCAAACGTCAAGAGCAGCCAGCCGCTGCTTTACAGTTGCTGACAGTGACAATTGCTCTCTGTCGACTATCCACTGCCAACAATCTACTGTTTTACTGGTAGACAGTCGCATTCTGCAGCCTATTTATATCTATCACCGTTTGATCAATCAAATCCAACGAAGAAGCTCTGCAGGGACAAATATCCAAACCTCCTCTTCTTGTGAACATGTTGCAAACGCTCAGCTTGTCTATTTTCAGCCTGTCTTGCAAGGACTTGTAAATTTGCTCTGTAACTTCTTCATGAAAATGATACTCATTTCTGAATGAAACTATATATTGAGCTAAGGATTCCAAACTTGGAAGCTCGCCTTCAATCCCTATAAAAAGGCTCCCAAAATCAGGCTGTTGCGTAACTCGGCAATTAGAACGAAGATTTGGAAAAGAAACCTTTAGAGTTCCTTTGTCATTGCTTGTTTTAATCAACTCAGGAGATTCCTTAAAATCTTTGAAGTCTATTGTTTCAATATCAATCAATTCTTCGATATGTTTATAGTCGGTAAAAATGTCTATATTGTCTGTTTTTTCAAACACATTGAATTCAACGTTAGATTCTGCTTTTTCTGACAAATCCCTCCTGACAATCCTGATATAGTTATGAATAGCTTCTTCTTTAGTTTCTCCCAGTTTTTCCATATGAAATCCAAAGAAATATAATTTCATTGATTTGCTTTCAATAAAATATTTTGAATCGGCAGGGATCTTGATTTTACCTACCAAAGTAAGCGGATATCCTTTATTTGTCATAAAACTGCATTCATAGTTATGCCAAATATCAAAGCCCATAAAATCGTCAGCTTTTATATTATAATCAGTGCGATTCAAAGACCTCTCTATAGGCACCAGCAAGCTGGAATCATATCTGCTTTCATAATTATTTAATCTCTTACCCAAGAAAGTTTTGGCAATTTCATCAATGGCTTTTTGATTATCAGATTTCATATTCTCCGCCCTCCTTTTCAATTTGTTCCAAATGGCTTTTGCGAGCATAGAATACCCTGACCGTATGAAAAAAGACAGAATATTTTTTCATTAAGAATCAGCACCCCATATAAAGATTTCTCATTTACTCTTCTCTTATAGTTACAAAAACTTAGATATAAGCCGAATTCAAAGATACCATTATTGGAGGAATCAGCCATATGCTTAGAACATGTAAAAGATTTTTCAAAAGCAGCCAATGTTATCTTTTGGCTTTAATGATAATTGTTTCCGCTCTATCCACCTTTTCGACAGCGAGAGCCGACTCTACCATTACTCTTCCCTTGCCTGAAGGCATGAAAGCTGATCAATTCACAATGACTTTGAAGCTCCCTGCTCACACGGAGCCTATTCCTAAGTCTGTAACAGAACAGAAGGCACTAACCCCGCGAAATCGAATAATTAATTGGAATCCCACCCCATTCAAAAAAATAAATCCAAAGGATGAAATGTACAGCGTCGTTGGAAGAATGGCAAGAAAAGGTTATATAACCCGTCAAATATCACTAACCAAACTTAGATCAGGCAATATGACTGAGTATGACCTTGTCTACCTTATGGAGGACTTGAACAAAAACCTCATGAAACTCTGTCAGAGCAAAAACTTGAATAAGATGGCCAGAAACCTCAACATAACAGTTTCAGACATTGAGGATGTTAGAAGAATAAATCAAAACTACAGCGGCATTCTTAAGAACATGCGCGTCAATGTTGATTACTACGATTCAGAACTTTTAAAGCTTCAAGAATTCTTGAGAGCTCGCAAGAAGAATATTCTTAGAGTCATAAAGGTTGAGGATGACGCTGACGGCTCAACTTTGATTCACTTAAGTGTAGACTGAAAAAAACAGTGGCGGCTGCTGCATCAGATAAACATAAAGATCCTTTTAAAATACATCTTGCTCAACAATAAATCATAGTTGGCTGCTACTAAGATCGCACCGTGGCGAGTGGTGAGTGGCGAGTTGAATTCTTTAGCTCCCCTATTACATTGTTCATCACCATCTGCCCTTAATCAGAGGCTAGGTCAAAAATTGTGATTATGCAGTAGCAGAATGCAATTTTTGACCAGTTTTGCCCTCATCTGTGTGAATCTGTGTCCATCTGTGGATGAAAATTCTAAAAGAACATTTAGTTGCAACAGTCTACCAGAACTAATATCAAAAAAGCGGTCTCGCAAAATTGCAAGACCGCTTTTTTTGCTGAAAATTATCAGAAATCTCTATCAGAATTTCTAGGAGAGAACCTTCTGAAGTCTCTTTGCGGGCGTTCGCCATCACGTCTTCTTGAGGGATAGCTGTCAAACTGCCTGCGTCTATTATAAGCTATATAAATTATAGCTGACTTGTAAACAACTTCCGTCTGTCCTTTATAAACCAAAGTGACGGAAAAGCGGTCATACGATTTAACGCGACCCTTAAGAACATTTCCTGTTTCCAAGACGATCTCTACCGCTTGTCGGCGTTTTCTCACATCTGACAGAAACTGATTTTGCAACTGGGATCTATATTGAGCCATTCTAAACTCCTGTGTGGTTCACAATGGGGATTTTACAATCAAAAAAACAAAAATACAAGCGATTATTTTACGCCAGTCATCACTCTGGTTTTGGACTGAAGATTTTGCAGCAGTTGTTCAATCTTACGGGCTTCCTGAGCAGAATCTTCCGCAAGCTTTTTCATTTCAGCTGCAACCACGGAAAAAGGCAACCCCGCCTCCCCTACCCTTGCCGCCTCTATGGAAGCATTTAGCGAAAGCAAATTGCTTTTACGAGCAATATTGCTTATAACCCTAATGACATCTTCCATTTGAGTAGTATAAGCTTCAAGTTCCTTAAGGTGAGCATTAGTGCCTCTGAGACGTTCAGTTGTCATTTTAAGAATTTGGAAGGAAATCTCGGGTCTGTCTGTCAATAAGCTTCTGAAGTCATTTTTAGTAATAATCAGAAAAACGGTGTCCACAACGGTTTCTATAGAAGCAGAACGCGGTTGTTCATCTATAATAGCCATGTCGCCTATAACAGCCCCGTTACCCAGACTAACAAGCAAAGAGTTGACACCTGAAGAGTTTTTCTTAAGAACATTTACTTTGCCACTTTTTACAATGTACAAAGCATCTCCGTTATCTCCCTCTTTGATAACAGTAGTCTTGGCAGGTACCAATCGCTCAATAGCAATAGCAGAAAGATCCAACAAAGCCTTATCTGGAAGGCTTCTGAACAAATCTACCTGTCTGAGAAATTGAACTTTTGAAAGATCTGACATTATTTTTACCGTTTGACCTCAATCTTCAGCAATGATAGCATTAGAGAGATCCAGAATCAATCAGAAAGGTAATAGCCCTTTAAATGAAACCAAAGGAAAAATCAGTATTGCTGGTACTTCATGGGGCTAAAAGCAGTGACTCCTTAGAGAAAACCGCCGATTTTGTGACAAAGCTGCAAAAGCTTTTAGGCAAAAAACATATGTCAGCCGCATACTTGAGATATGGAACCCCTTTACCAAAAGAAGCTCTAGAGAAACTTTATAATCAAGGTTTCAGGAAAATCGTCATTGTACCGCTCTTTATATCTCCCGGTTCTCACACCCTTGAGTTGCAAGAGATTTCAGACAACTTTGAAAGAGAACATCAAGGAATAGAGATATCAATTCAAAATTCCCTGATAGAAACTCCAGGATTTCTTGACTTTGTCAAAGGACTAATAGCCTGACTATGAACAACTTTAAAAACAGCATATTGTTCAGAGCACTGATACTGGCTTTAACTCTAATGCCCTCTGTTATTACTCTCCTTTATGCCCCTGCACCTACTATTCACATAAATCTTCTCTTCCATAGAGTGACTGACAACAACCCTGAACAATGGGATATCACTCCTGCAAAGTTCCGTAGTATAACTGAAAAATATCTTGAGCACTATAAGCCATTAAATCCAGAAGATTTTGAAGAGAGTTTCGAAAAATTGCCTGAGGAGCCTGATTGGCGACAATTAAAAGAATGGCGAAACCTAAGGAAGAGCCGTGTAATGTTTATGTTCGATGATGCCTCCAAAGAACAAAAAGAGGCTATAAAATGGCTCTACGAAACTCACAAGATTAAAAGCACTCTCTTCGTAGTATTAGACTGGATAGGTAAAGACAACTTTATGCCTATTGAAGATATTCTCGACCTCCAAAACAATTATGGCACTCGAATAGAGCTTCATGGGAAAAGGCACGACTCCAATCCGGAGCTTTTAAAAGCGGGAGTGAATTTAGGAGAAGAACTAGAAGCCGCTCGACAAGACCTCTCAAAAATGATCGGAAAAGAAGTTAGTTGGTACGCCTATCCATATGGTCACCACAATGATGCGGTAATCGAAGAAATAAAAAGCAAAACTTCTTTTGAACGAGCTTTTACTGTAGAATCGTTTTCAGTTGACACCAACCAAGATCCTATGCAAACCCCTCGTATAATGTATCTGGAAAATGAAAAAGGTTTTTCTGGTACTTTTGCGCTATGGCAAAGACCGCCTACTTATTTATTCATCGGTCTTTTCGCTTTAACATCCACACTGCCGTTTTTCATAGCGCTATTGATGTTCAGACGGATGGATAAAAAAGTTCATAAAAAGAAAAAGCAGAACGGTCTATAAGCCGGGTTCTGTATCTCTGAAAGAGATGCCGGTCATCTATCTGGGATTGCAGTTACCTGCAACCTCTAGCGATCCACCCGGGCCGATTACGGAGCGAGCAGCCCCTTGCCCTGTTTGATCTTGCTTCAAGCGGGGTTTGCCAAGCCAAAGAGTCACCTCTCTGCTGGTGCGCTCTTACCGCGCCATTTCACCCTTGCCTTTTCCAAGGCGGTATATTTTCTGTTGCACTTTCCGTCAAACTGGATTTTCATCCAGTCCGCCAGGACGTTATCCTGCGCCTTGCTCTATGAAGCCCGGACTTTCCTCATCGCCTTTATGGCAACGCGACCAGCCGACCGTTCTGCCAATTTCTCAATAGTTCCTCTTGGAACCCTTGAACTTCATAATCAAGCCCTTAATTCCCGAAGGATAAACAGGCTCTTTTTTTCTTCTAGAAAACATACATTTGCTGCATGAATAAATTTTTCTGGTAAAACCTATCGAATCTTCGGAAGGCTCTTTGAGAACCTCTCTTGTTATCTTCAGACTGCCGCCGCATCTCGGACATTTTTCCAAAAAAATCACTATATAAAAGAAGAAAATTATTATGAGACCTACAGCTATTGCCTCTTTGGAAGACCACAAAAAGTCGCCAAGTTTGAATCTTTTAGGCTTCTCAAGCTTCAGATCAACCTTGAGCTCTTCCAAAAGCACATGATGTAAAAGTTGAACTGCAGCTACAAAGCTTGTTCCGCCCATTTTTTGCATTTCGGGAGTAGCTACCGCCGCTGCCAAAAGCCTTTGGCCAATTTCTTGAGTAAAAATAAACTTAAGACCGACTCCCACACGCAAGTAAACTTTGCCTGGTGATTCCGGATCTGGTAAAACGGCATAGAGCAATATGCCTCTTTTTTCAATTCCGATTTCTCTTATCCATCCCGAGAAAAAAGAATCTATCTTGGCGGAGTGAATTTCGGGCTTATCTGCTGAAATTTCTGTTTTTATAAGAACCCGCACACCGGCCTTTTCTTCTATCTCAGCAGCTCTTTTTCCAATTTGAATGCGGTTTTCGCTTGAAATGAGTTCTGCTTTATCATCTATGTATCTGGAATAATCGGTTGCCGGGAGAGAATCCTGATCAGCAGACTCTTCCGTGTAAACCTGAAACTTCGGATAAGAATCTTCTGTCTGGGAAAAAAGAGCAAAATTTGTCATAAAGACAAGGCATAAAGCCAGAATCAAGCTTCTAAGAGTTAAACTTTTCATAGGATCTCGCCGCCAGTCCAATAGACCAGCATTCCGCAAGTCGGACAATTATCCGCCTCAGCTCCAGCCGCAAGCTGTTTCACAAAGCTTTGCGGCAAAGCCATTCCGCATGCTGTGCAAGCTGGAGTGTCAGTCGCATAGAGAACTTTTTTCTTCTTGGAAGAGCGTAGACGATCGTAAGGAGCAATCTCATCAGCAGAAAGTTTGCTTACAAGCTGCATTCTTGCTGTCAAAACATTGTCTTTTTCTTTCACCAAAGCTGTCACCGCTTCTTTTGAGCGTGCCTTAACTTCTTCAAGATGCTTAAGTCGGCCTTCCAAAACTTTCGCCGACTTTTCAATGTCTTTTTGCAAAAGCTCTATTTTTTGCATATCGGAAAAAATTTCTTCTTCTACTTTTTTATTTTCGCCTTCCAAATTTTCCAGCTCGCTCTCGTAGGCAACATAAGCCTTTGGAGCAAGTCCTGGAGTTTTCATGTTCATGTGAATATGTTTTATGCGGTCTTGAATTTGAGTATGAGAGGTTTCTGATGCTTTGTTTCTGAGCTTGATTTTTTTAAGCAAAGCCCTCTTTTTGCCAAGCATATTCTCTTCCTCAGTAATGTCCGCTTGCATTTTCAAGGGTTTTTCTTTTTCAAGAGAAATCTGAAGAAGCAAATCATCCGTCTCTGAATCAAGTCTAGCAATCTCTAGCAAGGGTTCGTATTTAACCAATGTAAAACCTCTTAATTTTCTTCAAAACAGATTACCAAATGCAAATATCTCTGTCAATTGATTAGAAGGCTTGCTCTATTTTTTCTCTCCATCAATCTGTTTCTTGCCTTCAAAAGAACTTCATAATAAAATAAACTTATGGAGAAAACCAAAAAGATAAACACATCGGTTTGCGTCACGGGCCTCGGTTATATAGGCCTGCCGACTGCTCTTTTATTGGCATCCAAAGGCTTCTCTGTGTCAGGTGCAGATTTAAACCCTGATGTACTGGAAAGACTATCAAAACCAAAATTGCCAAAACAAAAAGAAAAAGGCTTAGAAGAGCTCTTCGAAAGAGCCAAAAAGCACGGAAATCTTTCAGTTTCCTCCACTCCTACTGAAGCAGACATTCACATAATAACGGTTCCTACTCCTTTTAAAGAAGGATTTCTTCCCGATATTTCATATGTCGAAAAAGCTGCGGAAAACATTGCAAAAGTGCTAAAAAAAGGCAACCTGATTATAAATGAATCCACGTCTCCTGTCGGAACCACAAAAAAAATAGCAAAACTCATTAAAAATCTTAGACCCGATCTTGATGGAACACTATTTTTTGCCTATTGTCCTGAGCGAGTAATACCTGGCAATATTCTCTATGAGCTTGAAAACAATGATCGCGCAATAGGCGGCATAGATGAAGCTTCCTCCCAAAAAGCCGTAGCCTTTTACAAGCACTTTGTTAAGGGCGAATTGCACATTGCTGACGCAGATACAGCCGAACTCTGCAAACTTGCCGAAAATGCTTATAGAGATGTTTCAATAGCTTTTGCAAACGAACTTTCGATGATCTGCGACAAAGCTGGTATAAACACTGAAAAGCTAATATATCTTGCAAATAAGCACCCCAGAGTTAAGATTTTGAAGCCTGGCACAGGTGTAGGCGGTCACTGTGTCGCGACAGATCCTTATTTTATTATTTCCGCTTTTAAGGAAGAAGCAAAACTCATAGCAAAAGCACGCCAGGTTAACAACCAAAAAACAGACTGGTGTACAGAAAAAATTTTTTCCGAGATAAACGACTTTGCCAAGCGTGAAGGAAGAAAACCTATAGTAGCTCTTATGGGTCTGAGCTTCAAACCTGATGTAGACGACTTGCGCGACTCGCCTGCTCTTAAAATAGCAGAACGATTAGCTGAAAACTACGACAAAGACTTGCTCTTCATCTCAGAACCTAATCTGAAAGAACACAAAAGATTCATGTTGTCAGATTGTGAAACTGCTTGCAGCAAAGCGGACATAATAGCTTTTTCTGTTGCTCACCAAGAATTCAAAAACTTGGATATAGAACAAAACAAGATTATTCTTGATTTTTGCGGCGTTTTTTCTGATAGAAACTTGGAGAACAAGTTATGAGTATAAAGCCTGTAGATGTAAAAACTGCTATGCTAACCGCTGATTCAGCAAGTCAAATGCGCGAAAATCAAATGCTGCATGAAGCTGGAGCCGCAAGAAACGTTGCTCAGCAACAAGATGCAGACCAGAAGGAAAGCGAATCTGTTCATAAAACTGAAAATGCTGAAAATACCGTTATAAGAAAAGAAAATGAGAAAAGCGGTTCCAGCGCCTCATATCAAAAACCTGCCAAAAGTGACAAAAAAGGCAAAAAAGCAGAACCCACAAAAGTTCCTGAGCCTATCGGTGACGGAATCCACGGCACCAAAATCGACTTAAAAGCATAATAAAAGGTGGACAGTGAAATTGCCTCTCTGTCCACTATCCACCATCTACTGCCTACTGTTTTGTTATGCCTTGGCTATTGTGCGGCCGAATTCGACAGCCGACTTTTTTGCATCCTCATCAGGAGCCCATGAAATTCTGCATCCTTCACCTATAACATCAAAGCCGGCATCTTTCATTCGCTGATTAAGCAGTTTTACAGCTTCACCGCTCCAGCCATAGCATCCAAATGCTGCAGCCTTTTTATTTTTAAGCTTCATTAATTTGGTGTAATGAGCAAAAGCCGCAACCGAGTTCATAACATCATTGAGTATGGTCGGAGAACCTACTGCCACTGCTTTTGATTTAAAAACTTCGACAATCACATCGCTCAAATCATGTTTTGCCAAGTGAATAACTTTTACCAAAACATCCTGGTCTTCCAGTTCGATTCCTTCGGCAATAGCTTCAGCAAGTTCTTTCGTGCCATTGTACATAGTATCGTAAACTATAGTGATTTGATTTTCTTGGTAATTATTCGCCCATTCGTCATATTTATCAATTATTTGTTGAGGGTTCTCTCTCCAACCAGTACCATGGCTGGTCACAATCATCTCTATAGGCAAATTCAAGGCTGTCAGTTCAGCGATTTTTCTTTTCACAAGCATGCTGAAAGGAGCCAAAATATTAGCATAATACTTCATAGCCTCTTGCATAAGCTCACATTGGTCCACTTGGTCATTGAACAGCTTGCCAGTAGCATAATGTTGCCCAAAGGCATCATTGCTGAACAAAATGTTGTCGCCTGTCATGAAAGCAGCCAAGCTGTCTGGCCAATGCAACATAGCCATTTCAATAAACATCAGCTCTTTGCCATTGCCTATATCCAGCTTATCTCCGTTTTTAACAACATTGAAATTCCAGTCCTGGTGATACTGGCCTTTTAAAGACTTAACAGCATTTGCCGAACAGTAAATAGGAGTATCAGGAATATGCTTCATAAGTTCGGGCAAAGCGCCACTGTGGTCGCCTTCGCCATGAAGTACAAGTATGCAGTCGATTTTATTCAGTTCAACTTCATTAGAAAGATTTTCTACGAATTCTTTTGCAAAAGAAGCTGAAACAGTATCAACTAGCACTGTCTTTTCTTCCTGAATCAAGTATGAATTATAACTTGAGCCTCTGTGGGTTGCGAACTCGTCTCCATGAAATCCTTTCACTCCCCAGTCGACTTTTCCGAGCCAATACACATTATTTTTAACTAGCTTTTTCATTCTAGCGGAATCCTTTCTTAATTTTCTTCTTAAAAGTCAGAAAACTTAATTCGCGCCTATTATACATATAAGTGAAAGAATTAACAAATAGCTTAAAAGAGCTTTGAAGCATAGAAACAAGAAAAAACAGACGGATTTTTAAGCATAGATAAAATCAGGAGTTAGAACTTTTCTATCAAGAAAGGCCTGTCTTAGCAGCGTAATTGTTTAGAACAATCCAAAGTTGATAAACACAGATTTTTGTATTTTTACTTTGCTGACAACTTTATTTCTTAACCTAAGCAAGGTAAAAAATTATCCTCTAAAAGCCGATATTTAAAGGCGAATGCAAGAAAATAAGCAAAAAATCAAGAAGCTGTCAAAGATCATCAAACAAGCAAACAAAGCAATTTTGGCTATTTGTTTGTTGATAGCCCCCCTAACCTCGCATGCTCAAGATTTTGTAATCAAGGCCGCTCAGCTCAACAAAATCGGCGAAGCTCAAATGACTTATAACATTGAAGCCGCCTTGAATTCTTTCGAAAAAGCCGCTCAACTCAACCCTTTTGACGACATTATAACAAAGAATTTGGCTACAGCCGTAAATGCCATAGCAGTTAAACGTCTTCAGAATTTTGAAACCACTGAAGCCATTAAGCTCTTTGAAAGAGCCAAATCTCACATGCCTGAGAGCATAGAAATCCGCTTGAATCTTCTGGCAGCCTTTGCAGCTATCAACGCACCCGAAAATGCTGAAAAAGAAGCCAGAGAACTTTTAACTGCTTTTCCTGATTGCACTGACGAAACAGCTTTGATTTGCATAAAAGCCCTGTCAAAAACTCAAAACAAAACCTTGGCTCTCGATTTAGCCGAATGGCTTTTAAAACAACGAAATTCAAGCCCTAAAATTACAATAGAAACCAGCCGTCTGCTTTATGAAACAGGGCAGATAAAAGACGCTCAAATACTGCTTTCTGACTATCTGACAAGATTCCCATCTGACAACAAAGCCCAACGGATGTTGCAACGTATCAAAGCAGAAGAAAGTATTAAAAACGAAAATCTTTCAAGGGAAGAAACATCAACTTTAATAGTTTATTATCCGCAAAATTTGAATGAAAAAAAGTTATGTTTTTTGAAAAACCTTGCAGAGGAAGCTTTAAACACCATTGCCTATAAATTGTCTCATGAAGTTTCAGAAAAGCCGGTTTTTTGCTTTTATGAGGCAAAAGACTTCACAGAACTATACTCCTTACCTGATTGGGCTGGCGGCCTCTATAACGGCAAAATTAACATCCCCATAAAAAAGACTTCCACCCGCCGTTCAATAAGAGAATCCGTCTTTCATGAAACATCACATCATTTCGTTCATCTAATCACAGCCGGAAACTGCCCCATTTGGCTCAATGAGGGCATAGCCCAATATTTCGAATTCGGAATGCCTGACACATCAGCTTATTTGGAGCAAATAAACACGGCAAAATTGGAACTAGCCTTTGAAAACTGTGATGAACAAGATAGCGAAGCTGTTAAAAGACTTTATCAAGCCTCCAGAAAACAGACTTTCGCAATAATTAACAAATACGGCGAACATTCACTAGGAGAACTTTTGCTTGCAGTCCGCATGAGCGGCTCTCTCAAATTATAAAAACAGTGGGTCGCAGACAGTGTACAGAGAGGGCAACAAAAAGCCTGTGGCAAGTGGCTAAAACTCCAAGGGAGTAGGGCTTAGGAGTTAGGGAGTAGCATAACAGCCAGTGATGAGTGGCGGGTGGCAAGTTGAATGTTTAGAACTTAATTACTGAAGCTGATAACTGCTTTGCCACTACTTCTCTAGGTTTTTTAAGGGTAAAAACATAGCGAAAACGAAGTTTTGGCGTATTTTTTAACCCATGTCAGTGTATTCTGTGTATTCCGTGGTTTAAAAAGTTTGCTGTTAAGAGGCAAAAAGGGCGGAGCCTATTCTAACCATATTGGAACCGCATTTCGCGGCTATTTCAAAATCGCCTGACATCCCCATTGAAAGAATTTGGGCTTTGTAGGCCTTTCCTTCGAAGGATTTAGATTTTTCAAAAATCTCAGAGAGTATTTTAAAAGAAGCTTCAATTTTAAATTCGGGCACATCAAAAGCCGCCATGCCCATGAGCCCTCTGATATCAAGAAAGTCTGAATCGCGGTGTTCTTTTATAATATCTAAAACTTCTTCGGGAGAAAAACCCTGCTTATTTTCTTCGGCGGATATATTTACATCCAGCAGGAATGGGCATTTACGGTTTGTTTTTTCATACCACTTCCGAAACTCTTCTATTAGCTTTCGATCAGCTACAGAATGGACTAAAGCCGCATGAGGGTAAACATACTTAATCTTATTTCTTTGGAGATGCCCTATAAAATGCCAATTGATATCGAGGTCTTTTAAAGTCACAAGCCTGTCTCTCAGGGTCTGAGGACGATTCTCAGCAAAGTCTTTTTGTCCTGCAGAAAATAGTTCTCTGACTTGTTCGTCTGAAGCAGTTTTAGAAACTGCTATCAGTTTGATGTCTTGGCTAAAAGCAGAGAGCTGTTTCTTTATCAGATTTAAATTGTCAATTATAGACATTAATTAACCCTGCAATCAATTATCAAAAGAAGTATAAAGATCTGTAATGGCGAGAGACCAAGGTTTAATTTGCAAGCGGCTGGACATATAGGGTTTATGAATCAGCTTAAACTTATGTTCTCCTGTATTTGCAATCCATCTACGTAAATCACCTGAAATACAGGAACCGCCGATTTCAAGTCCTATGCTTTCTCCAGCATATCTGTTTCTGAAAACGTGTTCACTGAGGACTCCGTCCGGAGGGGCAGTCATATTTTTCAATGAAAAGACTCCCGCACCCGCTCCGTAAAACACTCCGTTTATACGCCAGTTAGCAGCTTCGCCAATATCCTCGGAGGTGTCAGCTAAGTATGCCAAATCCGTATCTAAAAGACTGATACCTGCATCAGCTAATATCATAAGACTTTTATCTGCTTCAGGATTTAAAGAACCTGTGATAAAAAAACGCCTGGGTGTAGCTAAAACCAAGCTTGCAGGCATACTGCCCCTAGCCGCCAGAGAATTCTCACTATAAATAATTTCAGGAAAAGCAAGCTGTGAGGGAATAGCAGCAAAAACATCGTGGAGAGTTATAATATGCTCCTCTTTTAGCAGTTCCTGAACAAAAGAAGGAGAAGTATCGGTTTTATAAGCGTCTGAATAGAGAGTCATCTTTCTCACAGTGCAAGCAGCTTCAACTTTTTTTCCTTTTAGGAAAATCTCACCAGCAGTATTTAGATATATCCCCTCAGTTTGAGCAAGCTTTTTAAGCCAAGAAAAATTGGGAGAATAAGCAGGAAAATAGATATCAGAATCACTTCTGTTTTTATTTTCCAAGGAGTTAAGAGAGGATTTGCCGCTCTCAGGATATCTTTCATCAAAGGCCTTATATTGAACGAAGCTTTCCGCGAGATCATTGAGTTGTAAAACTCCAATACCTGATACAGAAGCGCTTCTGGACCTTCCTTCAACTGCCAGCTTTATAACAGCCACACCTTTCGCTGCAGAAAAATCTTCACGTCTTTCGTTTGCAGTAGCTCTAACAAGCATAAATTCCGCATCTGTGCCATCAGCAAGGGATATATACTCATTGCGAGGCAATGAAGCCAAAATATCATGCAGATTTTCGTGAAAATTTCCATTAGAAGACTTTTCAAGTTTAGTTTGAATAAGAGCTGAAAAATAGTTAACAGCAGATTCCGCTGCCAAAGTGGCTTGATAAGGTCTGTTGATAAGGATAGCAATCTCTTTTCCAACAGAGCAAATATAGAGAGAGAAAAAAATCAGTAAAAGCAGCAAAAACGCAAAAATTGCGTATGAATATTTCTTATTTATTTTCTCATTATTCATATTAAATATTTTTCAATCTGATAAGACGCTCAAAATATCTTACCGGTTCTTTCTCACCGCCTACTAAAGAAGCGATAGAAAGTCTCAACAAGTTGGGAGAAACAAACTCAAAAGAACCTTTTAAGCAATTGCCTCGTCTGAAAGGCAACTCCGGCAAAAAGAACTCAGTATTATGTTCTTCATTCCCCCCACCTAGTCTCACATTGGAGCAAAGAGTGTTTTCAGAAAAATAATACTTTTCGTATTTATCTCCAGGAATGAGCTCGTTTCCACGCGAATATTGTAATACAGTGAGGGTTTTACCAGTATAAGGATATGATTCCTTGATATGAGAAGCGTTTGATATACGCGTTGCCAAAACATCTAAAAATAGATTCAAATCAGAGGTGAGAGTCAACTTTTTCTCAAGATTTTTGACATTTTGCGAGTTTAAGACCATATGCATCATCAATACTAAAAATAAAGCCAGAAAAAAGGCTCCTAACAAAATTTTTTTCGACAGAGCCATTTGTTTTATTGCTTTCATATTGAACGCACCGGTTTCAGATAAAAAAGACTGGTCGTCTTGGCAAAAGGAAATTTTCCCCATTTAACAGAGGTTTTCAGCAACATCAGCTTATCTCCTGTTTCAGTCTGTTTAATACCCAGTTTTTCTGTCTTTGCTGTAAACTTTTGATTACTGTTTGGAGGATAAATCCATTCGGAAAGAACCGAAGAAGGCAAAGCAGAAGAGGCAGCAGCTATTTCTTTTTCTGTGATATTTCTCAAAAGAGCCGCCGCATCCTGATTAGTTATGTCGTAACCGGAAAAAAGCATTGAAGCCATGCCGGAAAAATGTACAAGCAGCCAAAACAAAAATGATGCAACTAACAAAAAAAGTAAAATTTCTAAACTAGAGTATTTTTCTATTTGCATTTGAATTAATTTAAACCAGCGTATTCTGCCAATTCTTTAATGTACTTTTCAGCCATGCGTATTCCTTCTTCATCTTTAGCCGCTCCAGCATACTGGCGCCAAGTATTCATAGCCTCTTGGTGCATTCCAAGGCGTTCATAAACAACTGCCAAGTTATAGAGAGCCTTATCAAGGAAGGGATCTTTCTTGAGAGCTGCTCTGTATACATCTATCGCCTCTTCATAGCATCTTTCCAGATCTAGGAGACAAGCTAAATTATATAAAGCCTGAGTATTTCCTGAATACAATTTAAGTATATCACGATAATCCTCCATAGCGCTTAAAATATCATTTTCTTCATATTTTCTATAAGCATCGGAAAGCCTTCTTGTAAGATCGCTGTCTACAGAAGGAAGCTTTGCGACAGCATGATTTTTATTACCTGACTTTTCGGAAGTATAGGTACTGTAGTAATGCTTAACTTTTTTCAAATAGTTTTCAGTTTCTCGAAATGGAGGTACGCCATTATATTTATCCACATTTCCAGGACCAGCATTATAAGCAGCTAACGCCAATTTGCTATCACCATGAAACCTTTTAAGCATCATACTGAAATACTTAACACCGCCCATTATATTTGAACGGGGATTATATGGATTCTTACATCCGACCGCTTCAGAAGTTGCAGGCATAAGCTGCATCAGTCCTCTTGCGCCCTTAGAGGAAATAGCGTTCACGTCAAAATCAGACTCTACTTTAATAATAGCCTTAATCAAATAAGGATCAACTCCATAGATTTGAGAAGCTTCGTTAATGTGAGACGCATAAAGACTGTCATCTGCGAGAAGTCCCATTGTTTTGCACAAGCTCATATGTGATCCGGGCGAATCCGGCATCTCTCTGTCTTTAAGAGTAGGAGCTATGATCTTATATTTATTGTTGGGCGGATTATCAGTCAGATACAGCCTGCCCTGCTCATCCCTATATGAATAAATAGCGGCATGAGCATCTGCCATAGAAAGCAGAAACGGGAATAATATAACCGCAAGCAAGCGTCTCAAGATGTTCCTCCGGAAATCAGCAAATCTTTCTCAAAAGAGATCGGCATTTCCCCAGAAAAAACTTAGCAGAAAATCAGGAAGTAGGGGTTAGGGCGTAGGGAGTAGCATAACAGCCAGTGATGAGTGGCGAGTGGCGGGAGGAGCCATGCCATCCAAAAGATTTATCCACAGATTACACAGACTGTAACAAACAGTGGGTTGTGGAGGCTGTCCGAAAACTCATTTTTTTCGCCGATTTTTGCGATTTTGCATTTCTATAAACTCTCTATTTAAGCCTCTCACAGAAGATAGACTTTTTCAAGTTTTGAGTTTTTTGGCAGTTTTCGGACAGCCTCTGCGGGTGGTGGATAGTGGGTAGAAAGGGCAATTTGCAATGTTTCTCTTAATTTATTGCATATTAAGTATTATCGGTTTTTTTTTGAAACATCTAAGTTTCAGTTACTTATCAGCATCTAGAAGCAGTTATTGGCTGTCATTGACAGTCTAAACAATTTCACTACCCCCGACACCCTACGCCCTACTTCCTCTAGTGCGATTGTTGCATCAAATAACCATGAATAGTTTGTTGACTTGCTTGTCATTGAACAGAAAAGTTTTTGCAACACAGCACTAGATGTTATTCAGATGCTCCCAGCTGAGTATGCAAGAAGAAAAATGCCAAGTGTCATCTTCGGAGAGTTCTTTTCCGGCAGAAATCTTGCTCGCTATTTTTTCGCAAAGCCAGCACTCTCTATGTTGTGCCGAATAAAGCTCGGAAAGTTCTTCCAAGGTAGGATTTGCCATAGCTTGAGAAGTTTCTGTCATTGCGTTTAAAGCTGCTGTCATTTGAATTGTCTCCTAAAAATTTGTTCTTAGTCTGAGCGTTGTATTATAAAAACTGAACCAATATAAATCAAACGTTTTTTTTATTATGATTTAATATTCGGCTAAACAAGAATCAGAAGTTAGATTTTAATATTTTCAGCAATTCACTGTGCAAAGCGGTATCATTTGAAGCCAGAAGGCCATTTTTATGCCCATAATCATTGATGTCGTATCTAAAAGGCTTTCCCGACATCTCTGTTAAAAGACCTCCTGCTTCCTTGAAAAGAATTTCTGGAGCTGCAACGTCCCAAGCTTTTGTCTTATTCGAATCATTAATGTAATAGTCTGCCTCACCGCCAGCAATCGCCATAAGTTTAAGACCGACACCGCCTCTTTTAATAAGCTTCGTGCCGTTTAAAATTTTGTGAACCGCAATGCCTGTTTCAGACGGATAGGATATACTGGAAGCTAAAACAAGATCTTGCTTGTCAGGTTTGTGGGCTACAAGCTTTTGCCAAGGAGCCTTAGAAGACTTAGTCCAACAGCCTTGTCCTGTGGCAGCCACATAAACGACAGAACCAACTGGCTTAAGAACAAGACCAAATGAGATTTCTCCATCTACAGCAAGCCCCATTTGAATTGCAAATTGTCCATTTTTCTTTATGAATTCAGCTGTGCCATCAATAGGGTCTATAAACCATGCACGTCCATTTGGCGAGTCAGGAACATAAGAGCCGCATTCTTCGCTCAATATAGAGTCATTTGGGAACTCTCTTTTTATAGCAGCAGTGATAAACATATCAGCTGCTCTGTCCGCCTCGGTTACAGGTTCATTACCGTCTTTTAATTCCTTTTTGAAGTCGGAATTATAAATATCCAAAATAATATCAGAAGCTGCTAAAGCAGTGGTCAGCGCAAAATCCAAATATTCATGCTGAAAGGGATATTTTTTATTCATATGTCAACCTTTTCTGAATCCGAGCCAAAAACCTGTCAAAAAAGCTCCCACAAAGGGAAGATTGTAAACCAAAAGCCCCATTAAACTATTAACGAAATTTTCCGCTTTGACTCCGTCAACCGAGCTCTGAACCTTTTCCCAATCGATTGTAATGAATTTTTTATATGAGAGAAGCTGTATAACCAAGAAACTTATACCGAAAATAATCGCAACTACCTTAGCTATTTTTTTGCAAGTAAACCCGACTGCCCAGCCTGCTATACCGCCAAACCCCAATGCTGCAATAAGATATTGTATGTCTTTAGGTATATGCGGAAGCTTCCCTTCTGTTCCCTCAGTATCAGAAGCTGTTTTGGCGGTAGCCTTAACCGTAACGGGAGAACCAGAACTGTTATTATCACTGCCAAGCACGCCTGTATGAACTTGTTCCTTCGGTATTTGAGCGTCAGTAATGCTTACCTTTGGTTGTGCAAACACTGCAGCTGTCGAAAGAAGGAAGAAGAATGAAAAAAGCGTTAAAAAGGTCTTTATTTTAAATATCTTTGCAAGCATACTATACCCTTATCTTAGAAAAAACTAAGCATCAGAGCTCTGTTTCGGAGAATTTAAACCTTGAATACCAGTTATTTTATAGCATTCACCATCGCCTGTAAGAACCCCCTGTAAGAACCCATAAAGCATCATCATTACATGTCAGATCTTTTACGGGAGCATATGGTGAATAGGCAGGTATAATATTTGTATCTTGCCAAGTTTTATCAGCTTTTAATATACCCAAGCCACAGTTTGTGCCAACGAAGAGAACATCTCCGTTTGGAGGAGTCGCCAATGCAGTTACCGAGTTGCCAGGTATGGGACTGTTTCCTTTCATTGGAACTTTAACCAGCTGCATATTCTCCATAGCAAATTCTTCATAGTCGCCATAGTAGTTCTCATAGTTTTGAAAATCTGTTATAGTCAAGCCCAAAGTCGTTCCTATAGCATTTTTACCCAGATAGGGAACAGAACATTTAATGTTATTTGACATAAGCTGACAGTTTGGAGGACTGGCTGGAACCTTTATTAGAGAGTAACCTGAAGGCTGAAGTCCAGGGCCTTTGAATGTATAGATACTTGAACCCTTAACCAGTGAAACCCCAGCTTTTGTCCCTGCTAGAAAGCTGCCGTCAGATGTCATTGAAACCGAATTGACTTCGTTATAGGCGAGACCTGCGGAAGAGGTATGAACTCTCTCAGTGCCGCCCCCAGCAACAGATGTTACCACCAAACCGTATGCTGTTGCCACAGCAGCCGTGTTCTCTACGCCAATAGAACTTCTGGCTTTGCCGCTGGAAAAATATCTTTGATATTTATTGCCATCGTAGCTGAGAGCACCGTCATCCATAGAAATCCAAAGGGTTCTTGCATTAACATCCATAGCTACTACATAATCGGAGTCAAAGAAGCGGTTTTCTTTGGTTTCTTGATTCCAAGAGCCATCTTTATATCTATAAAGACCTTGTTCAGTGCCAACCCAAAGTGAGCCGTCAAAATATTCCAAAGCTGTCGGATTTGGGAAATCAGGGGGGAAAGATATTTTCTCACAAACAAGTTTTAAGGGAGCTGTCTCATTTTTGGGACGAGTTGACATGTTACAGCATCCATAAATAAGTGTAACAAGCGCCAATAACAAAAAAAGGTTGAAATATTTACGTAAAGTCTGCCAATTATTTTTCATTTTGGATAAATTCTCATAATATTTTTCACATCTATGGTGCCAGATGCCAAGCTTGCTCGATTAGTGACACCGTTCACAACCACTTTATGTCCATCAAGTTCGCCCAGTTTCTCGACCCATTCCTCTCCTGAAACTTCCAAACCTCTGTCTTTCCTTCTCAAACCTTCTTCTCTAAGATATACTTTGTCTTTTCTGATTTGAATATTGCCTCTGACTGTTTCAAGCTGAGTCCAAATTTTTGGAGGTTTTTTGTTTTTTGCCTCCATTTTGAGTCGATATTCCCTCTGATTTTTCAGCCGCTCAAGAGTTTGAGCTGTCCAAATAATAACTGGACTTCTTTTCAATTCAGAAGAATCAGAATCCCCCTCATATTCAGTGGTAACGCTTCCGACCAACTCAGCCTTTACAAAATGACCGTATTTGACAGGCCTTTTGTGATCCTGTTCATAATCAACAGGAAGCTCAAAGCTAATCCAGGTGCCTTCTTCCAATTTTGCAAACTTTATTATGCCTTTTTCTTCAGACAAAGAAGTTATCTTTTTTCCAGAAGTTTTAAGGCCATTTTCAAGTTTTTTTTCTTTGAGCGTCTCATCTGCTTTTTGTTCATCTGACTTTTCTGAAGCAAGTCTTTCAGGCTCCAGATTTTCGAGTATGCTCATGGTTACACGATTGCGAAAAATAGACTCTATTCGCCCTATTATTTTGGCCTCTACTATTGAAGCCGCCAGGGCAGTATCCGCACCTAGCAAAGAAAAAGACAAACAAAGAGCTGCAAGGGCGCAAAGCCGTACTGATTTTAATCTCATCTTCAAGGCTGGTATGCTCCTAAAGTTTTACAGGATTTTATTTTCGCCGGCTATTTTAAAACACCGGTTAAAGTTGTGCATGCTTAAGAATACCGGCTTTTAAATTTCATGGCAATAGAAGTTATACATTGACTAGCTTACAAATGCAATGTTAGACTTCCCGAAAGCAGAAAAGAGGAAGGATTTCACATTATGGAGCGCAAAGACTTAGTAAGCATTATTGACAAGTTCAAGCACTGCAACATAGCAGTTTTAGGCGATATAATGCTAGATATGTTTTGCTGGGGAAAAGTAGAAAGAATTTCTCCGGAAGCGCCAGTGCCAATTGTCCATGTCAATGAAGAAACCTTCAAGATGGGCGGAGCTGCAAACGTCGCAAACAATATTGCAGCCATGGGAGGCAACGCTTATATTTTCGGCATTATAGGCGATGACGGCAATGGACGAAAAATGCTGGAACTTCTTACTAAAAGCGGAATAGAAACCGACGGCATAATAGCTGATTCAGGGCGTCAGACTTCTATTAAGATAAGAGTCTTAGGAAGAAACCAGCAAATGATCCGCATAGATAAAGAAGATATACAACCCATAGATTATGAAAGACAAAAGATTTTTCTTGAACGTCTCATAAAAATGAGTGACAAGCTTGATGGCATAATTATTTCAGACTATGCTAAAGGCATGGTATCAAAAGACCTGTTAGACGAAATAGTCAAAAAATTCCGAAAAGCCGGCAAGTTTATAAACATTGACCCAAAAGTCAAAAATTTTGAAATCTACCAAAAAGCAACTCTTATAACGCCTAATGCTTCCGAAGCAGCAGCAGCTCTCGGATTAGAACGTTTTTCCAGCGAAGAAGAACTGCTCAAAGGCGGGGACACATTAAGAAAACAACATTCCTTAGATATGCTGCTTATAACCAGAAGCGAGAAAGGAATGAGTCTTTTCAGAAAATCCGCCCCTCCTATAACCATCCCTACTGAAGCTATCAATGTTTACGACGTTACTGGAGCTGGAGACACGGTTATAAGTACTTTCAGCTTGGCAATGGCTGCCAATGCGACTCCTGAACAGGCTGCAGAAATATCCAATCTTGCAGCAGGAGTTGTTGTGGGTAAAGTTGGAACAGCATTCGCCACAACCGATGAAATATTAGCTCATTTTGATAAACGCAGTCTAAAAAAACCGTCCTCTGGGAGCCAATAATAATGAAGGAATATTTATTGAGTGACTTGTCAGCTCTTGCAAAGACAATTTACACCACTAATGACAGTGAAATGCCAAAAATGTTCGATAAAGTTTTAAAGATTTTAATACAAGCCCTAAAGGGAGGCAATAAAATTCTAGTCTGCGGCAACGGCGGTTCAGCCTCTGACGCTGAACACATGGCAGGCGAGCTTGTAGGAAGATTCGGATATGACAGACCTTCTCTTCCATGTTTGGCTCTTACAGGCCCAACTGCAACCATGACGGCTATCGCAAATGACTATGGATACAAACTTGTTTTCAAAAGACAGGTTGAAAGTTTGGGAAATGAAAATGACGTTCTAATCGCTATCTCAACTAGCGGAAATTCGCCTAACGTAGTAGAAGCAGTAAAAGCCGCAAACGAAAAAAACCTTGTAACAGTTGCAATGACAGGGCACGCTGACTCGCAACTTTCCCAGATTGCCAACTACACCCTTAGAGCTCCTTCATACAAGACACCGCGTATTCAAGAAATACACGGTATCCTCATCCACAGCCTTTGCAGAGGAATAGAAGATGAAATCTTCGGCAAATCCGAACTCCCCCCTTCCCTTCCATCTGACAAAATCATCTCACCTGATAAAATTGCTGAATTCGCCGAAGCATTAAAAGGTTATGAATCAGTTTTTACTAACGGATGTTTCGATATTCTGCACCCTGGACATGTTTATTTGCTCAAAGAATGCAGAAAATACGGTGAATTGCTGATTGTGGGTTTAAACTCTGACGACTCGATTAAGCGTCTTAAAGGCTCAAACAGACCTTATCACAATTTTAAAGACAGAGCTGCAGTGCTTGAAGCTCTCACTGCAGTCGACTACATAATTGAATTTAACGAAGATACGCCAGAAAACCTTATAAAAACTCTGACTCCCAAAGTTCTTATAAAAGGCGGCGACTATACCAAAGAAACAGTAGTTGGTTCTGACTGGGTCGAAAAGCATGGTGGCGAAACTGTAATTATACCCCTGCTCGAAGGTCACTCAACCACGGCTATATTAAAAGATAAAAACAAAGGAAACTGAAATGAAAAACTATTCGGTTTTATGCGTAATCCCTGCCCGTCTCACCTCTACCCGCTTGCCAGACAAAATGCTTGCGGATCTTAACGGCACGCCAATGATAGTTCAGACTGCCAGAGCCGCTCAAAAAAGCGGAGCTTTTGATGAAATTATAGTAGCGACCGACTCTGAAAAAATTATCAAAGTGGTGGAAGAACATGGTTTTAAAGCAATGATGACAGACCCAGCTCTTCCTTCAGGAACTTGCAGAGTCGCCGAAATAGCAAAGCAGGAAATTGCTGACGTTTATGTAAACGTTCAGGGCGATGAACCCTTAGTCGATGGCGAAGGTCTAAAAACCATCTGCGAGTGTTTTGCTGATGAAACAATTGAGATGGCGACCCTCTCCTTCCCGCTCATGTGCGAAGATGAAAACAACACAAACGCTGTTAAGCTTGTAAAAGACGTAAACAATGACGCTATTTACTTTTCAAGAAGCTTGATACCCCATCCTCGCAACCCTGGCATTTTTGCGCCTCTCAAACACATAGGAGTTTACGGATATAGAAGAGACACGCTTTTAAATCTTGTTTCTCTGAAACCTTGCGAAATTGAGCAAGCCGAAAGTTTGGAACAGCTCAGGGCTCTCTATTACGGCATAAAAATTAGAGTTTTGGATGCTGCTAAAGACTCCATAGGAGTTGATACTTTCGCTGACTTGGAACGCGTAAGAAAAATATTGGCACAGCAATAAAACCTAGTGGACAGTGTCCAGTCCACTGTCCACTAATCACTGTTTTTTGCTACATTTAGCAGTAGCTGCAATGCAGAATCAGCATCCATGTAACTGCTGTTTTTTCTGATTATCAGCTTTAAAGCTTTTTCCGCTTTTCTAGTGTCTATCTTGGATATAAGCTCGCTGATAGTCTCTACTGTAGCAGGTCTAATGCTGAAATTTCTGACACCCATACCTATCAAGGCTGTCAAACCTGCAGAATTTGAAGCCATTTCTCCGCAAACGCTTATAGAAAAGCCCAACTTCTTGGCATCCTTGACAAGATTATTCAAAAATCTCAGAAAAGGCACATCTGTACAAGCTGCCAAGCGATTTATTTTGCCGTTTGTTCGATCTATTCCATAGAAAAATTGCAAAAGATCGTTAGTGCCCAAACTCAAGTTTTTTGTATACTTGCTTATATAGTCAAGCATATATGCGGCTGAGGGCACTTCCAGCATTATTCCCCATTCAGGAGGTGATTTTATATCCGCCTCCTGAGCAGCTTCTGCATATATTGATGCTATTTTTTCGAGTTCAGAAGGAACAGAGACCATCGGGAAAATTATAAGAACCTTTTTTCCATTTGCCGCTCTCATAGCAGCTTTCAGTTGAGCTTTTAAAATATCGGGCCTATCTAAAGAAAATCTCACAGAACGCCAACCCATAGCCGGGTTCAGCTCGTTTTCCATCGGAAGATACTTGACAGGTTTGTCAGAGCCTATATCAAGGGTTCTGAAAGTAAGACCGTCTGAAGCAAAATTTGTTATCTGTGAATATACTGATTCCTGATATTCTTCTGAAGGCCAGTCCAAACTGTCCATAAAGGTAAATTCACTTCTGAAAAGTCCTATTCTTTTAACGCCGGTCTCTTCCAGATTTGGAATTTCTTCTGCTCTTGCAACATTCAGCGCTAACGCAATAATTTCTCCGTCTTTGGTTCTATGAGCTCCATTTCGTTTCAAAGCCGCTTTCTTTTTAGCAGAAGTGTGAGCAGCTACATCTTGGGAGGTCGGAGAAATTATGAAAACAGACTTTTCAGGAATAGTGTTCAGAAGTATGGTTTCACCCGTTTTTACTTTATCAGTCAGCTTTCTCACACCAAAAACAGAAGGAATTGATAAGGCATCAGCTAATATAGCAACATGTGAAGTAGCTCCGCCAGATTCCAAACACACTCCTTTGAGCTTGCCGCTCGAAAATTCCAAAAGCTCGCTTGGAGTGACTTCTTCAGCTATAAGAACATATGGTTCATTATTTATTTCTTCCGCAGGACCGCCTAAGCCTATAAGATGGCGAAGAATGATATTGCCTACGTCTTTTATATCTATAGCTCTCTCACGCAAATAGGGATCAGGAATAAGCAAAAATCTTTTTTGAATGTTCATGACAGCCTCATTAACTATGGTCTCAATGTTAACAAGATTTTTTTTGAGATTTGCTATCATGTTCGGCTTAAAGCTAGGATCCTCAAGCATCAACATATGGGAATCAAATATTGCGGCATATTCTTTTCCATGTCGCTTTTCAGCTTTGTTTTTGCTCTTGGATATATCTTCTGCTGTTTTTTGCATAGCAAGATCAAGTCTAGCTATTTCCGAGTCGACATCCGCTGTCGTTATGTTTCTGCGCTCTACATGCAAGCGTTTTTTGAAAACATAGGCTTTTGCCAAGCAAAAGCCCTTTGAGCCGACAACAAAGTCTGTTTCTATTTGCAAGCGCCCAGATGTCATTATCAGGCCATTTCCTCTCCGAATCCGCTCATAATCAATTCCTCAATGGCGGAAACAGCTTCAGCCTCATCAGGACCGTCAGCAAATATAGTAATTCTCTGTCCTGGCCCTGCAGCTAACATCATCACGCCTAAGATGCTTTTGGCGTTAACCTCTGTATCGTCTTTGATCAGTTTGATTTCAGACTCATACTTAGCAGCAAGTTTGACGACCATGGATGCAGGCCTGGCATGCAGTCCAAGTTTGTTTTTAATTTCGACTTCTTTTCGCTTCATAACTGCAATCCTTAAATTAATATGCCCCAATGGTAAAGAACCAAGGCAAAAATCATTAGTAAGAAAGATATCAATAGCACATCAACCGATGCACGGCAAGCTGCAACACCTAAAGTTGTAAGAGAAATTGCACCTAAACCCTGAACGATTTTTTCCAATATGTAAAAGTAATCTCTGCGAACATTCAAGAAAAATGTCGTATGCAAATTTACATGGTTAGGTATGAGATATGCAAGAATTATCAGCGTAGCATACCTGAGAACTTTCCGGATCTTAGGAAACTGAAAACGCCTAAGTTTGCCAATAACTGCCGTACCTTCAGTATAGCCCCAATATATGCCGGAAAATCTGAAATATAAATGAGGAATATTGTATAACAAAAGAAAAATCAATGGAGTGAAAAGAATATTTTTACTGGCAAGAGCTAAGGAAACAGCTGCTACAAAAGGTCTAAGGCTGTCCCAAAAAAGCCCGTCTCCTATTGCCGCACACGCTGTCATAAGACCTTCTTTGGCATCATGTATGACATCGGCGCTTATCTCCCCTCTGCTATATCTTTCTTCCAGGGAAAGAATCACGCCAATAACCATAGAAGCGAAATAGGGATTGGTATTAAAATACTCACTGTGGCGAACATAAGCAGCTTCCAACATGCTTTTGTCATCATAAATGAGGTCTAAACCTGGAGAAATAGCATAAAGAAAGCCCATATTCATAAGACCGCGATAGTTCCAAGAAGCCTGTAAAAAGAAGCTTCGGAAAGCTATTTTGAAAAGTGTAAATTTTGAAAGTCTTTCAGCCACTGCGCTCTTTTTTCCATTTATAGTAATAATATATGAAAAGAATCGTTACTGGCAAGAAAACCAGCCAAAGTTTTGCGGGCAAAAGAGTATATACAAGCATCAAAGTTATAAAAACCGCAGTTTCTTTTTTGCTTTTTAATGAAGAACTGGCCAAGACTGAAAAACCGACAGCTGGCAAAAGCCCTTGCATTATGATGAAGCCGCCTGCATGTTTGAATGCCAAGGCTTCCGCAAAATGCCTGATAATATCAACACCGAACCAGACAACCACAAAGCAAAACATAAAGGCCTTGGCAAAAGTGAAAAAAGCGCCCAGAGTTTGTCCGAAAGAGATAGCCCAGAAAGACCCCTCCTCTATCTTCACGGTAACCCAAGCATCCAACTCTGTATTTATACGCCTTACAAAAATATCAAGCCCTCGTCCCAAAAGACCTAATGCAATTGAGGATAAAAGAGCGAGAGTGTAACAGACTTCTTTTTCAGCGTAGTTAACATAATGCTGCCCAGATATGAAGCCTAAAGCCACAGACAAAACTGATGCCAAAGCCGCGTCAGGAGGAACATTCATTCCCAAAGGCAACTTTTCTATCCACAAAAGCTGTAAAATAATGCCTACAAGCAAACCAAGCTTTAAAGCAGGCAGAGCCTCACCGTAGATGTTGCCTAAAAAAAGCCCTGTCAAAGGAGCCGCAACTATAGGCTGAGATATCATAAACTGCCAAGCTGCCGTAGAATCCAAGTCGACGACGCCGCCTATAAGCGCTACAAGAAGTGAGGCCGACAAGTGATGCATAAAACTATGCCCTATTTCCCATACTTGTTCTTCCACTCTTCGATAAAATCAGAAATTGCATATTCTGTTGATATTTCGCCATTAAGAACCGATTTAAGCTTTTCGCCCAAAGGTTCATAGATATTACCCTGATTAGGTTTTGTAACTATCTTGCGGCTAATTTGCAACTGTCTGATAAAAGTCTGAAGATATGGGTCGTTTTTTAATTCAGGAGCAGAAAAAACTTTTCGGTTGGCAGGCATTCCATAGTTAGCCATAGACAAACGCTTTTGCACATCATAGCTGAACATATATTTCAAGAATTTCAAAGCTTCCGGCTTATATTTAGAAGAGGAAGAGATGGCCAAAGTCTGACAACCTGTCGGAGAAAATGTTCCATAAGGACCAGCCGGCAATGGCGCTATGCCAAGATTTTCAAGACTGTCTCTAAAAGCTGAGCCCTTAATTATACTGTTAATAGCCCAAGGCCCGGAAAATATCATACCGATTTTCCCGTTGCCGAAGCTCTTAATCATTGTATTGTAAACCTTGTCTCTGAAGTTTATTGGAGGCACGGCTCTCAGGTTTTCTTTGAGATGCAGAAGGAACTGAAAGGACTTCTTGGCTACTTCATAATCAAAAACCAATTCTCCGCTCTCATTAAAATATTGCCCGCCAAAACCGTAATAGAAAGGCTCAAAATACCAGCCATTAGGATAGATAAAGAAACCATACTGCCCCGTATTCTCTTCAGTCATGAGCTTGGCATGTTCAGCGAACTCANCAAAGTTAGTAGGCGGCGATATATTGTACTTTTTAAAAAGCTTTTTATTGTAAAACATCGCCAAAGAATCCACAGAAATAGGCATGGCCCAATAATTGTTATCATAGCGAATAACTTCTTTTGCCACTGGTACCATCTCTTCAAGTTCTTTTTTTATTTGCTTTTCTTCGATTGCGCTCAACACACCTGAAGACGCAAAGTCAGCCATCCAAAATCTGTCGGCTCTGACTATATCAGGGGCAACCCCGTCTCTGACAGCTTTCTTGAAACCCGACTTGGTTTCATAAAAGTTTGTCATCACCTGCTCTATCTGAATTTCCGGATGAAGCTTGGAAAACTCTGCAAGTATTGCAGGCATAGCTTCAGCTTCAGCACCTTCCATGGTGTTCCAAAAGACAAGCTTAACTTGCTTGCCTGTGTTTGAGCCTTCTGAATTTTTCTTGCCACAACAGCCTGTCAGCAAGAACAGAAAAGCAGCAAGAAGGGAGACGGACAACAAGATGGAAGGACGTTTAGAGGTTTCGCTATAATAGAAAGTTGATTTCATGCTTTCGTGTAAAATTTAAGGGCTTAAAATTATTTGAGCGGCAAGACTATCGTCAAGCCGCTCAAACAGAATGGTTTATTCGGATTTTTTCGAGTCTTCGCCTTTTCGGGGAATTCTCTTAGTGGTTTCCCGATCGAATATATGGAATCTGCTTACAGGAATATGAACTGTAGCAATGTCACCTACTTTAACAACCGTTGCAGGGTCTACCTTAGCATTTATGCTTTGTCCGTTATACTTCAGATAGACATAGGTTTCAGAACCCATAGGTTCAATCAAGTCTACTTCGCACTCAAGCTTGAGGGTTTCCTTATCTTTGCCGAAGTCATTAATCAAAATATGCTCAGGTCTGATTCCGAGAGAAAGTTTTTCAGGAAGCTTGCCTTCAAAGTATTTAGAAAGGTCAATTTTCCAAGAAACAGCTTTGCCTTCTTCGACTCCAGAATAGGATATGCCATCTGCTGTTTTTTCAACTTGCAGTATATTCATGGGAGGCGAACCAATAAAGGTAGCAACAAAGATATTTGCAGGCTTGGAATATATAACAGAGGGAACATCATATTGCTGTATCACGCCTTCATGAAGAAGAACTATGCGATCAGCCATTGTCATAGCTTCAACCTGGTCGTGAGTAACATAGACAAATGTAGTTTTAAGTCTCTGGTGAAGCTTTTTAATTTCAGCTCTCATCTGAACTCTTAACTTGGCATCAAGGTTAGAGAGAGGTTCGTCCATAAGAAAAACCTTGGGTTCTCTGACTATACAACGACCCAAAGCAACACGCTGCCTTTGACCGCCCGAAAGCTGTTTAGGTTTTCTTTCAAGGTATTCTGCCAAACCAAGAATTGCGGCTGCTTCATCGACTCTGCTTTTAATTTCGTCTTTGTCCATCTTGCGAAGCTTAAGACCGAAAGAAAGATTTTCTTCAACCGTCATATGCGGATAAAGAGCATAGTTTTGGAAAACCATAGCTATATCGCGCTCTTTCGGAGGCAAATCATTTACAACTGTATCGCCAATGGAAATAGTTCCATCTGTGATATCTTCAAGACCCGCAATCATACGAAGACTGGTACTTTTACCACAGCCCGAAGGTCCAACCAGCACAACAAACTCTTTGTCTATAATGTCGAGATTGATGCCTTTAACAGTCGCATCAGCTGCACCGTCATATTTTTTAACTACATTTCGGAAAGTAATTGATGCCATAAAAAAATACCCTCGCTTTACAAAATATCACTCAACAGAAGTGGTTCGTTTTGAGGAGTCGGCTGAAAAACAGGTTCGACTCCGGAGTCAATAATCATTTTAAAATACTTTCTATCTTGGGAATCAAGATGGAGAGCCTCAAAAATCTCTTCTTTACCAGGCTTGGAGTGCATGCCGCCCACATTAAAGACTTCAGGGGCAACTCCGTTCTGAAGACAATGCCAAGCATCTTCTGGCGAAGCAGTTAAGAGAAGACAGCTGTCTGAAATAATTTTGTCTGCTGCTTCTTCAGGAGAAGAAAATGACAAGGTAATATTTTCAGGAACTGACAAAGACATCAATTCCTGACGCATAAAATCGTTCTGAATTTTCTCATTAACAACCAAAAGCTGCTTGGGAGAAAGCTTAGGCAACCAGCCTACTATGACTTGCCCGTGTATCAGCCTGTCGTCAATACGTAAAAATTTTATTTGTTTCATTTTTTTGAGGCGGCTCTCTTACTTTCCATGAATTCGCGGACGTTGACTACAGAACGCTTGCCCGCTTCCTTAGCTCTATCAGCCAAAGACCTCAAGGTGCCCGATTCCCGGGAAGCCACAACTTCAAAAAGCATCGGCAAACTTACGCCTGCGACCACCTCAACGTTATCGTATTTAAGAAATTCAGTGCAAATATTTGTTGCGCTCCCGCCCATAATATCAGTCAGGAATATGCAGCCATCATTTTTATAAAGCCTGTAGAGTTTCGTTACGGCATCTCTCAGGGATTCTATGCTGTCTTCCTCTTTAAAAACAACCGAATGAATACATTTAAACGGTCCCATAATCATTTCAAGTGAAGTCAAAAGAGCTTCTGACATAGCTCCGTGAGTTGCTACTACGATTCCTATCATTATTTAATCCCTTAAAGAAGAATGGAGAATTCTGCTGGCGGAAATCTCCTGATCGATATCAAGACCTGCCAGACCGGTGTTGCCAAAGATTGCCATGGCTATGTCCCTGTCACGAACTGCCAGACCTATTTTAAAGCCGCCGCCTGAGACACTAGTGATAGAGTCTTCAAAAGAGGAAAGTATATCCTTGACCAAAGTTATTATAGCATAGCGGTTATTCATATTGACTGTAACAAGACCGCTGTTTTCGGCAGCCCCGAAAGCGTTTCGGAGAATTTTATTTTTCAGATTGTCTCCGACTCCCCCAGCGCGAGTGATTACAGCGCGAATGTCATACTTTTTAAGGTATTCTACCAGCAAATCATCATATTCGTTATCAACCATGCTGCAAAGAGTCGCCGCTTTAGATAATGAAACGACGCCATCTTGCAGAAGGAGCTTTTCAAACGGGGGATGTTCCATTTACACACTCACTTTGTAAAATCATTTCCTGACATTATAGGTTTGAGGCTGTACAAAGTCAAGCAAACAAAACGCTTTTGAAGCTTCTAAGAGGTTCTTTTTTTTTCACCTGTCACAGCAACAGCTCAATATAACTTTTTTCGAGATGACTTAAGGATAAAAATATTTTTTTATCCTTTTCAGAAATCATAAAAATATAAAATTTTATCTTTTATTTGATAACCACTTTCAAGATATTTTTGCCGATAAATAAAAAAGAAATTATTTTTCTTTAATGATTACAAAAGCATAAATTATGACGATAAGAAAGACATGAAAGTTAGCAACCTCAAGACAACAACTTTGGCGCTGATATTCGCGGGCATATCAATATCCGGATTCGCCCTGGATTTGAGTAAATATCAATCCTATTTGAAACATAACAAAAAAAATGCCTCACAGCAAACTCAAAAGCTTCCTGAGCCTGTAAAGAGTCAGGAAGCAAAGATTCTGCCCGATATAGCCATAAATGCAGATGCAGGCTACGGTAACAACAGCGGCTTTATGCCTTTAAATAAAACTCAAAAGCGGCTCGATGGAGAGCACTTCCTGCTTCCTGGAGATACAAAAGTTCCAAAAGAGCTTGCTCCCATACTCACCGAAACGAGAACTCCCAGTCAAGGTTTAGCCTTAAACGGCGGCACAGGCGGAATACTCATTCCTTCCCCTGGAGTTTTAAAGCCAGACAAAAAAGCTGTCGGCGTGCATGTTCAAACATTTGAGCTATATGACGCCACGGGAAACCAATTTGAGGATCAGGATTACTTCGACGTAACCATTAGCGGCGCTTGGGGAATGGAAAATGGCATAGAAGTAGGTTTCGACAAAACTTTTGCCAATCAGGACAGATACGATATTGACGAGCCGCTTTATCTTAACTTTAAATATCAGACAGGAAAAAAAGTCACTGTGGGCGGCAGCATAAACTGCAACTCAGGATATCACTCCGTCTGGGCCGCAACAGGCTTACCCGTTATCTGGGTAGGCGTGGGCAGCAACTTTGGCGCCTCGGATTATAAGTTTACTTATTCCACTTTGCCTGGCAAACGCGACAAATTCAAAAAAGCCAAATACGGCGGCTATAACTATAACTATGATACAGCGACAGGGCATGCCGACAAGTTTTTCTTTATGGTCGGCGGGCTGATACCTCTGAATAAAAATCTGCGTTTCGCATATGACTTCAATGGTGACAAATTCAGTTTGGGATTCAGATTCAACTATTTGGATTCTCTCTACCTGGAAGCTTCGTATCTTTCTAACGGGGACTATGAAAACCTGCCCCACGCCATACCTCATAAGAAGAGCAGAAACTTTACAATAGGCGGAACGATCGCATTCTGATAAAAACAGCAGGTTGTGGGTAGTGGATAGCTGGCAAAGAGGGCAACGAACAGCCAGTGGCAAGCGGCGAGTTTCTATAGTGTAAAATGTAGAATGTAAAGCGTAAAAAGATAGAACAAAATATCTTTTTTGCCCACTGAACTGGTTACCATCCGCTGCTTCTTAGAATCTGCATTTAAGAAGCTAATGCCAAAAATTATATTCTATAATTTTTGGCATTAGTTTCTGATATCTGCGTAATCTGCGGATTTTAAAGGTCCTTATCTGTGTCCATCTGTGGAATCTGTGGATAAAAAATGGTTCTAAACAATTCAACCCGCCACCCGCTACTAATCACGGCCTTTCAGGAAACAGCTTGTATAATTATTCCTGTGGCAGGATTGATCTGAATTTTATCAGGCAAATCTGCTTTTATCTTCTTACCAGGCATTAAAATATACTTTTCTGAAGCCTCTCTGATACGCCTAGGAAGAGTGAATTCGAGAACTCCTTCAGAAGTATTTGTAATTACGCATAGATGTTCTTTTTTGTCTACGCTCTTACAAAAGCCCTTCAGTCCATAACTTTCTTTCTTCCAAGCACCAAATGGTATCACTAGGCCTTCTGAATTAAATATTTTGGCAGATTTCTTCAATGCGATTACATTTTTCATGAATTCAGGAAAATCTGTGTCCATACCTTTGGCAAAGTCAGCGGGAGTGGAAGAATTTACGTTAACAGGAGCAAACAGAAGCTTTTCGGAGCCAGCAACAAACATAAGATCACTGGACATAAGAGCCGACAACAGAAAGTCAGACTTCATAAGCTCAAGTATTCTCTTTGTTTCGCGAGGACTTCCTATTTTGCTGAGACTGTCTATTTTTTCTCTTTCCAAAAATTGTCTCAAAAGAGCCTTGTTATTGAACCCCTTTAACTGATGGCTGCGCAGCTTTGCATAAGATTTCATTGCAGGCATCAGAGTATCATGACTGCTGAAAATAGTGCAAAGCGGGGCACCCTTTGATGCCTTATAAAGTCTGTAAAGATCGCCAGGTATGTAGTGCCCGCCTTCATGCCAATAAAAGTTATTAAAAAACCTGTCTGCTCCCGCTTCCAAACCTGACTCAGCAAGTTTAACAAGTTTAGCCATTCCCAAATTTTCAGCGACAAACCAGACATCAGGATTTCTCTTTTTGGTTTCTCTAACTATGGTTTTGAGACCATCAGGATCTAATCCCCAAGCAGCATCTATACGAATAGCATTTACGTGCATTTTATCTATATGGGGAAAAATAACTTTTTCCAGCCAGTATTTTTGAAGGTCTTTATTGGAGTTGTCAAGGACATAAGCTCCCCATTTGACTTTCACACGTTTTCCGTCAGCATCTTCATCATCAGCTCCAGCTTCAATACCGCCACTTTTGCTGTTGACAAACCACTCCCTTTTAAGATGCTTCACTTGCCAATCAGCATGATTAAAGGGAATATCTATCATGCGATCCATACCCAAGTCTTTTACATAAGCCATAAAGTCGGCAAATACCTTCCAAGTGCCAAAAAGGTCACATGGAGTTTCATAGTCAGCCACAACGTAAGGAGAAAAGCTTGGCTTGAAATGCGGCAGTATCAGAAGAACATTTACTCCAAGTTCTTTCAAAAAGGCGACATAGTCTTTCAAGTCTTTAACTGAAGCAAAATAATTTAATGGAACGTCGGCATAAATCTTTCCAGGCTTTTTGATTTCTGTTCGAACAGCCCTTTCACTTATGCTTTTAAAAGATGCTCCTGTTTGAAAAAATAACATGCTCTATTTTCTCCTTAGTTCGGGTTTAGCTAAGCTGTGTGTATTACTCGTCTTCTTGAGTGGCTTTTATTCGCTCGTAAAATTTGCCTATTACGTAGTATTTCTTTTCCTCTTCTGTCATGAGAACTACTTCTTTAAGAGGAACAGGAGGAATCGTTCCTTCGGCAATCAGTTGCTCATACTTTTGAGCCAAAACTACAGTTTCTTCCTCTGTGAAAAGGGTATCGCAAAGAATGACCAGATTGTTATCTGTAAAACGTGCTATTCCGCCTGTCGTAGCATAATAATAAATATCACCCGACTTAGCTGTAATAGAAATAATGCCTGTAGTCATCAATGCAATAATGGGAGCTCTGTCACACAGAAAGCCCATATACCCATGCCAAGCTGGAATGGTGACACTTATAGCATCCATGTAAATATTTGGCTTGGCAAGAACTACCATGGTAAGCCTGAATGTCTTTTTTTGTATTTCACCAGAACCGCTCATTGCTTTTTAAGACGCTCTGCCTTTTCTAATACTCCTTCTATGCCGCCAACCATAAAGAAAGCCTGCTCAGGAATATCGTCATACTCACCTTCAACAATAGCTTTGAAAGCATCAATGCTATCTTTTAAAGGAACATACTCTCCAGGAATTCCAGAAAACTTTTCAGCTACATGAAAAGGCTGTGAAAAAAATCTCTGTATTTTTCTCGCTCTGCCGACTGTGATCTGGTCTTCTTCGGAAAGCTCTTCCATACCAAGAATCGCAATAGTATCTGCAAGTTCTCTGTATTTCTGAAGAACCTCTTGAACTTTTCTGGCAGTAGTATAATGTTTGTTTCCAACAGCTTCGGGAGTTAATAGTCTGGAGTTGGACTCCAAAGGGTCTACTGCGGGATATATGCCCAGCTCAACTACCTTTCTGGAAAGAACTGTATTAGCATCCAAGTGCGTAAAAGTTGTTACCAAAGCAGGGTCTGTTATGTCATCAGCAGGAACGTAGACAGCTTGAATAGAAGTAATAGAACCCAAACGGGTTGAAGTGATTCTCTCCTGGAGACTTCCCATTTCAGTTGCAAGAGTTGGCTGATAACCAACAGCAGAAGGCATTCTGCCCAATAGCGAAGATACCTCTGAACCAGCTTGAACAAATCTGAATATATTGTCAACAAAAAGCAAAACATTCTGCTTTTCTCTGTCTCTAAAATATTCAGCCATAGTAAGAGCGGAAAGAGCAACTCTGAGTCTTGCTCCAGGCTGTTCATTCATCTGTCCGAAGACGAGGCAAGTCTTATCCATAACTCCAGCCTGCTGCATATCCAAGTAAAGCTCGTTGCCTTCACGGCTTCTTTCCCCTACTCCGGCAAAAACCGAAACTCCGCCGTGCTGCTTGGCAATGTTATTAATAAGTTCCATTATCAAAACAGTCTTGCCAACTCCAGCACCGCCAAAAAGACCAATTTTACCGCCTTTCGCATATGGAGTTAAAAGATCCACAACTTTTATTCCCGTTTCCAAAACAGAGATAGTGCTGTCTTGCTCCGCAAATGGAGGAGGTTCGCGGTGAATAGAATGTTTTTCAATTGAATCAGGCAATGGAGGCAAGTCATCTATAGTATCGCCTAAAACATTAAAAACTCGCCCTAAAACTTTTTTGCCTACAGGCACCATTATAGGCTTGCCAGTATCCGTAACTTTAAGTCCTCTTCTCAGACCATCTGTAGGCCCCATAGCCACTGCACGAACCATACCGTCACCAACATGCAAAGCCGTTTCAAGAACCAAGGTTTTTGCAGTGTAGTCATTATAAACCTCCAGCGCATTGTTTATAGCTGGAACATTTCCAGTATGAAACTTTATATCAACCGCTGGACCCGATATTTGAATTATTCTGCCTTCGTTCATTGCGACTCCTTCAAAATGCCTGTCAGCAGACCGAACCGGAGATAACTTCTATTATTTCCTGAGTTATTGCGGATTGTCTGATTCTATTAAGTGTTGTATTAAGCTCTTCCATCATTTCTTCGGCTCTGTCGTTTGCCGAGGTCATAGCGTTCATCCTTGAAACCTGCTCCGCCGCATATGACTCCAGCGCAGAAGTGAGAAGAGAAAAATAAATATATCTCGGCTGAAGATGATACAGCATTGCAAGGGGCTCAGGCTCAAAATCATATAAATAATCTAGAGTGCTCTTTCCACGAAGAGTCGGCTCCAAAGCATGATGCGGAACTATTGGAAATATCTGCTTTGCAACTGGCTTCATTGAAGCAGCAGAATTAAAAGAGGTATAAATGATATTGACCATATCGTATTTATGTTTTTTATAGTCTTTGAATATTTCTCTAGATAGAGCCAAAAGTTTAACACTCAGCCTATCAACATCATACATTGGCAGATCGTCAAAATGCTGATGTACAGGAATACCCCTGACTTTTAAATATTGCACAGGTCTTTTGCCAATTACTATAACAGTTTGTTCCGATATATGCGTTTTCTTTATTTCTTTATAAGCTAAATCGTGCAAGTCGTAGTTAAATGAGCCACAAAGACCTCTTTCGCCGCCAACTACAATATTGCAAACTTTTTTAATCTCGCCTTCAACATAAAGACCTGAACGTATCTCAGACTGTCTAGCCTTGTAGGCGACTTGGCTGATTATACCAATCAGTCTTTCTATATAACCTTGAGTTTCTTTCACAGCACGAATGGCACCGCCAACTCTGGCAGTAGCCATTAGCTTCATGGCACTGGTTATCTGTCTGGTAGTGCCAACGCCCTTAATTTTATCTCTTAGATCTTTAAGTGATGCCATATTAGAGTCTAATGGTTTCAGTCTGTTTTTTGACTATTTTCTTAGGATGAAATTGCGGCAAATAAACGTTATTTATAAAGTCATTCAGGAAAGCATCAAAACGCTCTGTGAGTTCAGGAGTAAGAACAGGAGATTTTGCAAAAGTTTCCTTAATATCTGCGCATTTAGAATTAAAATAGCTAATCATGAAAGTTCTGAACTTGCCTATCTCTTCAGGTTCAATAACATCAAGATAGCCTTCAGTTGCAGCATATATTGCAAGAATTTGAATCAGCAATGGGAAAGGAGTTCTTTCAGGTTGCTTCATCAACTCCACATACCTGCTTCCTCTCTCCAGCTGGCTCTGAGTAACTTGGTCAATGTTTCTTGAGAATTGAGAAAATGTCGCCAGTTCTCTATATTGAGCAAGATTAATTCTCAATGGGCCTGCCAGTTTTTTCATAGCAGGAGACTGAGCACTTCCGCCTACTCTTGAAACAGAAAGACCGACATTTATAGCAGGCCTGACACCCGAGTTAAAAAGAGAAGATTCAAGCACAATTTGTCCATCCGTAATCGAAATGACGTTAGTAGGTATATATGCCGAAGCATCGCCCGCCTGTGTTTCAATAATAGGCAAAGCTGTTAAACTGCCGCCGCCACGTTCTCTGTGGAGCTTCGCCGCTCTTTCAAGAAGTCTGGCATGCAAATAGAATATATCAGATGGATAAGCTTCCCTCCCTGGCGGTCTTCTGAGAAGCAAAGAGAATTGACGATATGCCACCGCATGTTTAGTCAAGTCATCATAAACGCACAAAGCGTCCTGCCCTCGATCACGGAAATATTCCGCCATGGTACAGCCGACAAAGGGAGCGATATACTGCAAAGAA
>JGI24709J26583_10000107_pt1 | contig 60839 bp, 56 predicted proteins | sample BioPla2DNA1_FD_26583 | JGI IMG/M metagenome (IMG submission 26583) | reverse complement strand
TTTCAAGCTAGTCTTCAAGCGATTGCTACACTAATGTTTGCTTTGGTTGACGAGAAAAGCAATTATCTTGGAGCATATCCCCAACTTGTGAGATTGCGTGAAAAAATATTCCGTAGAAGGAATAAAAACTCCAAGCTTTTTTGGAAAGGCATGGTGTTTTATGTTGAGGGATACTTACAGGACGCACTTGAATTATTTCATGAGATAGATACGGATAAATTAAAAAAGTCAGACAGGAGCGAGCTAGAATATTATAAAGGCAGAGCTTATAATTCGTTAGGGTTTACTGTGAATGCCGTAAAATGCTATGAAACAGCACTTGAATTTGGCTATAAAGATATGCATATTTACTTACGCATAGGTAGTGCTAAGGAAGCTTATGGCGATTTTGACGGAGCTGTGGAAACTTATGAAAAGCTTGCCCAAGTATTGTATTATTCGGATTCAGCATATATTAATATTGGAATGGCATATATAAAAAAAGGAGATGGCGAAAAAGCACTTGAAGCCTTTAAAAAATCTATTGATAAAAAGCATAATTATGCTACTGCGTTAGGCGGCATGGCTCTTGCATATCTTTTGTTGGGCGATATGGATAAGAGTTTTGAATATTATGAAAAGGCAATTGCAAATAATATTTCAGATGTTAATGGGTATAAAGAGTATTATAATAATATGAAGCAGATTGCAGAAACAAAGCTTAAAAAGTCTGAACAAACTGTTTAGGAGGTGGTTGGGTGTATAAGGCTTTATACAGGAAATGGCGTCCTCTTACCTTTGATGATGTGATTTCACAACCACATATTACTACTACATTGCAAAATCAGATTAAAAATAATAAAACAGCTCATGCCTATCTTTTTACAGGCTCAAGAGGTACGGGCAAGACTACCTGTGCAAGAATATTTGCAAAGGCTGTCAACTGCGTAAATCAGGTGGATGGAAACCCATGCCTTGAATGTGATATTTGCAAGGATGCAGAGGCGTTTGCTCTTTCCGATATAATTGAGATAGATGCTGCTTCAAATAATAGCGTCGATGATGTTCGCGATTTGAGGAATGGTGCTGTCTATACACCTGAACGTTGTAAATATAAGATATATATCATAGATGAGGTGCATATGCTTTCGCCGAGTGCATTTAATGCCTTGCTGAAGATTATGGAGGAGCCTCCCTATTATGTGAAATTCATACTTGCAACAACCGAGCTGCATAAGGTTCCTGCGACAATAACCTCACGCTGTCAGCGTTTTGATTTTAGGAGAATTACTGTTGAGGATATTTTGAAGAGACTGCTTTATATTGCAAAAGAGGAAAATATAGTGCTTGATGAAAAAGCAGCAGCTATGATTGCTACCCACGCTGATGGTGGTATGCGTGACGCTTTGTCGCTTTTAGATCAATGTACTGCATTTTCCTATAATATCACTGAGGAAACTGTTTCTGCAGCAGCAGGTGTTGCTGGCAGAGGGTCTTTGTTCGATATTTTAGATGCGGTGATTGATGAAAATCCATCAGTAGCAATTGAAATTGTAAATAACCTTTATGCAATGTCAAAGGATATGCAGCGTCTTTGTGATGAGTTGATTTTACAGTTTAGAAATCTCATGCTTTTAAAGGTCAATCCTAATCAGACCGATGTGGTAAATTGTATGCCCGATGAGCTGGACAGGCTTGCTGAAATGGCTGAGAGATTAGAGCTAAAATCAATACTTGATTATCTCTCGATTTTACAGAGTTGTAATGAGCGGCTTGCTCGTGCTGTAAATAAAAGAGTTGAGCTTGAAATGGGGATTATAAAACTTTGTTTAGGTAAAAACAACAGAAATATTGAAAAATCTCTTGACAATTCTGATATTTATGATAAAATAAAAAAGTTGGAAGAAAAAATATCTGCTAATGCACAAAGGAGTCCTTCGCTATATTCAGACGAAAAGTCAGATATAAAAAAAAGTCCTGCTGAAAGACTTCAGGAACAGCCTGTGGATATATCAAAGTTGCGTCCTGAGGATTTTGAAGTTGTAAAGAACTGGTCAGAGGTTTTAAAGGAATTTCAGTTGGTTTCACCTGCTGTTTCAGCTAGTCTTACCGGATCAACAGCATTTACTAACGGAAATTTACTTTTGATAAATGCTAAAAACAAGTTCTTTTTGACGCTGTTTAAGAATAAGGAAAATGCACTTAGTCTTGGGGAGTGCGTGAAAAAGGTCTTGGGTAGGCAATATATTATCAGGGCGAAATGTGTGTCTGATGAAGCTGAAAGCAATAAAGCAATGGACTTACTAAAAAAAGCAGAGGATTTAAAGATTGATACTTCGGTTGATTAATGTGAAATCAAATCAATCGCAAAGTTATTTATAATAAATAAAGAGGAGTTTAATTATGAAAGCAAGAATACCAAAAGGAATGAAGGGCGGTACGCCACAAAATATGAGCACTATGATTAAGCAGGCTCAAAAAATGCAGAATGAGATTACAGCACTTCAAGGTGAAATAGAGAAAAGGGAATTTTCTACTACCTCTGGTGGTGGTGCTGTTGAAGTTGTTATGTATGGTAATAAATCCATAAAGAGTCTTACAATTAAGCCTGAGGTTGTTAATGTTGATGATATTGAAATGCTTCAGGATTTGATTATTAGTGCAATTAATCAGGCAGTTTCAATTATAGAGGAAACTACTGAAGAGGAAATGAGCAAGGTAACTGGCGGCGTTTCATTGCCAGGCTTGTTCTAGGATAAAATAAAATGGCGGATCATAATGCACTTCCGCTTGTAGTTTTAGCGGAACAGTTTGCAAAGTTACCCGGTATTGGCATGAAAACAGCACAAAGGCTTGCTTATTATGTTATGTCGATGTCTGAATCCGAAGTAAAGGCATTTGCCGATGCCCTAGTAAATGCAAAGAAAACAGTGCATCCATGCTCGGTGTGTCAGAATCTTACGGAACTGGATTTGTGCTCAATATGTGATGATGATAGGCGTGACAAGTCTGTTATTTGTGTGGTTGAGTCACCTAAAGATGTTACAGCGTTTGAGAGAACCCGTGAGTATAGGGGTGTGTACCATGTCTTGCATGGTCTTATTTCTCCAATTGATGGAGTAACTCCCGACTCTTTACGGATAAAAGAGCTTTTAGACCGCATAAATAAAGGCGGAGTCGCTGAAATTATTATGGCAACTAATCCGACTGTTGAGGGTGAGGCTACTGCTATGTATATAGCAAAGCTGTTAAAACCGCTAGGTGTTAAGGTTACAAGACTTGCATTTGGCTTGCCTGTTGGTGGAATTCTTGAATATGCTGATGAGGTAACCTTGTATAAAGCATTGGAAAATAGAAGTGAAATGTAATATATTGCGTGTGGTTTAAAACTACACGCAATATTTGTAAGTGGCAAATTATTAAGGCTGTGGAGGTTGTCTGATATGGATTTTGAGCTGAAAAAGTGGCGGTTGGATTATGTTAAGGATATTGCAAAATATGCAAATAATAAGAAGATTGCTGATAATTTGAGGAACGCATTTCCATATCCGTATACTGAGGACGATGCAAAAAGGTATATCAACCATTGTATTATAAAAGAGGGGGATGGTCAGGTTTGTCGGGCGATTGTTGTAGACGGAGAAGCTGTAGGCAGCATTGGTGTGTTTTTTCGCGATGATGTTTACTCTAAAACTGCAGAGTTAGGATATTGGCTTGCTGAAAATTTTTGGTGTAAGGGAATAATGACAAGAGCTATTGCACAAGTTTGTGAGATAATTTTTAGTGAATATGACGTTGTGCGGATTTATGCTGAGCCATTTGCAAACAATATTGGCTCACGAAGAGTGTTGGAGAAAGCAGGATTTATTCTTGAGGGTATCATGAAGAACAGCGTATTTAAGAACGATACAATCCAAGACTCTTGTATGTACGCAATGCTTAAATAAATATTTCTTAAAAATATCACTGAATTATCACATAGCTATGGTTAAATTTCATAAATTAAGTGTTGAAATAATAATATTTAAGTGGTATAATTAACAGTATAATATAATGGGGGTAATTGATATGTGTGGAATAGTTGGCTATGTTGGTCATAGGGACTGTGCAGATGTTCTTATGAACGGTTTATCCAAACTGGAATACAGAGGCTATGACTCAGCGGGTATTGCTGTTTTTGAAAATGGCGAAATCACTGTTGCTAAAACAAAGGGCAGACTTGCCGACCTTGAAAATAAAATGAAGGAAATAGGAAAGCCACATGGTCATGCAGGTATCGGACATACCAGATGGGCAACACATGGTGAGCCGTCCGATGTCAATTCTCATCCGCATAGTGGCGAAAGAGTAACAATAGTTCATAACGGAATTATCGAGAATTACAAGAAGTTAAAGGAATTCCTTATAGGTCAGGGTAGGGTGTTTAAAAGTGCAACCGATACTGAGGTTGTAGCGCAGATGCTTGACTATTACTATGACGGAAATCCAGTTGAGGCAATTGTAAAAACAATGCATGAGCTGGAGGGTTCCTTTGCATTGGGTATTGTGTTCCAGGACTTTACTGATACGATTTTTGCAATCCGCAAGGAAAGTCCGCTTATTGTCGGCGTCGGAGAAAATGAGAGCTTTATTGCGTCAGATGTGCCTGCAATATTAAAATATACAAGGAATTATTATTTGCTTGAGCCAAATGAGATTGCGGTTTTAAGCCCATATTGCACTAAGATTTATGATTTGCATTATAAAAAGATTGATAAAGAGCTAAAAACTGCTGATTGGGATATGGAATCAGCAGAAAAGGGCGGCTATGAGCATTATATGCTGAAGGAAATCCATGAACAGCCAACTGCGATTAAAACAACAATTACTCCTAGAATTGTTAATGGTTTGCCAAGCCTTGAGGAGTGCGGAATTACTCTTGATGAGATGAAGAATTTTAACCAGATTTTCGTTGTGGCTTGTGGAACAGCTATGCATGCTGGAATAGTTGGTAAATATGTCATTGAAAAGCTGGCAAAGGTTCCTGTAATCGTTGATATTGCATCTGAATTCAGATATAGAGACCCGATTGTTACAAAGGATGACCTTGTTATAATTATTTCTCAGTCGGGCGAAACAGCCGATAGCCTTGCTGCAATGCGACTTGCTAAAAGTTTAGGAGCAAAAACCCTTGCAATTGTGAATGTAAAGGGAAGCTCAATTGCTCGTGAGGCAGATATGCTGATTTATACTCATGCGGGGCCTGAAATTGCCGTTGCATCTACAAAGGCATATATGGTTCAGATAGCTGTTATGTATCTTTTTGCATTTAAATTAGCTTATGCAAAGGGTATGATTGACAAAGAGGAGTGCAAACGCCTTACTGAACTTTTACAGCAAACTCCTAACTTGATTGAAACCATTTTAGAGGATAAAACATATGAGCAGTATGTAGCGGCATCGCTTGTGACTGCTGACAGCTTGCTATATATAGGTAGGGGGCTTGACTATGCATTGAGTATGGAGGGCTCACTAAAATTAAAGGAAATCTCCTATATTCATTCGGAATCATATGCGGCGGGAGAGCTAAAGCATGGCACAATCTCCCTTATTTCGGAGGGAACGCCTGTTATTGCTGTTGCAACCCAGTCAAAGTTGATTGAAAAAACAGTGAGTAATATAAAAGAGGTTAAGGCAAGAGGAGCAAAGGTGACAATGGTATGCAGAGAGAGCTTTGGTGATGATAGTGATATTGCAGACTATTGCATAAAGGTGCCCGATATAGATGATATACTTATGCCAATGCTTGCTGTTGTTCCTTTACAGCTTGTTGCATACTATGCCTCTGTACTAAGAGGAAATGATGTGGATAAGCCACGAAACCTTGCAAAATCAGTAACGGTGGAATAAAACAACAGCTTGCAGCTAAACCAGTTTATAGAAGTATGAGGGCTAATAACCCTCATACTTATGTATTTAGATAGCGGAATCTGAATTAATGGAGGAATATAAATGAAGCCAAAGCAAAAAACTTTACTCAGCGTTCTTATTATGATTTTAATGTTCATACCCGGAATAAGCGTCTTTGCTGAAAATGAGACGGAGGAAGAGATTTTTACCTCAGGTGACTACTCATATACAGTAAGAAATGGTGGTGCAACGCTTGTAAACTATACAAATTTTACGGAAACTGTTGTAACTATTCCTCATGAAATAGATGGTTATCCAGTTAAAGCGTTAGGAGAAAATTTATTTTTTACAGTATCGGAAACCGACCCTACAATTTCAAAAGTAGCTGCTGAAAAGTTTATTATTCCAGCAAGTGTTGAGGAAGTAGGAGCATTTGTTTTTTATGGCTGTGTGAATGTAAAGGAATTTGAGGTTGCTGAGGATAGTACAGTTTTATGTGATGTGGATGGAGTAATATTTGATAAGGATAAGACAATAGTGATAGCATATCCGATTGCATCTGTGGCAACAGAATATACAGTCCCAAGCGGAGTAACATATATTGATTACGGAGCTTTTGCAAATTGCAATACACTTGAAAAGGTTATTTTTCCGAATACACTTGTTTCAATTGGGCAGTGGGCATTTGCAAGGTGCTCAAATTTAAAGGAGCTCAGCTTGCCAGAGTATATAGATACAATTGAAAAATATGCGTTTGCGTACTGTACCGGCCTGACTGATATAAAATGGTCTGAATCGCTTATTAAATTGGAAAGAGGAGCATTTGGTGCCTGCACATCACTTACAGAGCTTACCTTCCCAGAGTCATTGAGTGAAATTGGACAAGGTGCTTTCAGCGAATGTACTTCACTTACAAAGGTTACCCTACCTGAAGACTTGGATATATTAAATGAGGGTGCTTTTTCTGGGTGTACAAGCCTTAATGAGATAGAGTTACCATCAAAGCTTGTGACACTTGGCGAAAAGGCAGTTGGCTTTAATTATAATATGTCAAAGGAACTAGTTAAGAATGTTAATTTTAAAATCTATGGAAAAACAGGAAGTTTAGCTGAGACATATGCAATTGAAAACGAGTTTACATTTATTTCAACAGGGGCTGTAGAAAATCAAGAATCAAACGATTCCGATGAATCAAAGGCTGAAACAAAGACATCTTTCCTTAACTCAGAAGGTGATGGAAAAGGTGTGCCTAAAACATTGGTATTGGTGTTATCAGTTGCTGGACTTGCTGTTGTAGCAGGTATCATAGCTGTTGCTGTAAATAAGAAAAAGAAATCATAGGGGATATTCTGATGAAAAGAAACATATCGAGAATAATTCTGTCCTTACCTATTGTTTTGCTTATTATATCAACATTGGTTATTGCAGGCATCACAGCTTATGGTGAAATTATAATAGATGATGCGATGCTTGTAACAGAATCTGAAGATGATTATACATATAATGAATTAAAATATACAATAGAAGATGGGGGGATAAAAATAACCTCCTGTGATAAGGAAAGCACTGAGGTTGTCGTTCCAGATAAAATTGATGGAAAAACAGTTGTTAAAATTGGAGATGCTGCGTTTTATAATTGCTCTAAATTGACAAAGGTTCAGCTTCCGGGTACAATTGAGGAGATTGGACAGCAGGCCTTTGAGGGTTGTTCTGCTTTAGCGGAAATAAGTATTCCCCAAAAAGTAAAAATTATAGGTGGCGCAGCTTTTTACGGCTGTTCAGAACTGAAAAAAATTGAAATTCCTGAGGGTGTTGACAGAATACATAAAGAAACATTTTACCGATGCGCTTCCTTACAGGTGGTAGAACTGCCTGAATCTCTTACATATATTGGGCAAAATGCGTTTACTCTATGTAATGGGTTGAAGGAAGTAAAAATTAAAAANAATGTAAAAACTATTGNTCCGATGGCGTTTTCTCAATGTGAAAAGCTTGAAAAGTTTTTTATAGATAAAGAAAACGAAGACTATGCAAGCATTGACGGGAATATATTCACTAAGGACGGGTCAGAAATTGTTGCATATGCAAGCGGAAATCTAAGAACAGAATACACAATGCCTGATACTGTGAAAAAGGTCGGTGACTATGCTTTTCTTAATTGTGTAAAGCTAGAGAAAATTGTGTTTTCTAATTCGTTGGAGGAAATCTGCAACGGCGCGTTTCTGGGTTGTTTTGGGTTAAAGGAAATTAAGCTGCCGAATTCATTGGATACTATCGGAGAGGGTGCTTTCAGTGATTGCATTAATTTGACAAAGATTGAAATACCCAAATCTGTCACAACTGTTAGCTCATATGCATTTTATGGCTGCTTACAGCTTAAAAAGATAAAAATTCCAAGTAGTGTTACTGCAATTGGGGAATATGCNTTTGGATATAACTATAACGAATCTGCTGAGCTTAATGAGGTTATTTCAGGAGTAATTGTTGACGCCCCTATAGGCAGCGCAGGCTATAATTACGCTGTTGACAATAAACTTCAACTTGCAAAGGATGTTAATAGCAATAAAAGTGTGCGTATTATAGCAATAATAATGGTTTTGGTTATAATTGCAATAGTTGCAGTAATTATATATTTCAAGAAAAGGTCGGAGAAGGAATTATTAGGTGATATGGTTGAAAGCTCAATAATCGATGATGAGGATGACGACGACTTTGATTTTGATGATTACTTATAAAAAATAGCTAAAGTCTTGTAAGAAAATACAGACTATTTTATGTAATTTAGAAAAATATCTAGGGGACAGGTAGAATTCTTTGACATTTAAAACTAATGGTGATATAATACCCATTATGCATTGAAATGAAAGGGGTTCTACCATGTTTAAAAAAGTAGTCAGCGGTTTAATGGCTGTAATGCTAGCGTTTTCATTAGTTGGTTGCAATAATAAAGAAGATGATTCAAAATCAAGTAAAAAATCAAAGGCTGACAGCAGTTCATCAGTGGAAGTTACAAAGAAAGATAAAAAAGAAGAAACTAAAAAGGAAACTGAAAAGAAATCCGATTCTGATTCTAGTGCTGCTAGTGGGCTTGCAGCTGATGGTACATATACATCTAAGTTGGGCTATTCAGTAAAGATTCCTGCTGGCTGGGAGGTAGATGATTCTACTATTGGAGATGCTTTTGCTGATAAATTAGGAAATAATTTAGTGGTTGTATCCGTACCTAGTGATGAACAATTCAAAAAAGCTGATGAAGCATTCTTTAAGGAAGAATATGTTCCTTCTTTGGGAACTGATGTTGAATTAAAAAGCTATAATCAAATTAAAGTAGCCGGCCATAAGGCACATGAAATAAAGATTATAAATAGAATTTCTTCAATGGAATTTCATCAGTCACAAGTATTTGTTGATGCAGATGATAATGTTATAATTGTTACATTTACTGATGTTGATGGATCGAATTCTGGAATATTTGATGGCTTTATGGATTCTTTGGTGATATTTGACTAATATTTGATAAGATTAACGGCGGCGTTTTGTACGCTGCCGTTATTTGTAATTTTGTATTTAAGGATTAAAAGGGGAATTTTGATGAAAAGGATTCTAATTGGAATTATTGCTGTTATTATGGGACTTTCGATGGTTGCGTGCAATAAGAATGAGGAAAAGGGAAGTAGCAGCCAATTAAGCTCGGATAGCAGTCTTGCACAGGTGGAGAGTGTTTCAAAGGACGGTGTTTACACCTCTGAATATGGCTATTCTGTAAAGCTGCCAGTTGGCTGGAGTAAGGTTACAATTGCAAATTTTATGGAGGCGTTTACAGATGGCGCTGGAAACAGTATGAGTTTTATTTCCGGTCCTACTGATGATATATTTAAATCTGCTGATGAGGAATATTTTAAGACTGAACATTTTGCTGGAATGGGTGACAGTGTTGAATTTATTAAATATAAAGCTGTGGAGATAAGTGGAAATAAGGGGCATGAGGTAGTATTCACTTCTAAAAAGGACGATGTTGTGACATATGTAACACAGATACTGCTTGGTGTGGGAGAGGAAATCTATGTATTCACATTTACGGATATTGAGGGTGAAAATCAGGAAACAATTGATGGATTAATTTCCTCTTTGGCAATAAATTAATAAAATCTTGTTCATTTCTTTATTCAAATAAGGAATGAACATTTTTTTGTTTTGAAAAATATTAGAGGAATATGGCGACTGTTAACAAATGTTCAATATTGTTAGGAAATTTAAAACATTTCTTTTTGTCGTTGAATATCAATTTTAATTGTGATATAATGTTAGAAAAGAATTTATAAAATCTAGTATAATAAATGATTACTTTTTGATAGAAAGGTGGGTTGACTCATGAATATTTTGCATCTGAAATATGCCGTTGAGGTGGAAAAAACTCGTTCCATCAACAAGGCTGCTCAAAACCTCTATATGGGACAACCTAATTTAAGTCGTGCAATTAAGGACCTTGAAGAGACACTTGGCATTACTATATTTAACCGAACGACAAGAGGAATGTTTGTTACTCCTCAAGGTGAGGAGTTTTTACAGCATGCTAAAAAAATTCTTAGCCAGATTGAAGAGATAGAGGCGATGTATAATCAGGAAAAGAATGCTAAGCAGAAGTTTTCAATTTCCGTTCCACGCACTGGATATATTGGTTATGCGTTTTCAAGCTTTGCAAAGGATATCGATATAACAAAGCCAATAGAATTTTTTTATAGGGAAACTAATTCAGCAAGGGCTATTAATAATATTCTGCATGCTGATTATAATCTTGGAATCATTCGCTATGCTGAAAATCATCATAAAAACTTTAAGAATTTTTTGGGTGATAAAGGATTGGTTTATGAGGTAATATCTGAGTTTACATATAATATAGCGATTTCGAAAAATCATCCTCTTAGCGAGAAGGAAGAGATAGAATTATCCGATTTGGACGATTTTATAGAGATTGCTTATGCAGACCCATTTGTACCGTCAATGCCATTTAATGAGGTTAAAAAAGAGGAATTGCCAGATAATATAAATAAGCGGATACTTGTATTTGAAAGGGCAAGTGCAATTGAGCTACTAAATACAGTGCATGGAGCTTTTTTACGCGTTTATCCAAATGAGAATGAAATCCAGGGGCAGGGCTTGATTCAAAAGCTTTGTAAGTCAAATAAAAGAGTTTACAGGGATGTACTGATTTATAGAAATGACTACCAGCTTTCTCCATTGGACATTCAGTTTATTGATAAAGTAAAGCAGTTCAAAAATAACTGATGGATATGTCGAAAACCGACCCTTTTTGTTATAAGAAATTAATCAGTTTTATTATATCGATAAAGATATACCGATATGCTTTTTTTACAATTCCAAAACTATCAAATGTATGTTAAAATATTAACAGGTTAAGAGATATACACTCTCTTAATTAACTGAGATAGGAGAGGATATCAATGAAACAGAATTCTCTATCCAAAGCTGTTCTGGAAAGGTTGCCGGTTTATTTGCAGTATCTGAGGTCGTTGCCTGCTAATGCTCCTGAAAATATCTCAGCAACAACAATTGCAAATGAATTGGGTTTAGGGGAGGTTCAAGTACGAAAAGACCTTGCATCAGTATGCAATTTGGGTAGACCTAGAATTGGATATATGGTATCTTGCCTGATTAATGAATTAGAAGCTGTTCTTGGGTATAATAAAATCAATGATACAATAATTGTAGGTGCAGGAAAGCTTGGTAAAGCTCTTCTGGCATATGAGGGTTTTAAAAATTATGGATTTAACATGGTTTCAGCTTTTGATATTGATGAAAGTAAAACAGGACTGACTGAAACAGGTAAGAATATATATCCGCTTTCTGAACTTAAGAAAAGGTGTAAGGAGATGCAGATAAAGATTGGTGTTATAGCCGTACCTGCTGAACAGGCTCAATCCGTATGCGACTTGATGGTGGAGAGTGGCATATTGGCAATCTGGAACTTTGCACCGATTCATTTGAATGTGCCGAAAAATATATTGGTTCATAATGAAAATATGGCGACATCACTTGTATTGCTTTCAAGTCATTTGACAGAACAACTTAATGAAAGGCAGAGTTAGTTATAAAGGAGGAACTGGTATGGAAAATAAGAACTATGAAGTTATAGATAATGTGGAAAAGCTTGAAAAAGCACTTGCCAGATTGAAAGAGGCACAGAAGATATTTGCAACCTATACACAGGAGCAGGTGGATGAGATTTTTCGTGCTGCTGCAATTGCTGCTAATAAGGAGAGAATTTCCCTTGCAAAGCTTGCGGTTGAAGAAACAGGCATGGGCGTTGTAGAGGATAAGGTAATAAAAAATCATTATGCGTCTGAATATATCTATAATGCTTATAAGAACACAAAGACATGTGGCGTTCTTGAGGAGGATAAGGCTTATGGAACGAAGAAGATTGCTGAGCCGATTGGTGTAATTGCTGCAGTTATTCCAACAACTAACCCTACCTCAACTGCTATTTTTAAAACACTTTTGGCATTGAAAACAAGGAATGCCATGATTATTAGCCCGCATCCAAGAGCAAAGAACTGTACAATTGCTGCTGCTAAGATTGTATTGGAGGCTGCGGTTAAGGCTGGTGCTCCTGAGGGGATTATCGATTGGATTGATGTGCCAAGCCTTGAGATGACAACTATGGTTATGAAGGAATCAGATATGATTCTTGCAACAGGTGGTCCTGGAATGGTTAAATCCGCATATTCAAGCGGTAAGCCTGCAATAGGCGTTGGTGCAGGAAATACTCCTGTAATCATTGATGAAAGTGCAGATATTCTGCTCGCTGTAAATTCAATTATTCACTCTAAAACATTTGATAATGGTATGATTTGTGCATCTGAGCAGGCAGTTATCGTTATGGATAAGATATATGACAAGGTTAAAAAGGAATTTACAAAGCGTGGCTGTTATTTCCTAACTCCTGAGGAAACAGAAAAGGTTCGTAAAACCATTATTATTAATGGTGCGTTGAATGCAAAGATTGTTGGCCAGACTGCATATAAAATTGCACAGCTTTCAGGCGTTGAGGTTGATAAGGCTACAAAAATTCTGATTGGTGAGGTTGAAAGCGTTGACCTTTCAGAGGAGTTTGCACATGAAAAGCTATCGCCTGTTTTGGCTATGTATAAAGCTAAAACATTTGAGGACGCTTTGAATAAGGCTGATCAGCTTGTTAAGGACGGCGGATATGGACATACCTCATCTATTTATATAAATCCATTAACAGAAAAGGAAAAGCTTGGACTTTTTGAAGAACGCATGAAAACAGCAAGAATAGTTGTTAATTCTCCATCCTCTCATGGTGGTATCGGTGATTTGTATAACTTCAATCTTGCCCCATCACTTACTTTAGGCTGCGGTAGCTGGGGAGGCAACTCCGTTTCCGAAAATGTCGGAGTCAAGCATTTGCTTAATATAAAGATAGTAGCTGAGAGGAGAGAGAATATGCTTTGGTTTAGGGCTCCTGAAAAGATTTATATTAAAAAGGGTTGCTTGCCTGTTGCATTAGAGGAGATTAAGTCTGTTTTAGACAAGAAAAAGGTGTTTATTGTAACTGATAAATTCCTATATGAAAATAATTATACAAAGCCTATCACTGATAAGCTTGATGAGTTGAATATAAGGCATACTACATTCTTTGATGTTGAACCGGACCCAACACTTGAAAGTGCGAAAAAGGGTGCTGCTGCTATGGAGGCGTTCCAACCTGATTGTATTATAGCAGTGGGTGGAGGTTCTCCAATGGATGCTGCTAAAATCATGTGGGTATTGTATGAACACCCTAATGCTGATTTTATGGATATGGCAATGCGCTTTGCTGATATACGCAAGAGAGTTTATGCTTTCCCTAAGATGGGTAACAAGGCGTACTTTGTTGCAATTCCAACATCAGCAGGTACTGGCTCTGAGGTAACTCCATTTGCGGTTATTACTGATGAGCAAACAGGTGTTAAATATCCTCTTGCTGATTATGAGCTATTGCCAAATATGGCGATTGTAGATGCTGATTTGATGATGAATGCTCCGAAGGGCTTAACAGCTGCATCTGGTATTGACGCATTGACACATTCATTAGAGGCATATGCATCAATGCTTGCAACAGATTATACTGACAGCCTTGCATTGCGTTCAATGAAGATGGTTTTTGAAAACTTGCCAAAGGCATATGAAAATGGTCCTAATGAGCCTGTTGCAAGGGAGAAGATGGCTAATGCTGCAACTATGGCAGGAATGGCTTTTGCAAATGCGTTCTTAGGTATTTGCCACTCTATGGCACATAAGCTGGGTGCGTTCCATAAATTGCCTCACGGTGTTGCAAATGCATTGTTGATTACTGAGGTAATCAGATTTAACTCAAGTGAGGCGCCTGCAAAAATGGGTACATTCCCTCAATATCAGTATCCACATGCATTGTCCAGATATGCTGAAATTGCCGATTATCTAGGAATAAAGGGCAAGAACGATGTTGAAAAGATGGAGAATTTGATTAATGCAATTGATGAATTAAAAGAAAAGGTTGGTATTAAAAAGAGCATTAAGGAATACGGTATTGATGAGCAAGCCTTCCTTGACAGCCTTGATGAAATGGTTGAACAGGCGTTTGATGACCAATGTACAGGTGCAAATCCACGCTATCCATTGATGAGTGAGATTAGGCAGATGTATCTAAATGCATATTATGGCACACATGAAAAAGTATAAGGAGGTATGGAAGATGAAATTAGACAATGTTATTGCTACAAGGCCGATGAAAACCGTATATCGTGATGGCGATAAGGCGATTAAGGTTTTCAATGAGAACTATTCTAAATCTGATATTCTCAATGAAGCACTCAATCAGGCAAGAGTAGAAGAAACAGGTCTTTCTATTCCTAAGATAATTGAGGTTACAAAGATAGACAATAAATGGTCCATAATCACTGAATTTATCGAAGGAAAGACTCTTGCGCAGCTTATGGAAGAGAATCCAGAAAAGAAATCGGAATATTTAGAGATGCTTGTCGATTTGCAGATGGAGATTCACTCTAAAAGGGCTCCTTTGCTTAATAAGCTGAAGGATAAGATGAATCGTAAAATCTCAGAGGCTGATTTAGATGCAACTACACGATATGACCTGCATACAAGATTAGAAGCCATGCCTAAGCATACAAAGGTGTGTCACGGTGACTTTAATCCAAGTAATGTCATTATTAAGGACGATGGTACAGCCTATATTATTGACTGGGCACATGCGACACAGGGAAATGCCTCAGCGGATGTAGCAAGAACATATCTGCTTTTCTGGCTTGCAAATGATATTAATGGTGCAAAGGAATATCTTGATTTATTCTGCAAGAAAAGTGATACTGCAAAGCAGTATATTCAAAAATGGCTGCCTATCGTTGCGGCTTCGCAATCCGTAAAGGGGAACAAGGAAGAGCGTGATTTACTTCTTTCATGGGTTGATGTTGTAGATTACGAATAAAATGCCTTCCAATTTAATTTAATATATTTTTTGTTATCATGTTTAGTCGACGTGATAATGAGCAACACAGCATACTTAAACAGTATTGCTGTGTTGTTTACTTTTAATTAATAAAGCATGAATATTAAGATTAAAGGTTAAAAAAGGCTGTGAAAAAATGTTGCTTTTTGTGGATAAGACTAATTGACAGTAAGAATAAAATGTGCTATATTATTTTAGAGGTGATTGACTTTTGAAAAGGATAATAGGTGTTGGAATCTGTTTTGTAATTCTGATTGCCGGGATTTACTTTGTGTTAAACAGAGAGCCTAAGGTTGATATAGGTAAGGTTGAAATAATTTCAGAAGATTCCACAATATCCTTAGAGGGCCATAAAATAAAAAAGGTTTATAAGGACAATATCAATGTCAATTATAAACAGCCTGATATTTTGGATATTTTTGATGATATACCTTCTGTGAATCAAAACCCTGATTTTGCTAATGCAGGGTTGACTGAGTCTGCGACAGAAACAGAAGCTAAAACGGAAACTGATAATAAAAATATAATAAAAGCACCTTCTAATGCTCAGGTTTTGTTCAGGGGTAATTATACAGGACAAATTTTATACAGCTTTTATAAAATGGACGGCGAATTGATCGCTAAGGATCTGACTAAACTGGAAATACCAACAGGTTCGATTTCTGAACCACTTGATGGATGTATTGTTCAGATAGATGTAAACTGGGGCAGAAGTAAAAATTATGTTCAAACAAGGTATTTTGTCAAATTTATTTTTGAATAGATATGTAAAAGCGACTAATCATAAGATTAGTTGCTTTTTTATTTAAATTTTACTTATCCTTAGGTTGGAAAATCAATGATATGCATAATCCAAAGATTAATGCGGCAGTTATTCCTCCAGCAGCAGATGTCAGACCACCTGTGAATATTCCAAGGAAGCCATCTTTATCAATAGCTTTTCTTACACCGTCTGCAAGTATATGTCCAAAGCCTGTAAGAGGAACGCTTGCTCCCGCACCAGCAAAATCAATAATAGGTTGATATAGATTTAATGCTGAAAGAACAACTCCTATTACAACAAATGCGACCAATATTCTTGCAGGAGTCAGCTTTGTGTAATCAATCAGAACTTGTCCTACGGCACAAAACAAGCCGCCGATGATGAATGCCCATAAAAATTCCATAGATTATCACTCCTTTAAATTTGAAATATGAACAAGGTGTGAAATAGATGGGATTGATTCGCCCTGTTGTATTGCAGTTGGTGACATTAAAGCACCTGTCGCAGCAAAGAGTATGTTTTTTATCTCACCTGATGCAAGCTTTGGCAGAAAATAACCACAAAGTACACTTGCAGAACAGCCACAACCAGAACCACCAGCATGAGTATCCTGCTTTTCAGGGTCGAAAATCATTACTCCGCAGTCCTTATGAACGCTTGAGATGTCAATATTCTCTTTCTTTAAAATTTCAAGAAGCAGCTTGCTTCCTGTGATACCTAAATCGCCTGTTACAATGTAGTCATAGTCGGTTGGGCTTTTACCCATATCATTAAGATGAGTTTTAATTGTGTCAGCAGCAGCAGGAGCCATTGCAGCGCCCATGTTGTTCATATCGGTAACGCCTAAATCGACTACCTTTCCTATTGTAACAGCACGAAGGAAAGGTGCTTGATACGATTGGGAAACCACAACGGCACCGGAGGCGGTACAGGTCCATTGGGCTGTGGGGGTACGCTGTGAGCCATATGAGAGTGGAAATCGAAACTGTCGTTCTGCTGTTGAGAAATGTGAGGAGGTTGTAGCGACGATATTATCTCCGACTCCGTTGTCTGCAAGAAGGGTTGCAAGAAGCAGGCCTTCTGCCATAGTTGAGCAAGCTCCATACAGTCCGAGAAAGGGTATATTAAGTTCACGTATTCCATAGGCACTGCCTATGCATTGGTTGATGAGGTCGCCTGCGAAGATAAAGTTTACATCTTCAGGGGTGATGCCAGCCTTTTTGATAGCCCGTTTGACAGTTTGCTTTTGAAGTTCGCTTTCAGCTTGTTCCCAAGTTTCCTGTCCGAAGTGTGTATCGTTTTCGACTACATCAAAGCAAGATCCAAGCGGGCCTTCGCCTTCTTTTGAGCTGACAGTACTTGAAAATGCTTTTATGGTTGGTGGATTTGACATGGCGAAAGTACTTTTACTTATTCTAAAAGACATATTAACCTCCTTATTATTGAAATAGGTTTGCATAGGGTATTATTTGCGATGATAGTGTGATATATACATAAAAATTTATTTTTGGTTTTACTTTTGTTTTATTGGTTGGTATAATACCATTTGATTCTATGTGCAGGCAAGGAAGTGAACAGAAAACCTATGAATACTCAAAAAAACAATAAAGTAAAAGCAAAGCCTTAGGAAACAGATAAAAAGGCTAAACATAATAAATAAAGAGTAACTCATTATTAAATAACATACGCAATAATCCCATACTTTAATCTGTTGACAGTGATTTTTTTTTAGTGTATAATAATTAGGTTAAGATTAAAGGAAGAGGTGGTCTAATTTGCATGCAAATAACGAGCTGTATAGCATCAAAAATCTATGTGATAAATTAATTAAAAATTCACAAATTGATACCAAATTGTATGATAAGTTCAATGTAAAAAGAGGTTTAAGAAAAAACGACGGTACTGGAGTTTTAGCTGGCATAACCAATATCTGTAATGTTCACGGATACATAGTAAACGAAGGCGAACGCGAACCTATGGAGGGTGAGCTAATATACAGAGGCTATAATGTAAAAGATATTATAGAGAATGTAGAAAAAACTGATAGATTCGGCTTTGAAGAGGTCGTTTATCTTCTCTTGTTTGGTGAATTGCCCGATAAGGAAGGCTTGGATTGCTTTTCTAAATTTATTTCCAAATCGAGGGAATTACCTGAGGGCTTTATTGTCGATATGATTTTAAAGGCTCCTTCACCAAATATCATGAATAAGCTAGCCCGTTCGGTGCTTGCTCTGTATTCTTATGATGATTATGCAGAAGAAAAAGGTATCGAAAGTGAAATGTATACAGCTATCAGCATTATTTCAAAATTGCCTGTGATTATGACTGCTGCTTATCAAGTTAAAAAGAGCCATTATTGCAATGAGAGTATGATTATGCACCCTCTTAATCCAGAGGAGAATACTGCACAATCAATTCTTTCAATGCTAAGAGCCGATAGAGCATATACAGATGAAGAAGCAAAATTGCTTGACGCATTGCTAATATTACATGCTGAGCATGGTGGTGGAAACAATTCAACATTCACCTGCAGGGTTCTTACATCCTCTGGAACAGACGCTTATTCAGCGTATTCAGCAGCAATAGGTTCACTTAAAGGCCATAGGCATGGTGGAGCTAATATTAAGGTTATGGAAATGCTTGAAGACTTTAAGACAAATGTTAAGGACTGGACAAATGAAGGACAGGTTGCAGACCATATGAAAAAGATTTTGAGGAAGGAAGCAAATGACCACTCAGGACTTATCTATGGTATGGGACATGCTGTTTATACCTTATCAGACCCTAGGGAGAAGATTTTGAAGAGGAAAGCGTCAGCATTGGCTAGAGGAACAGAAATTGAGGCAGAGTTTAAGTTGCTTGAAACAATAGAAAGGCTTACTCCTGAAATGTTTAAAGAGGTTAGAGGAGAGAATAAGATTATTTGTGCAAATGTTGATATGTATTCAGGACTTGTTTATAAAATGCTGGGTATCCCTCAGGATTTATATACACCTCTTTTTGCAATATCAAGAATGGCTGGTTGGGCAGCACATCGTATAGAAGAAATTTTAACCTGCAATAGAATTATTCGTCCGGCATATAAGGCGATAGCTAAGTCAAAAAAGTATGTAAATATAGAAGATAGGTAGAATATAATTGTATAGGAAGGTGGAGTGTCAGTGAAAATAAGAATGCTTGCAGCAATAGCTCTGATAGTGATTATTTTTACGGGATGTGCTGTTAATGCTGGAGTAGATACTATGCTGACACCACCAAAGCTTAGTGAGGAACAGGAACAGATTTATCAGGCTCTGATAAAGAGTGTCAACTCAAAAATCAGTTTGAAGTATCCTAAGTCGGGAGCAAATCTTTCTGCCTTTATTGTTGATGATATTGACTCTGATGATGAGGATGAGGCGATAGTTTTCTATGAACTTGAGTCCATTAAGGCGGAAGGGAAATCACTCAGAATAAATATACTTGATAAGGTAGATGGTGAGTGGAGCTCCGTTTACGATTATTCAGCAGAGGGCGTTGAGGTTGAGAGAGTAATAATTTCAAGGCTTGGCGAAGCTGACCGAATGAATATTATTGTTGGATACACGATGGTAAATCCTGATGAAAAACAGGTTATTGTTTACAATTACAAGGATGGGGTTTTGAAGAAAAATCTCTCAGAGGCATATTCAATTCTGGATGTAAGGGATTTGGATAATGACGGGAATAACGAATTGCTTATTGTTGTAAATCAGACAGCCTCAAAAAAAGCAAGAGCAAGAGTTTTAAAGCTTAGCTCGGAATGTAAATATCTTGAGAGTTTTGTTGAGCTTAATACAAATATCGTGGAGTTCAAGCAGTTGATTTATGGGCTGGTTGATAATGGCGTCAGAGGTATTTACATTGATGAGGTAATTGGAGCAAATGCGTTGCAGACGGAAATTTTTACATTTGAGAACGGACTTTTAAGACCCAGATATGGAAGAATATCCGAAATGGATATGGGCAAAGACTTAAATGTAATAAGACCTGCTTCAAATAAAACTATGGATATTGACGGAGATAGCGTGCTTGAGATTCCGATTAATGAGGTTTTCTCCGGCTATGGTGATTATCCTGAGCCAGAAAGACTGTATAAGACAAATTGGTTTGTGTTTGAGAATAATACGCTTGTAAAAAAATATGAAAGCTATTACAGCATAACTAAAGGATATTCTTTTATGTTCCCAAGCAGATGGCAAGGACAGGTGACTGCAAAAATTGACAGTATAAATGATGAGGTTGTTATATGCAAATATGACGGACAGCTTAAAGAAAATATGAAGGAATTAATGCGCATTGCAGTTGTAGAAAAAGGGAATATTGAGGATAAAAGTAATGAAGGCTATGAGGTAATGAAAACAAAGGGTGAGGTTGGCTATCTAGTGTGGATATCACCGGATACGCAGGAACCACTTGTGCCGACTAAAAGTGAAGTTATGTTTAATTTGATGGTAATCGAATAGTAATGGGCATCGGGCATATGTTTAATTGAAGGAGGTTCTTTTATGAAACGTATTTTAGTATGTGAAGACGAGGATGTTATAAGAGATTTTGTTGTAATTAATTTAAAGCGTGCAGGCTATGATGTTGTTGATGTCAACTGCGGGGAGGATGCTCTTAAAACCTTTGAGCAGGAGAGAGGGAATTTTGACATTGTATTGCTGGACATTATGATGCCAGGAATTGATGGATTTACTGTATGCAAAAAATTGAGGGAGAAAAGCTCTACCTTAGGAATTATAATGCTTACAGCAAAAACACAGGAAATGGATAAAATCAGCGGGCTTATGATAGGTGCAGATGACTATATCACAAAGCCTTTTTCTCCATCCGAGCTTACTGCAAGGGTTGATGCGATATACCGTAGGGTTTGCATGAGCTTTAATAAGAATGAAAAGGCTGCAATAATTGAATCAGGTCCATTTGTACTTAATTTGAAAAGCAGGACTGTTACAAAGAATGGCAAGAATATCGACCTGACACAGGTTGAGTACCAGATACTTGAATATTTTATGAATAATAAGAATACAGCACTTGACCGTTCAAGTATTCTTAACCACATTTGGGGAGATAATTATTTTGGCGATGATAAAATTGTTGATGTTAATATAAGGCGAATCAGAATGAAGATAGAAGACGAGCCTTCTAATCCACAGTATATCCTCACTATTTGGGGCTATGGATATAAGTGGAACGATAAATAATATAATGAGGATTGGTTGAATGTCCGAGCCGACAGAAGTGGTGTATAATGAAAAGAATGATGAATATCACTAAAAAGAGCATAATAAATAGATGGATATTTAATAATTTTTTTGTAATTCTTCTAATACTTATTGTTATTGAGCTTGCCTTTATCTTTGCTATTCAAAGTTTTTATTATAATTCTGCAAGGGAGTATATGAAATCAAAGGCTAATGAAATTGCTGGAGTTTTAACTATATATTCCCAAGATAGTAATACCAATTTTGCAGGCGAGATAAGGGAGATGGTTGAGAGCTTTTCCGATAAGGATAAAATGGAGTTAATGGTTATTAACTCTAAAGGAAAGGTTATACTTACCTCATCTGGTTTTTCACCGGGAGAAACAATGCCCATGCCTGATTATGAGAGCATGAAGAATAGTGAGGAGTCAATCGGCATGGGTATTACCAAACAGCCGACTGGTGAAAAGGTTATTGCTATGTCATATCCGATTTCGAATATAAACAGCGACTACAGTGCGATAAGGGTTGTTTCCTCTCTTAAGGAAATTGATGACCATATCAGAAATCTGATTATTATGGTGACCTGTATTTGCGTTGTGGTGCTTTTAATGTTGATGTTTTCGGGAATGTACTTTGTTGGCTCCATTGTTAAGCCGATTCAACAGATAAGTGCGATTGCAACAAAATATGCAACGGGTGATTTTTCTGTAAGAATTAAGCACAACAGTCAAGATGAGATAGGTAATCTGTGTGTTGCGATTAATAATATGGCTGATGAATTGTCCTTTGCTGAAACAATGAAGAATGAGTTTATTTCGTCAGTATCACATGAACTGCGAACACCACTTACTGCTATAAAAGGTTGGGCAGAAACGCTTAATGAGAGTAATGACGCTGAGATGATGCAAAAGGGTATTGCTGTTATTGTAAACGAAACTGAGCGTTTGTCCAGAATGGTTGAGGAATTGCTTGATTTTTCAAGAATGCAGAATGGGCGATTTGCACTTCAGATGGAAAATATGGATATACTTGCAGAGTTGGGAGAGGCAGTTTTAATTTATACTGACAAGGCAAGAAAAGAGGGCATAGATATAATTTACAATGAGCCTGAAATGCTACCCATTGTATATGGTGATAAGAGTAGGATAAAACAGGTTTTTATCAATATTATAGATAATGCAATAAAATATTCAGACTTTGGTGGTTCAGTAACTATTGAAGCTACAGAAAATGATGGTAATGTTCAGATAGTTATCGCAGATATGGGCTGTGGAATAAAAGAGTCAGATTTGCCGAGAATAAAAACAAAGTTCTATAAGGCAAATCATTCTAGAAGGGGCTCAGGAATCGGTCTTGCAGTTGCTGATGAGATAGTTACCATGCATGGTGGAACACTTACTGTTCTGAGCGAAGAGGGTGTTGGAACAACAGTTGTAATAACCTTGCCAGCTGAAAAAAGGACATAGTTTATGCCTCGAGAGGAGATTAATATGGCAGATGAGAAAAGGAAAAAGAAAAACCATAAATCGAAAATAGGAGGTCAGGCACTTATTGAGGGCGTTATGATGAAGGGGAGTTATAAGTCTGCAATGGCTTGCAGGCTTCCTAACGGTGAAATTGACCTTGAGGTATGGGATGAAAAGAACGGGAAAAATGCTCCTTGGTATAGAAAAATTCCTTTTGTAAGGGGGATTTTTAATTTTATCATCTCACTGGTTGATGGGTACAGATGCCTTATGAAATCAGCCGAAAAGCAGATGGATGAGGATAATCCGCAAGAGGAAATGACGAAATTTGAGAAGTGGCTTGACGATAAATTTGGCGAAAAGATAATGTCTGTTTTTATGGTTCTGGCAGTTATTGTAAGTGTTGCTGTTGCTATGTTTCTTTTTATGTATCTGCCCACAAAAACTGTTGGACTTATTAAGCCGATTAAGGATTACAGCATATTGAAAACATTTCTTGAGGGCATTATAAAGATTATTATTTTTGTACTTTATCTAGGATTTACTTCCTTGATGAAGGATATAAAGCGTACCTATGAATATCATGGCGCAGAGCATAAGACAATTGCCTGTCATGAGGCGGGTGAGGAGTTAAATGTTGAAAATGTAAGGAAACAGAGCCGATTTCATCCGAGGTGTGGAACCAGCTTTATTTTCCTTGTTCTTATAGTCGGAATATTTGTATTNAGCTTTTTAAGCTGGGGNAGTACTCTTGTAAGGGTTGGCATGAAACTTGTATTAATGCCGCTTATCGTAGGGATTTCTTANGAAATTATTCGCCTTGCGGGCAGATATGACAATGTAATTACAAGAATTATTTCTGCTCCCGGTCTGCAATTACAAAAGCTTACCACAAGAGAACCTGATGATAAACAGATAGAGGTTGCAATTGCAGCTATCAAGCCTTGTATTCCTGAGGATTTGGAGGATGATTTGTGGTAACTGTTAGGGATATTTATGCTAATTCAAAGGCGATATTAAAAGCTAAAGGAATAGAAAATTATCGTTTTGAGGCTGCTTGTATTATTGAGAGTCTGTTTAAGACGAGGATAAATGTACTTATTAATTCTCAAATAATTGTCGGGGAAAGTCAGGTCAAGCGTCTTCAGGAGATGCTTAATAAGCGTATCGAGGGCTATCCTCTGCAATACATACTGGGAGAGTGGGAGTTTTATGGTCTTCCCTTTAAGCTTGGAGAGGGTGTGCTGATTCCACGCCCAGATACAGAAACGCTTGTTGATTATGTACTGGAATTTGCAAGGGATATGACTGACCCGAAAATTGTTGACCTTTGTAGTGGAAGCGGCTGTATCGCAATTGCGATAGATAAAAACATACCGAATGCTCAGATTCATGCAGTTGAGGTATCGCAAGGTGCTGCTGATTATCTCAGACAGAACATAGAGCTTAACTCTTCAGCAGTACAGCTTGTTGTCGGAGATGTGCTTGATACAAATGTTGTGGACAGCTTTAATGAGTTGGATATTATAGTTTCAAACCCTCCATATCTCACCGATGAGGATTTTAAAAGCCTTCAGAAAGAGGTTTCATTCGAACCTAAAATGGCTTTATACGGTGGAGAAGAGGGTATGACATTTTATAGAGAAATTACAGAAAAGTGGGGTAGGTCTTTGAAAACAGGAGGACTCTTGGCTTTTGAAATTGGCATAAAGCAGGAGGATTCTGTTAAAGAAATATTGGAGCAGAATAGCTTTAGGGACATTGATTACAGATGTGATTTGAATGGAATAATAAGAGTTGTTGCTGGAATAAAGGGTGATAAATAAGACAGGAGGGTATTTATGGCAAAGTCGAATTCAAAAAAACAGGTGCTTGTAATTCCATCCACTGCTGAGGAGAAGAAGAAAGCGTTAGAAAATGCGATTGCACATATTGAAAAAACATATGGTGCAGGAGCTGTAATGAGGCTTGGAGAAAACAAGCAAATGAATGTTGATGTAATCCCGACAGGTTCGTTAACACTAGATATGGCTTTAGGAATCGGAGGTGTTCCACGCGGCAGAATAGTGGAGATATTCGGTCCTGAAAGCTCAGGTAAAACAACTGTTGCCTTACACATTGTTGCTGAGGCACAGAAAAGGGGCGGTGAGGTTGCATTCATAGATGTAGAGCACGCACTGGACCCGATTTATGCAGCTGCACTTGGGATTAATATAGACAATCTGTTGATTTCACAGCCTGATAGTGGTGAACAGGCACTTGAAATTGCTGAGGCTCTGGTTCGTTCTGGTGCTATTGATGTGTTGATAATTGACTCTGTCGCAGCAATGGTTACAAAGGCGGAAATTGACGGAGAAATGGGCGATACTCATGTCGGACAGCTTGCAAGGCTTATGTCACAGGCGATGAGAAAGCTGACCTCAGTAATTGCAAAATCAAATTGTGTTGCGATATTTATAAATCAGGTAAGAGAAAAGATTGGAGTTATGTTTGGAAGTCCTGAAACAACTCCTGGTGGTCGAGCATTGAAGTTTTATTCCTCAATAAGAATTGATGTTCGAAAAGGTGAGGCTATTAAAGATGGAAATGAGCATGTCGGCAACAAGACTAAGTGTAAGGTTGTAAAAAATAAGCTGGCACCTCCTTTTAAGGAATGTGAATTTGATATTATCTTTGGTAAGGGTGTGTCAAGGACTGGTGAAATAATTGACCTTGCGGTAGAACTTGACATAATTAAAAAAAGCGGCTCATGGTTTAGTTATAAGGATACAAAAATTGGACAGGGCAGGGAGAATGCTAAGGAATGGCTTGTTAATAATCCCGAAATTTCGCTTGAAATTGAAGAGGCAATAAAGGCGAATGCATCAAGTATTGTTATGGTATCAAAAAAGAGTAAGAAAGAGGAGAAGGCAAAGGAATCAGCAGTGCTTGCAAGTGTAAAGAAGCAACTTGAGATGAACAAAGATGAGGTAATTATTGACGCTGATGACGACTTTGAGGAATTTACACCTGTCGGAGAAGATTAATAATGAGGATTACATCAGTTGAATTGTATAAGGGCAAGGTTTATTGCGTTGAGCTTGATGATGAAGAAAAGCTATTTTTTCATAGGGATATTGTTTATGATTTTGGCTTAACTCAGGGCATGGAGCTTGATAAAAGTGAACTTGAAGAAATATTAAGGGCTTCGGAAAGTCGAAGAGCAAGGGAGAGAGCACTGTATCTTCTTGATTATAAGGACTATTCTTATATTGAGCTTCTTGAAAAGCTGGAGAAGAATTATGATGAGGACATATGCTTTGAGGTGCTTGACAGTCTTGCTGAAAGGGGTCTTATAGATGACAGACGCTATGCTGAAAACCTTGCCAGAAAGCTATTTGATGGGAAGAAGTATGGACCCAATAGAGTAAGACAGGAGATGAACCGAAAGGGAATTCCACAGGAAATTATTGAGAATATTCTTGATGAATATGAGGACGAAACATACGAGAGGCTAGAGGAGATTATTAACAAGAAATATTCTGATAATTTAGGGGATTATAAGAGTATAGAAAAGGTTAAAGCAGCTTTGGTAAGGCGTGGTTACAGCTTTAGTATAATTAATGAGGTTTTAAGGGATTTAATAGAAGAATAGCTTTGGTTTTTTAATTTTAAAATAAAATAATCAGCAATAAATTAATTCAAAAGGAAGATGGGTAATGTCTGTAAAAATAGGGATGGTCTCACTTGGTTGTTCAAAAAACCTTGTTGACTCCGAACGAATGCTATATAAAATAAAAAATAAGGGCTATGAGATTATTAATAGTGCTGAAGAGGCTGATATCGTAGTCATTAACACCTGTGGCTTTATACAACCTGCAAAGGAGGAGGCTATTGATACAATTCTTGAGTTTTCCCAGATGAAATCTGAGGGGGGTATCAAGAAGATTATCGTTACAGGCTGTCTTGCTGAACGCTATAAGGAGGAGATGGCAGAGCTTTTTCCAGAGGCAGATGCTGTTATAGGAATTGGTTGTAATGAGGACATTATCGATGTTATTGAGAATGTGCTTGCTGAAAAAAGAGTGGTTAAATTTGATGACAAGGAAAAGCTAAGGCTCACTGGTGAGAGAGTCATTTCCACTTTGCCGTTTTCTGCATATCTTAAAATTGCAGAAGGCTGCAGTAATTTCTGCTCATATTGTGCAATTCCGTTGATAAGAGGAAGATATAGAAGTGTACCTATGGAGGAGGTCATTGAAGAAGCGAAATGGCTTGTTGCGAATGGCGTCACTGAAATAAATGTAATTGCACAGGACAGTACACGCTATGGAATTGACCTGTATAAAGAGTACAGGTTGCCTAAATTGCTCAAGGAGATATGCAGACTTGATGGAGTAAAGTGGATAAGGGTGCTTTATTGCTATCCCGAAAGAATTACGGACGAGCTTTTGGATGTAATTGCAAGTGAGGAGAAGATTGTAAAATATCTGGACATTCCGATTCAGCATTGTGACAAGGATATTTTAAGTCTTATGAATAGAAGTGGCAGTGAGGAGGAATTAAGGGCTTTATTCGCAAAAATCAGAGATAAGATTCCGAATGTTACTTTAAGGACCACGATTATTACAGGCTTTCCGAAGGAAAGTGGAGAAAAATATGTTGCACTCGCTGAATTTGTAAAGGATATGGAATTTGACAGGCTTGGCTGTTTTGCTTATTCTGAGGAGGAGGGTACACCTGCTGCTGAAATGGACGGGCAGATTGATGAGGAACTTCGTCAAAAGCGTGCTGAACTTATTATGGATATGCAGCACATTATATCTGAGAGGAAAAATGCTCAGAAACTGGGCGAGGTGGTAGAAGCTGTTGTAGAGGGTTATGATGAGTCGAATGAAAGCTATTACGGCCGTTCAGCTGCTGATGCTCCAGATATTGATGGAAAGGTTTATTTTACATCTGATAAGGAGCTTAAGGTTGGCGATTATGTCGATATAAAAATTACAAAAAATCTTGACTATGATTTGATTGGAGTTGTGGTTGATGAATTTACCGAATAAACTTACCCTGCTAAGATGTTGTCTTGTTCCTGTTTTTTTGCTTTTTATTTATCTAACAGCAGTACCTTATAATTACCTAATAGCATTAATTATATTTATGGTTGCATCAGCAACGGACGCTCTTGATGGGCATATTGCAAGGAAGAATAATCTCATTACAAACTTTGGGAAATTTCTTGACCCGCTTGCTGATAAGGTGCTTGTAATATCGACATTAGCAGTATTTGTTGATTTAAAGGTAATGGGTGCAATTCCACTTATAATTATCATTACAAGAGAATTTATGGTTTCTGGTTTAAGGCTTGTTGTAGCAGATGAGGGTGTTGTTGTTCCAGCAGGAATATGGGGTAAGCTCAAGACCGCCTTTACAATGATTACAATAATTTTTGCTTTGTTATGGCTCAGTATTTTAAATGATTTTGCATTTAATATATCAGCAAATACAGGGAATATTATAAATATAATCATACAGGTTTTGATATGGATTTCAACTGCCTTGACCATAATTTCAGGATTAGTTTATCTCAAGGCTTTTGGGAAGTATATTGATACTGAGAAATAACAGTTTATACGCATATAAGCCTCCTAAAATAAATAAAATATAGGGAATTATGTTAATAAAAAATACCATATAAATTATTGACAAAGTTCTGTGTATTGTATATAATGTTATATACCTACACATATTGTGTAATTTGCAGGTTAGTCATACGGAAAATGAATTTATTTCTGAATGGAGGACATTATGCATAGGGTAGATTTTTCACCACAGGACAGTATTTTCAGAAAAACACGAAAGGGTAATGTTGCCGAAATCTATGAATAAGAAGATGGCTTTTATGTAAAGATTTACGATGTTATCTTTGTTCATGGAACGATTTATTGCGTCAATTTGCCTGAGGACAAAGTATTGTTGACAAAGAAGTTTCCAAGGACGGAAGAGAAAAAGAACCTTACAGATTATGCATTGGAATACATTAATGTTTGAAAATTAAAAGGGCTATTTGCCTAATACTTCTTAATGACCATAATTTATGTTTGCATTTGCTTACATTAGCATTAGCTTGCATTTATGACAAAATTGTGGTATGTATAACCGCCTTTTGAAGCAGATGGCATCAGGGGGCGATTTTTGTTTAGGTTGGTGATATTACAATGTTCAAAACGCTTAGAGAAGAAATTGAGTTAATTAAGCAACGTGATCCTGCAGCAAGGAGTTCATTTGAAATATGGCTTACATACTCAGGTCTGCATGCTGTTAGGAGTTATAGAAAGGCAAATTGGTTCTACAGGAGAAAGATGTATACTATTGCGAGAATTATTTCGCAGGTGTCAAGATTTTTTACAGGAATAGAAATTCATCCGGGGGCAAAAATTGGGAAAGGATTGTTTATTGATCACGGAATGGGCGTTGTTATTGGAGAAACAACAGAAATTGGGGACAACTGTATTTTATACCAGGGCGTAACACTTGGTGGTACAGGTAAAGAAAAGGGAAAAAGGCATCCTACATTAGGTAATAATGTCATGGTGGGTGCTGGAGCAAAGGTGCTTGGTCCATTCAAGGTCGGTGATAATGTTAAGATTGCTGCTAATGCAGTTGTGCTTAATGAAATTCCACCTAACTGCACAGCGGTAGGTGTTCCTGCAAGGATAGTAAAGCGTGATGGGATGAGGGTTGCAACCGATTTGGATCAGATTCATATACCAGACCCTGTATCACAGGAGATATGCAGGTTAAGACAAATGATAGAGCATCTTAATGAGGAATTGCGTGAGTGCGAGCAGCGCAACAGTCGAAAAGAGGAGTAAGAGTCAATGAAAATATATAATACGATGACAAAAACAAAGGAAGAGTTTGTTCCTGTTGGGGGCAAGAAAGTTAATATTTATGCTTGTGGACCTACTGTTTACAATTTGATTCATATAGGTAATGCAAGACCGATTTGTGCATTTGATGTGCTTAGAAGATATTTGATGTATAGGGGATATGAAGTAAATTATATTCAGAATTTTACAGATGTTGATGATAAGATTATAAAGAAGGCAAATGAGGAGGGAGTTGCCTCCGTTGAGATATCTGAAAAATATATAGAAGAGTATATGAAGGATGCAAGGGCATTGAATGTTCTGGATGCTGATATTCACCCTAAGGTTACTGAAAACATGGATACGATTATTGATATAATCAAGGTACTGGTTGACAAGGGCTATGCCTATGAGAAGAATGGTGATGTCTATTTCAGAGCGTTGAAATTTGAGGAGTATGGCAAGCTGTCAAAAATGCCGATTGAGGATTTGCAAAGCGGAGCAAGAATTGATGTTAATGATCAGAAGGAAGACGCACTTGATTTTGCAATTTGGAAAGCGGCAAAGCCCGGTGAGCCATATTGGGATTCTCCTTGGGGCAAGGGCAGACCTGGTTGGCATATAGAATGTTCAGCAATGTCACGCTATCATGTGGGAAGCACGCTTGATATTCACTGTGGTGGACAGGATTTGATTTTTCCTCATCATGAGAATGAAATTGCACAAAGTGAGGCTGCAACAGGTGTCCCTCTTGCTAAATACTGGATGCACAATGGCTATATAAATGTTGATAATAAGAAAATGTCAAAATCTCTTGGAAACTTTTTTACAGCAAGGGAAGTGGCTGAAAAATACGGCTATGAGGTTGTCCGTTACATGATGGTTCAGGCTCATTACAGAAGTCCTATTAATTATAGCATTGAACTGCTTGAGGCGTGTAAGGCGTCACTTGAGCGTTTATATAATTGCAGAGAAAGCCTTGATAGAGCAATTAGCGTTGCAAAATTGGGAGAAATAACTGATGATGCAAAGCAGATTTTTGCAAAACGCAAGGAGCAGTTTATTGCTGCTATGGACGACGATTTGAACACTGCTGATGGAATTGCAGCTATATTTGAACTTGTAAGGGAATTAAACATAATGTCTGCTGACAGTAATACCTCAAAGGAGCAGCTTATCGCCGGTGCGGAGCTTTTTGATGAGCTGACAGGTGTCTTGGGGCTAATGTATAATAGGGATAAAAAGTCGGAGATACCACAAGAAATTCTTGACCTTGTTGAACAAAGAGCACAGGCAAGAAAGGAAAAGAATTTTGCTCTTGCAGATGAAATTAGAGATAAGATTTCAAGCATGGGATATATTGTTGAGGAAACAAGACAGGGTACTAAAATAACAAAAAAATAGCTGGGAAATCAGCTTATGGACTAGATAAATCGGAGGAAAAATGAGAAGTAAATCAACATTAACCGCAATTTTACTATGCTTTGCAGCAGTAACCTTTGTTATGGCGATTGCTTTGGGTTTTAAGTCATGCACTGCTACGGAACAAAAATATATTGATTTGTCACAGGTGCAGCTTGTTCAACTTGATGGCGTAAAGGTGGGCGATCCCATTGCAATTATTAAGACAAATTTAGGTGAGATAAGGGCTGTGCTTTACCCTAAGGAGGCTCCGAAAACTGTTGAGAATTTTATTGCATTGGCTGAAAGCGGATATTACGACGGAACATATATTTACAAGGTTGAACCGGGTATTTGTTTTTCGGCGGGTAGCAAGGATGCAGATGGCTTGGCTGAAATTGATTTTGAGGCTGAACATCAAAAGGCTCCTGTTGAGATAAGTGAAAACCTTTGGCCGTTTAAGGGTGCATTTTGCACCTTGCCATATCAGGGGGAGCAGAGTTTTTTGGAAAAGTTAAAGGGAGAGACTAACGAATATACAAGTAGTAAGTTTGTGGTGCTGAACTCAATTAAATTTGATGAGGAAACTAAAAATGCTCTTTTAGAGGCAAATAAAAGCGATAAGCTTGCAAATGCTTTTATAGAAAAGGGTGGAATCCCCAATTTCTCGCAGATATATCCTATTTTTGCACAAACATATGAGGGTTTTGATGTTATAGATAAAATAACAGCAGTTGAAATTAATTTAGGAGATAAAAAAAATAAGCCCAAAGAGGATATAATAATAGAAAGCATAGAAATTTCAACATATACAAAATAATTGAGTATATAAAGTCTGTACAAAATATTTCTAAAATAATTATGTAAAGTAACAGAGATAATGAAATAAGTTTAAACAATTAATGACAAATCCTACAATAAAAATAACTATGCTTGGAAATTACTTTACAAAACTGAAATGATGTTGTATAATAACTAGGTTAAACATGTTTATTTAGTAAGAAAATATTTTGAGTTAAAATAAAAGGACTGAAAAATATAAATTGAGGTGTGAAAAATGTTTAAAAAGGTGCTTGCAGTAATGCTTTGTTCAGTCATGATAGCAGGTAGCTTAACAGGCTGCGGGGAAGGGAAAGAAAAGGTTCCTGAATATTCTATACAGAATTTTACAGCTCCGGCTAAGGGTGAAGAGATTGTTGTCCTTACAATTAAGGATTATGGCGATATAAAAATAAAGGTATTTGATGAGTTTGCAGATAAAGGTGCAGAAAATTTCAAAGGCCTAGCTAAAAAGGGTTATTACGATGGAGTTATCTTCCATAGGGTAATTGAAGGCTTTATGATACAAGGTGGTGACCCTGAGGGTACAGGCAGAGGTGGCGAAAGTATCTGGGGAGGTAAGTTTGAGGGAGGCGCCTCAACAAATCTATATCACTTTGCGGGTGCAGTTGCTTATGCAAATAGTAGAGGAACAAGCACTAACGGAAGTCAGTTTTATATAGTAACAGGTGAAAAGCAGACTGATGCATCACTTGATAGATATGAGAAAAGCATTATTCAAAATTATGGTCGAAAGCCATATACTGATGAGGTTAAGGAGAAGTATAAAGAAATAGGTGGAACACCATTCCTTGACGGTGGATATACGGTTTTTGGACAGGTTATTGACGGGCTGGATATAGTTTATAAGATATCACAGGTTGAAACAAATGAAAGGGATAAACCTGTTAAGGATATTGTAATTGAAAAGGCGACAGTTGTAAAATACGATGGTAGTGAAATCCACTGGACAATAGAATAATTATAAGAAAACATAATAAATTTAGAATAAATTGGATATTTAGCATTAGATTGAGCATACTACAGATAAAGAGTGAAATAAAACTACCATGCTATGAGCAAATAAGGGGAGAATGATTTGGATAAATTCATCATCAAGGGTGGAAGACCACTGTTTGGAGAAATAACAGTAAGTGGTGCAAAAAATGCCGCTGTTGCGATAATTCCAGCTGTGATTTTGTCAGATGAGCCCTGTGTTCTTGAAAATGTTCCTGATATAAGCGATGTATCTATAAGCTTGAAAATATTACAAGAGATAGGCGCTAAGGTTGAAAGTATCAATTTTTCAACCTTTAGAATTGACCCTAGAGGAATTGACAGCTTCTGTGTACCATATGAAAGTGCTAGAAAAATGCGTGCATCATATTATTTTCTAGGTGCATTGCTAGGAAAGTTTGGAAAAGCAAGAGTGTCCATGCCGGGTGGGTGTCCTTTGGGGGACAGACCGATAGACCAGCATTTAAAGGCTTTTTCAGCATTGGGTGCTGAATGTAATATTGATCATGGAATGGTTGATGTTAATGGTGAGCTGGTTGGAAATCAGATTTATCTTGATGTAGTTTCAGTCGGAGCTACTATGAATGCAATGCTTGCTGCTGTCAGGGCTAATGGAATGACGGTTATTGAAAATGCTGCTAAGGAGCCTCATATCGTTGATTTGGCAAACTTTCTAAACTCTATGGGTGCAGATATAATGGGTGCAGGAACTGATGTAATAAAAATAAAAGGCGTGGATAGATTACGCTCTACTTGCTATTCTATAATTCCTGACCAGATTGAGGCAGGCACATATATGGTTGCCGCTGCTGCAACAGGTGGAGATGTTCTTATTAAAAATATTATTCCTAAGCATTTGGAGCCAATTACTGCAAAGCTTGAAAAGATAGGCGTTAATATTGAAGAGTTTGACGATAGCATCAGAGTCTGGATAGATGGTCCACTTGTAAAATCAAATGTGAAAACAATGCCGCATCCCGGTTTTCCAACAGATATGCAGCCTCAGATTGCAACACTTTTGACGCTTGCAGAGGGCACAAGCATTGTTACTGAGGGAGTCTGGGAACAGCGTTTTAGATATGTTGATGAGTTAAGAAGAATGGGTGCTGATATTTCTGTTGATGGAAAGGTTGCCGTTATTGAAGGCACTGGGAAACTGATGGGAGCGCCCGTAAAAGCATGTGATTTAAGAGCAGGAGCAGCCTTGATTATTGCAGGGCTTGCAGCACATGGAATTACTGAAATTGAGGATATATATCATATTGAGCGCGGATATGAAAATATGGATTTAAAGCTGCAGGGTTTGGGAGCAGAAATATCAAAGAAAAGCTTTCCAGAAAGTGTTGACATTATCAAGGAAGCATTATAGCCCTAAGACATTCGTAAGGACAAATGGCATATATAAATTTTAGAAGGGAGAATGTCGGTGGCAAGGGTGTATCCATTGTTCAGTTCAAGTAAGGGGAATGCAACCTTTTTTGGCTCTAAAAAGAGTGGAATATTGATTGATGTTGGAGTGAGCTTTAAAAAGCTTACTCAGGCTATGCATGATTGCGATTTGGATATATCAGCGATTAAGGGTGTATTTATTACTCATGAGCATTCTGACCATGTCAAGGGGCTGAAAATTCTTACAAAAAATACTGGGGTTACAATTTATGGACAAGGGAAGACCCTTAGAGCGCTTATTGATAATGACTTAATTCATAGCAGCTCGCAGATATTGGAGGTTAATTCGGCAGTAAATGTCGCAGGTATGGAGATTACAGCATTTGATACTCCCCATGATTCTACTCAGAGCTGCGGGTATAGAATTAAAACTGAGGATGGCAAGATATGTGCCTTATGTACGGATTTAGGACATGTTACAAAGACTGTTGAAGAAAATTTACATGGCTGCGATTTGGTTTTGATTGAGGCTAATTACGATGAGCAAATGCTAAGCTTAGGCAGCTATCCTCCATATGTCAAGAACAGGATAAGGTCCAAGTATGGACATTTATCAAACAAATCCTGTGCAGAGCAGATTTATAAATTGATTCAGACAGGTACTACAAGATTTATTTTATCGCATTTAAGTCAAGAAAATAATACAGCCGATATCGCTGAAGGAGTTGTTGCAAGCCGGCTTGAACAGTTTCAGCGAAATCGTGATTACATATTACAGACAGCACCGGTTCAGACTAAAGGTGAAATGGTGGTTTTTTAATGCTGAATATTAGAATAGTAGCTGTTGGAAAGCTGAAGGAAAGCTACCTGCAGTCAGCATGCTCAGAATATCTCAAGAGGCTTAATGGATTCTGTTCAGTTAAGCTTGTTGAAATTGATGAGTGCAGACTGTCCGATGCTCCGTCACAAAAGGAGATTGAAAAGGCATTGTCGGTTGAGGCAAAGGCGATTTTAAAGAATGTTCAGGGATATGTAATAGCACTTTGCATTGAGGGTAAGCAATTGGGAAGTGTGGAGCTGTCTGAGCTAGTATCCGAGCTGGGAGTGATGGGCAACAGCACAATTTCATTTGTCATAGGTAGTTCATTCGGGCTTTCTGATGAGGTAAAAAATAAAGCTGATTTGAGATTGTCAATGTCGAAAATGACTTTTCCTCATCAGCTTGCAAGAGTCATGCTTTTGGAGCAGATTTATAGAGTGTTTCAGATATCTCATGGTGGTAAGTATCATAAATAGAGGCTGGTATCCACCTGTTATTTACTTAGCTGTTTGTTTGATTACCGTAATCTGAAATAAAAGTTTCTTGGTTAAGCTTTTTCAAAAAGTTTATCGGAGTTTGAGGCAGCAGCCTTATAAGTCGATAAGGCGTAATAGTAAGTAGCAACCGACAAGTTTACGAAAAGGCTAGGATTTAATAATCCTAGCCTCACCTGAGTTAAGGGTTTCGGTTGTACCATTTTCATAGCGAACAACAAGTCCAGCATTGTCGTCGATGTCGACAGCGAGGGCTTTTTTTGATTCCCCGTTGGAGGTGACGATAACGGTTTCACCTATTATGAAGGAACACTTGCGATATTCGTTCATGAAGTTTTTGGATTCGATATTTTCGATATATTTTTCAAGGCTATTGAGTATTTCGGCAATAAGAGTGTTTCTTGTAACAGTCTTATCACATTCGTCCTCGATTGAGGTTGCAATTTCTAAAACTTCTGGAGAAAGACTGTTTTTGATACTCTTGGCATTAATACCGATACCGATAATAGCGTATTCAAGCTGTCCTGATTCGAAGCTGATTGATGCTTCGGTCAGTATGCCACAATATTTTTTGCTATTTAAGAACAAGTCATTAACCCACTTTATCTTTGTGTCCGTATTATATAGCCTGTCCACAGCATCTGCAACAGCTACTGCAACACATGAGGTCAAAAGTTGAGTTAATTCTATACTAAAATTAGGTCGTAGGATAATGCTCATGTAGATACCCGTGTCAGGCGGCGACTCAAAGCTCCTACCCATTCGTCCTTTTCCGGCTGTCTGAGCTTCGGAGATAATGGTGTAGCCCTGTTTAATCGCATTGCTTTTTGCAATTTCCTTTGCATAGTTATTGGTGGAGTCTATCTTTTGAAGTATTTCAATTTCTCTTCCCATATAAGAAGTTGTAAGAAGGCTTTTTATCGCTTCAGCACTGATTTTGTCAGAGGCTTTCAATAATCGATAGCCTTTATTTGTAACTGCGTCTATTATACAGCCTGAGGATTCAAGCGATTTGATTGCCTTCCATATAGCATTTCTTGAAACATTTAGTTTTTTAGCCAGAGCGGAGCCAGAAATAAACTTATCCTTATTATTTTCCAGTTCAAGAAGCACCTTGTCTTTGGTAGACATAAAATAATGTTCCTTTCAGCATATAATTTTAAATATTATAGCATAAGGGGGAATAATAATCAATGCTGGAAGGGGGGTTATACATTCAAGTATATAAAAGATGAAAAATATAAAGAATAATTATGACAAAATGGATAAATTGTTAAATAGGCACTTGTCAAGAGTTATAAGATATAGTATAATGTATCATGTATGCTATGCATAAAAAAAATAAGGAGGCAGAGAAATGACTGATTCAGTCAAGGAAAAGGGACAAAAGAAAAAAACACCCAAGATTTCTGTAAATTTCGCTGCAAAAGGTTTTAAAAACTGGGCATATAAAAACAGAATTTATATTCTGGCTTTTTTCATTCCGGCACTAATTACTTATATTGCCTATGCTATGTTTGATGTTTATCCTTTTGGGGACAACTCGGTTCTTGTTTTAGACCTTAATGGACAGTATGTTTACTACTTTGAAGCGTTGAGGGATGCTTTTTGGGGAGATGGAAGCATTTTCTACAACTGGTCAAGGAATCTGTCAGGTGAATTTATGGGAATAATCGGGTACTACTTGGCTAGCCCGTTCACTTTAATAGTAATGCTATTGCCACGCACTATGCTTTTGGGCAGCTTGCTTATCATGCAGTTATGTAAGGTTGGTGCATCAGGCGTTACATTTTGTTATTTCATGAGAAAAAGCAGGGATACAAAGCCTGTTAATACTTTAATTTTTTCAACAATGTATGCGGTAATGGGTTATACTGTTACCCAGCTTATGGACCCCATGTGGATTGACGGACTTGTATTTATGCCATTAATAATGCTAGGCGTTGAATATATTGTTGATTCAAAGAAAAAGATAAATTATATTATTCCACTTGCGTGGATGTTTATTGCAAACTTCTATATAGGGTATATGGTAGGAATATTTACATTCCTCTATTTCTTATATTATGTTTTCTTCGGTTCAACAAAGTTAAAACGCAATGTTTACGATATTTTTGTAGTATTCATGAGATTTGCAGGCAGTACTATCGTTGCGCTGATGTGTTCTGCAGTAATGATACTACCTGTATATTATTCATTGAAATTAGGTAAATTTGATTTTACAACACCTGATTTCTCATTTAAGCTTCAGTTTACAGCGGCTGACTTCTTCTCTAAATTATTACCATTAAGCTATGATACAGTAAGAAATGAGGGTATGCCTTCTATTTATGCTGGAGTATTGACAATTTTGATGTTGCCATTGTTCTATTTGAATACAGAAATTCCTACAAGGGAAAAGGTGGGTAAATCCCTCCTCTTGACGATACTATTCTTTAGCATGTATATTAAACCAATCGATATGGCATGGCATGGTTTCCAGGTTCCAAACTGGCTACCATACAGATACTCCTTTATTTTCTCGTTTGTAATACTTACAATGGCAGTTGTTGCTTTTGAAAAGATTGAGGGAATCAGCAAGAAGGCTGTTGGAGGAAGCTTGTTCGGACTCATTGTATACTTGTTGTTGTTTGTTGATAAACAGCAATATGAGAATCTAGACAGTATGAGCTCAATATGGTTCACTATTGCTTGTCTTGTAATATTTGCAGCCTTTATCAGTGTTATTATTGAAAACCCAAAAAGCAGGGTTATTTCAGTTGCAATATTGCTCGTTGTGGGAGTAGAGCTTGTTATCAATGCTAACCAGACATTCAAGGATATTGATAAGGATGTAACATATAGTAAGCATTCATCTTATTATGAAATAATAAACGCAGGTCGTGATGTTGTTAAAGGCATTGAAAAAAACGACGATACATTATTCAGGGCTGATAAAACATATTTTAGAACATCAAATGATGCACTTGCATTGGGCTTAAAGGGTATATCACATTCATCATCTCTTATGAATGCAAAGCTTCTTGATTTTATTGAGGCAATTGGATATGATGCGAGTGGCTTTGATTCACGATATACCGGTGCAACTCCTGTAGCTGACTCATTGCTTGGTATTAAGTATGTGCTTGACAAGGAGAAGCCAGGAAAAGAAAAGGTAAGTGAGTTATACGAACCTATTTATGAGTATAATATCATGAATAAGGACGGAAAGACTGTTAAGGATACTATAACAACTTATCTGAATCCAAATGCTCTTGCGATAGGCTATATGGCTGATGATGATATTATGCAGGTTGGAAGGATGGAGTTGAAAAATCCTTTTGAAAACCAGAATACTCTTCTAGGTGCAATCACAGGTGATTTAGACAACAGCTATTATAAGCCATTGGAGCTAAATGGTTCACCAGAGCTTAGAAATGTAACTCAAAGTGCATATGGAGACCAGATAAAATATACAGCGGATAAATCCGGTGACCCTACTGTTGAATATCATTTCTATGCTGAATCCAGCGACCCTGTTTATATGTTCTTGTATACAAGAAATCAGAAGAAGGTAAGGGTATGGGTAAGCACAAAGAAAAATGATAAGGGCGAATTTATCACAGGTCAATTTACCGACCTTGGTAATTACTTTGAAGGACATGATTACAGNATTCTAAAGATAGGTAATTTTGAGCCTGGACAAGAGGTTGCAGTAAGATTGACTGTAACTAAGGGTGAGTACACAATAATTGCCGAGCCATACTTCTATTATCTTGATGTAGAAAAATATAATAACGCGATGAATAGACTAAAGGCTCAGCAGATGAATATAACTAATTGGAGTACTACAAAGATTGAGGGTACAGTTGAGGCTGAAAGCGGACAGGTTCTTATGACTTCCATTCCTTACGAGCCAGGTTGGACTATTAAGGTTGATGGTAAGAAGGTGGAACCAATTGCTCTTGCAGATGCTCTGATAGGAATAAGGGTTCCTGCTGGAACTCATGAAATCAAGATGACATTTATTCCTAAGGGCTTTGTACCGGGCTTAATATTTGCAATTATCGGCGTTGGATGTATTGTTTTCATTTATCTATATGATAATAAGAAAATCAAATTTAAAAAAGGGACTAAAAAATAATAATGGAGTGAGGGCATTTTAACAGAATGTCCTCATTTTTCATATGAAAGGAGTAGAGCATATGACTATTCACTATGAGGTTGGCGACGGCCTATATTTAAATATTACAAATAAATGTCCATGTAATTGTGAGTTTTGCATAAGAAATAATGGCGATAATGCCTACGGTTCTGACCCATTATGGCTTGAACATGAGCCATCGCTTGAAGAAATTTATGCAGCACTTGATGAGGTTGATTTGAGTAAATATAAGGAAGTTGTTTTTTGCGGGTTTGGTGAGCCATTAGAAAGGCTTGATGATGTAATTGAGGTGTGTAAATATCTACGCAAAAGAAATTCACCTCCGATACGAATAAACACAAATGGTCTAGCTGATTTAATTAATGGAAAGCAAACTGCACATTTATTTAAGGATTTGGTTGATGTCATCTCCATAAGCCTAAATGCAGGCACTGAAAAGGAGTATCTCAGAGTCACAAAACCGAAATTTAAAGAAAATGCTTTTAAAGCTGTTCAAGATTTTTCAGTAGCCTGTAGAGAATATGTTCCCAAAGTAATGTTCACGGTGGTTGATGTTATATCAGAAAACGAAATAAAACAGGCGCAGGAAATTGCAGATAGGTTAGGGATTCCGTTAAGAGTGCGTAAGTATGATTCATAGTTTTTTTAAAGCTTTTTAAAAAAAGCTTGACCAAAAACTTTTATTTCGGATTATGGTTAATTGGCAAGTTATAGTTAACTCACGAACAGTTGTAGAAAAATACAGGCGGCAGTTTGCCATTTCGGAAAGTAGAATAAATTAATTATGCCATATGGTTGAACTATGAATGGTCCTTGTAGATAAAGTTGTAGAAAAATACAGGCGGCAGTTTGCCGTAGGTGCTTGAAGTTTTATTTTGAATATGATAAAATTAGAAAGTATTATTATTTTGGGTTAAGGAGTTAAATAAAGTATGAAAAATAGCTATGAAAGTCCCTTTTGCACAAGATATGCCAGTGAGGAAATGCAGTATATTTTTTCAGCGGATAAAAAGTTTACTACATGGAGAAAGCTTTGGGTTGCACTAGCAAGAGCAGAAATGAAGCTTGGCTTGCCTATTACTCAACAACAGGTTGAACAGCTTGAGGCAAATATTGACAATATTGATTATAAGGTTGCTGAGGAACGCGAAAGGCTTGTTCGACATGATGTAATGGCTCATGTTTACGCATATGGTGAGGTATGCCCTGATGCTAAAGGAATTATCCACTTAGGTGCTACTTCGTGCTATGTTGGAGATAATACTGATATTATAATCATGCGTGATGCGTTAAAGGTTGTAAGAAGAAAGCTGATTAATGTTATCGCACAGCTTTCAGATTTTGCTATGAAATATAAAGCGTTGCCTGCGCTTGCTTATACTCATTTACAGCCAGCACAGCTTACTACTGTTGGGAAGCGTGCAACCTTGTGGATAAATGAGCTGCTTATGGATTTAGAGGAAATTGAGTACAGACTTGAGAAATTAAAGCTATTGGGTTCAAAGGGTACAACTGGTACACAGGCGTCATTTGTTGAATTATTCGAGGGTGATACAAAGAAGGTTAAGGAACTTGAAAGACTTATCGCTGAAGAAATGGGCTTTAAGGAGGTGGTTCCTGTTTCAGGTCAGACATACTCAAGAAAGGTGGATTCACAAATCCTAAGCACGCTAAGCGGTATTGCTCAATCGTGCAGTAAATTTTCAAATGATATAAGGATTTTACAAAGCTTCAAGGAAATTGAAGAGCCATTTGAGAAGAATCAGATTGGCTCCTCAGCAATGGCATATAAGAGAAATCCTATGAGAAGTGAAAGAATTACCTCCATAGCTAGATATGTAATAATCAACAGCTTGAATCCTGCATTCACAGCGGGAACTCAATGGTTTGAGAGAACGCTTGATGATTCAGCAAACAAGAGGATTTCTGTTGCAGAGGCGTTTTTAGGCGTTGATGCTATACTTAATCTTATGATAAATGTAACAAGCGGGCTTGTAGTTTATCCTGAAATGATTCGTCAGAGAGTAATGCGTGAGCTTCCTTTCATGGCTACTGAAAATATCATGATGAGTGCTGTTAAAAAGGGAGGAGACAGACAGGAACTGCATGAGAAAATCAGGCAATATTCAATAGAGGCAGGTAGACAGGTTAAGGAAAAGGGTCTTGAAAACGATTTATGTGAGAGGATACTTGCTGATGATATGTTCAAGATTAACAAGGAAGAGCTTGATGAGATTTTGAAACCTGAAAGCTTTACAGGAAGAAGTGAAGAACAGGTTGAGGAGTATATTGAGCAGTATATCAGACCGATAATTGAGGCAAATAAAGATGTTTTAAATGAACAGGTTGAAATTAAAAATTAGTTTGGCTTAATGTTCAAAAAACTTCAATAAAAAGCAAAAAAATTAGAAAATATGCTTGACTTTGGATAGGTTTTAGAATATAATATTATTTGATTGTCGAAATGTATTTATGTTCAGTGTAACAAACTTTATATGATGTGTTTGACGGATACTATGTAAATAACATTGCTGACATAAAAAAGAAGGAGGTTTGACTGTGAAAAAAGTAAAAAAACCCGTTTTCTTTATAGTGTTTGGTATTATTTTACTTTTTACTTATTCAGTATATGCTGGATTTGCAACTCAGTATGGAGATATAAAGACAATTCATATCAAAGGTCTTAAGGATATTCGTTTGGGTATTGACATAAGAGGTGGTGTTGATGTTTCATTCTCGCCTGATAATGATGTAAATGCCACTGATGCTGAGCTTGACTCCGCTATGGAGGTTATCAAGGTAAGGTTGTCAAAACTAAATATTAACGATTATGAAAGCTATATTGATTATCAAAAGGACAAGCTGATAGTGCGTTTTCCATGGAAGGCTGATGAGGAGGACTTTGACCCTGAAAAAGCCGTAAAGGAATTAGGCGAAACTGCTATGTTAAAATTTATTGAGGGAACTGATATTACAGGTCCTGAGGTATTGACTGGTAAGGATGTTGTAAGTGCATATTCACAGACACAGTATGATAGAAATGGAGCATTACAGAATGTTGTTGTGTTAAAGCTTTCTGAAGAGGGAAAATCAAAGTTCGGTGAGGCAACAACAAGACTTTACTCACAGGCGGGAGTAATTTCAATCTGGATGGATGATACAAATATTTCATCAGCAACAGTAAGTGAACCTATTACAGATGGTGAGGCAATAATTACAGGCTCATTTACAGGTGCAGATGCAAAGGCGCTTGCTGACAAGATTAATTCGGGTGCGTTGCCATTTAAGCTAAAGACCTCAAGCTTTAAGACAATTTCACCTACAATGGGTGAGGGTGCTCTTGATTCTATGGTTTTAGGTGGAATTATTGCATTCTGTCTTGTAGCACTTTTCATGATTTTCACATATAGATTACCTGGATTTGTAGCAGCAATTGCGTTGCTAGGACAGATGGCAGGAACGCTTGCAATTGTTTCGGGATACTTTGGATTTATGCCTAGTTCAACACTTACAATACCAGGTATTGCAGGTATTATTCTTTCAATAGGTATGGGTGTTGACGCAAATATTATTACCTCCGAAAGGATTAAAGAGGAAATCAATGCGGGCAAGTCACTTGATACAGCATTAAGGCTTGGCTACGATAGAGCATTCACATCAATTTTTGACGGAAATATTACAGTTATTATAGTAGCAGCAGTTCTTATGGGAGCATTTGGAGCTCCTGATGGCTTTTTTGCAAAAATGCTAAATATAGTATTTAGATATTTTGGTGTATCAACAAACAGTACAATTTATTCATTTGGATTTACACTTCTCGCAGGAGTTATCTTAAACTTTGTAATGGGTGTATTAGCATCAAGATTAATGCTATTTTCACTGTCTAAGTTTAAAGCCTTCAGAAATCCAAAGCTTTATGGAGGTGCTGATAGTGAGTAATACAAAAAAATATTATGATTTTGTAGGAAAAGGCAAGATATTCATAGCGATATCTGTTGTGTTGATGATTATCACAGTGATTGTAGCATTTTTTGGTGTTAAGGTTTCGATAGAATTTAAGGGTGGTACAATTCTCACATATTCATATGTTGGAGACATTGATTTAAATAAAGCTCAGCTAGAGCTTGAAAAAATTGTTGGAAGCAATGTTAATATTCAACAGGGTGAAAATATTCAGAATGAAACAAAAAACATTACAATATCCTTTGGTTCAGATGAAGGTCTAACAGTTGAAAAGCAGGCTGACATTACCTCCAAGTTAAAAGAGATTTATGCTGATAATGATATTAACATATTGGACTCAAATGATGTAAATCCGACAGCAGGAAAGCAATTTTTTATTAAATGTATGGTTGCGGTATTGTTTGCAACAGTTCTTCTCGTTGTATATATCGCATGGAGATTTAAAAGAATTAGTGGCTGGTCTGCTGGAGTATGTGCAATTTTAGCTCTTTTGCATGATGCATTTTTCGTATTTGCAACCTTTGTGTTCTGTGGCTTTGAGCTGGACTCTAATTTTATTGCAGTAATTCTCACGATATTTGGTTATTCAGTTAATGATACAATTGTAATTTACGATAGAATTAGAGAGAATAAAAAGCTATTGCCAAAGGAAGATTTAAAAACACTTGTAAACATCAGTTTAAATCAGACGATTGGTCGTTCGCTAAGAACATCTGGTATGGCTATATTGTCAGTAACAGTTGTTGCGATTGTGGCAGTGATTAATAATATTGACTCAATCATGAGCTTTACATTACCATTGATTGTTGGTATGGTATTCGGTTCATATTCATCAATTTGTATTGTTCCTTCAATATGGCATTGGTGGAATAACCGCAAGGAGAATAAACCTAAGGATGCCAAAAAGGGTACAAAGGCAAAAGCATAGTATATAAAATATTTTATATTTAACTAAAAAGCACCTTGATAAACAGGTGCTTTTTGTGTTATAATTAACAAAGGATTAAGATAGATAAATTTATAGTATAAAGCATAAAGGAAGTTTAACTGTTGAACAAGGTTTAGATTATACTTATAATTTTATGAGGTGTTTTTTAATGAGAATTGGTGTTTCAACAGCCTGTTTGTATCCTGATTTACTAGAGGATTCGCTTGTCAACCTGCTGGATAGTGGAGTCAACCATGTTGAAATATTTGTAAATACAGATAGTGAACTTGATAAGAAATTTGTTAGAAAAATTGCTGATATATTGAATAGTTACGATGCAACATGTAAATCGCTACACCCTTATACCTGTGCTATGGAGCCGATGATGTTTTTTTCAAATTATGAACGCAGAGTAGTTGATGTGTTGGAATATTATAAAAAATATTTTGAGGCAATGAATATTCTGGGCGCAGATATTTTTGTATTTCATGGTAATAAGGCTGTGTTACAAACACCTGATGAATTTTATTTTGAGATATTCGCAAGACTTGTTAATGTGGGTAAGGAGTTCGGTATAATTGTTGCTCAGGAGAATGTCTCAAGATGTCAGAGTTCCACGCTGAGATTTCAGAAGGCAATGTGTAAAGCGTTGGGTGAGGATGCTAAATTTATTTTGGATACGAAACAAGCAATCCGTTCTGGCGAATGTCCATTTGAAACAGTTTGTGAGTTGAAACAGCATATAGTCCATGTTCATATCAGTGATTACGGGAAAAAAGGTGATTGTTTACCGATAGGCAATGGGGAATTTGAAGTAAAAACTTTTATGGCATTACTTCATGATGTAGGCTTTGACGGCTCGGTTATGCTGGAGTTATACAGGCATAATTTCAATGATGTAAATGATTTGCTAGATAATTTCAATACACTTAAAGAAATGGTTAAATCAATAGAGGAGGCATAGTTTAATGAAATGTCCGTTTTGCGATTATGAGGATACAAAGGTTATTGACTCTCGACCGTCGGATTCAAAGATACGCAGAAGGCGTGAATGTATTAAATGTCAAAAAAGGTTTACAACATTTGAAGTGGTGGAAATGCCGTTGCTTATGGTGCAAAAAAAAGATGGTTCTGTTGAACCATTTGACAGGAATAAATTGATTACAGGAATTTACAGCTCGATTAAGAAAAGGCCTGTCAGCGTTGATGCAGTATCAAAAATGGTGGATAGCCTTGAAAGCTATTATGCTAATGAAATGAGAAATCAGATAACAACTGCTGAAATTGGTGATATGGTGCTTGAGAAGTTAAAAGAGATAGATTTAATTGCGTATATACGCTTTGCGTCTGTGTATAAGGAGTTTACTGATATTGATAGTTTTATTAAGGTAATATCAGAGTTGTCCGTTGGAAAGGAATAAAATTGTAGTAAATAACGAAAAAGCTATCAGTTAAGGCTGGTTGATTAGCAAATTTAACAAAAAAATAAAATCGTATAGAAATTTATTTTTTAATATGTTATTATAAATGTACCTTTTATTATTAAATTAAAATGGGGGGGTTCTTTATGAACAATAATATATTTGATACACCTGATAGAACTGGGGAGTTTGATTCAGCGGATATCCAGAATACATCTGTAATTTGTGGTATTTCCTATATTCCACCGTTGTTCTTTCTTCCATTAGTAGTTAACTCAAATTCTCGCTTTGGCAAATTCCATGCAAATCAGGCATTACTTGCATTGCTATACTCTTTTGCATCAGGTGTTGTTGGTTCGGTTTTGTCCGTTGTATTCGGTATTTTGGGAGAAATTCCGATTATGGGCTGGTTATTTGGTATAATTGGTGTACTTATCGGCTTGGCATTAGGTCTTTCTGCATTTGTAATGGTAGTTGTAGGAATGATTAACGGCTTTTCTGGCAAGGCGAAGGAGTTGCCTGTAATTGGCAAGTTTACGATTTTAAAATAGTATCATAAAAAAAGTGGTGCATAGCACCATTTTTTATTAAAACAAGGTTTCTTCTTTTAGTCCCATCATAAATCCGTTTGTATCTGCGGAATAAATGTGACCGCCGATAATTCTATCATTATAGATAATTAAAACGGCTTTTACATTTTTTCTGTTGTTGGGGTAATTTGTGATATCATATGTATACTGGGTTGCTTTCACGCCCTTGTAATCGCTTAAATCAAAGCCTTGCAGGCGTTGTATTTCATTGTATTTTTCATATGTCTTATTGAATTTATGCGGAATATTGATGTTTTCTTCGATAAAATTATTTTCATCCACCTTCCAGCCACATTGGTTGAGGTATAAAAGCCTGCTGTTATTATCTGGATAGATTTTGCCGGATGCTTCTGCTGGTTTTTGCACTTTTGAAATAAATATCATACCGATTAACAACAGGCTTGTAATTATAAGTAAAACAGTAACGATTTTTTTGAGTTTTTTAAGTGAAATAACCATAAAACTTCTCCTTTTTGCTATATATAAAGTCTGTTATACATATTTATATGGTGGATATATCAAAATAAGAATAGAATAGTTTAATTATTTTAAGATTTATGCATAATGGATATATTTTGAAAGGAATGCTTTATGGAGATAATTAGGCTTGACAGATTTATTGCCAATCAAACGGAATATTCAAGAAAAGAAGTTAAGATGCTTGTTAAAAAGGGCTTAGTTAAAGTGAATGGTGTGGTGGTGAGTAGTACTGATATTAAGATTGATGCGGACAAGGACGATGTTAATGTTAATGGAGAGAGTATTTGCTACAAAAAGTACATTTATATAATGCTTAATAAGCCAGCTGGATATGTCTGTTCAACCAAAGATGGTGAATCACCAACTGTTCTAGAGCTGATACCTGATGAAATAAAGAATGTCCATAAGGGTATTTTTCCAGCAGGACGACTTGATAAGGATTCAGAGGGTTTTGTGTTTTTAACTAATGACGGAGAACTTTCACACAGAATTTTGTCGCCAAAAAAGCATATTCCAAAGTATTATATAGTCAAACTGAACAAGCCATTTGAAAAAAGCTATGTTCAGCAATTTGCCGAAGGATTAGTCCTAAAATCGGGAGAACAATGCCTTTCGGCAAGGGTTGATGGATATGAAAATGATAATAATTATGCATTTATCGAGCTTTACGAGGGCAAGTATCATCAGATAAAAAGAATGTTCGCTTCTGTTGAAAACCATGTTGAATATTTATACAGGACACAACTTGGTGGGCTTATGATGAACGAAAAACTGGGCATTGGTGAGCATTTAATAATGTTGCACAAAGATGTTGAAAACTTAGAAAAAAGTTGCGATTTTTTGACTGCAAAGGAAAATTCAAGGAATTTTTTTCGTCATATTAAATAAACTGATGATTATAACTTTGGGTAAATAGTGACTTGAAAATGTGTAAGAAATTTGATATGATATTAAAGTAGTCAATTGTTCATAAATTGGCAAAAATTTAGTTTTGGGAGGCCTGAAATTATGGCAAGTTTATCATTGCGTAATATTTATAAAAAATATCCAGGCGGTGTAGTTGCTGCTTCAGATATTAATTTAGAGATCAGAGATAAGGAATTTATAGTTTTAGTTGGTCCATCTGGTTGTGGTAAATCTACTACATTGAGGATGGTTGCAGGTTTGGAAGAGATAACAGAGGGAGAATTGTATATTGGTGACCGTTTGGTAAATGATATCGCTCCAAAGGATAGAGATATTGCAATGGTTTTCCAAAACTATGCTTTGTATCCGCATATGACCGTTTATGAGAATATGGCATTTGGTTTAAAGCTAAGGAGAATGCCTAAAAATGAAATATCTCGTAGGGTAGAAGAAGCCGCAAAAATACTTGACTTGACTCATCTTCTTGACAGAAAGCCAAAGGCTATGTCGGGTGGACAGCGTCAGCGTGTGGCTTTGGGGCGTGCAATAGTTCGTGATCCAAAAGTATTCTTGCTCGATGAGCCTTTGTCAAACCTTGATGCAAAGCTTCGTGCACAGATGAGGACAGAGATTTCTAAGCTTCATAAGAGATTGGGTACAACATTTATCTATGTAACTCATGACCAGACTGAGGCTATGACAATGGGTGATAGAATCGTTGTTATGAGGGATGGCTTTATTCAGCAGGTTGATACACCATCTGCACTTTATGAGCGTCCAGCTAACAAATTCGTTGCTGGTTTCTTAGGCTCACCTCAGATGAACTTCGTTGAGGCTCTTCTTGTTCAGGAAGAGGATGGACATTTTGAGCTTGAATTTGGTTCAAAAGAAAGCACAGGCAAGAGATATAGAATTGCTATTCCTGAAGCTAAGGCAAAGGATGTGCTAAAGGAATATGTAGGTAAAGGTGTAATTATGGGTATTCGTCCTGAGAGTATCCATGATGAAGAAATGTATATTTCAAACGCAACTACAGGTATCATTGATTGTAATGTAGAGCTTACAGAAATGATGGGCGCTGAAACATTCTTATATCTAAATTGTGAGGGTATTCCACTCACTGCAAGGGTTTCACCTAGAACAACAACAAAGATGAATGATGTTATTAAGGTGGCTATTGACCCTAACAGAATTCATATTTTTGATAAAGAAACTGAAAAGACAGTTATTAACTAATTATAAAAAACAGGGGTTGTTTCCCCTGTTTTTTTATATATAAAACCAACTTGTATTACATTTTGAATAACATAAACCGCTTTTAGCTTTATAGAGCCTGCTGATAAGCTATTTCAAGAGCAATCTCCATCATATCGGTAAAGGATTTCTGGCGCTCCTCTGGACTTGTAGAAAGGTTTTTAAGTGGGCAATCTGAAATTGTAGCAATGCAGAGTGCTTTTTTTCTTAAGCGTGCAGCATTCATATATAAAGCGGCAGCCTCCATTTCGACTGCAAGAACGCTCATTTTAGCCCATATTTCAAGAGATGATGAGTCATCATAGAAAGTATCACTTGAAAATATATTGCCGACATGATAGCTTGAATTTCGTTGTTTTGCGATGTCTACGGCAGCTGATAAAAGCTCATATGAGGCGATGGGTGCGTATGTTCCCGGAAGTCCATACTGCGATGCATAGTTTGAATTGGTGCAGGCAGCCTGTCCGATAACAATATCACGCAGATTTACATAGTCAGCAATAGCTCCAGCTGTTCCGATACGAATAATACTGTCAACATCATAATCATTATAAAGTTCATAGGAGTAAATCCCCATTGATGGCATACCCATTCCACTGCCCTGTATGGAAATCCTTACGCCCTTGTATTCACCAGTAAATCCAAGCATATTTCGAACCTTATTGTAGCAGGTTACATTTTTTAAATATGTGTTTGCGATAAATTCAGCCCTTAACGGGTCGCCAGGCATTAATACAATTTTTGAGATATCGCCGTTTTTAGCGCTGTTATGTGGTGTACTCATGTTCAACACTCCTATCTTCTAAATAATTTTTTAATGGTAGAATTTAGTTCATCTAAATTGAGCAGTCCTATGATAGCAAAGCATGCAATCAGGTACAAGGTTAGGAATTTTTTTTCGTTAACAATAACAATACACATAATAAACAATGTAGTTATATTTAGTATTAGTTTAATCCAGTCAACCTTATAGGCAAGCATTTTTCTGGTATCGAATACCCTTACTATAAAACAAAGACCGTAGCTTGACATAGTTGCAAATGCAGCACCCTGTGGCCCAACTCTGGGGATTAATATTAAATTCAGAACAATGTTATTGACAGCAGCAAGCAGGCTTGTCCATAAGGAGTGGCTTGTATTCTTTGTTGCTGAATAGATACTGCTCAGAAACTGACAAAGGCATGACATAAGCACAGCGATAATCAATAGGGGTGCGAAGATATATGCTTCGTGAAAATCTCCCAAAAGCACCTTTGCAATCGGAATAAGGAAGAGCAGAATACCTGCTGAACCGATATAAAGTATGGATTGATATGCATTAAAGACAGTAGAGTAGAACCTTTTAGAATCCTCTGAATTATATTCTGTGATTGCGGAAAGCTGCCATGCTTGAAAGAATATGGTGGATACAATTGAGATAAGTGTAGGAATTCTTGTTGCCATACTATAAAGACCATTTTCTGTATCACTAATCATGAATCTTATCATGTATTTATCCGATGCACTTACGATCCACCATAAAATAAAGGTAGGAATCATTGGGATAGAATATTTAAGCATTGAGGACATTAGGTTTTTTGATACTGATTTAAAGCTAATAAAATGTACATTTTCAGCAATAAGCGAAATAAATAATGAGGACATAATATCGGATAGGATAATTGAGAGGATATATCCCTCAACGCCCAATTTAAACACAGCCATAAAGATTATATTTAACAGAAACAAATTAAATGTTGTAAGTATGCCATCAATGGCATATAGCTTTAAATAACCTCTTGCTCTTATAAATTGTTGATTAATCATTCTAAAGCCCGATGCAAAAATACATAAGTAAAGCAGCAAAATTCTTTCTTTCAGGTCGGGTATAAAATTAATCAGTGGAACCAAAACTAAAAGTGAAATGTTTCCGATTAATGCAACAAACATTCCGGTAGAGTAGACTTCATCAGTTTTGTAATTTTTATCAAGAATAAACCTCAAAACAGCCTCATCAATACTGAGAAGTGCCAGAGGTACAAGTAAGTACACTGTTGAAGTAAATATCTCAGAGGCTGAGAAAAGCTCTGCACCTAAAATATTTGTATAAAATCTGACAAGCAGGAAGCTGAGTATTTTTGAGCCAAATGAGCCTATTGATAAAATCAGAGTATTTGTCGCTAATTTTTTATATTTATTCATGTCAACTCCTGTTTATTAAATATGATAAAATTACTTATTATATTATAACAAATTTCTATATTAAATGAAATAGGTAAAAAAAATTTTTTAAGCTATGGAAAAAACAGAGCAATTATGATATAATAATATCAATAAAGGCTTTGGCGTATGATAGGGAAGTGTTTTAGATTTTTAAAGTAGAATGTGAGGTTTTGTAAATGAGTAAATTAGCTAAGACATTGATTACTTTAAATATACTTGTTGTTTTTGCATTAGGTGTTTTAACCTTAATAAACTATTACAACAATAATATAAAAAAGAATTATTTTAGTGTGAACTAAAATATCTTATTTTTGTTGCATTAAACGAAAAATTTTGATATAATATTATATATTACTAAGCTAATGTATATTCTAATTTCATTAAAAAGAGGTTTTGAAAAATGGAAAATATTAAAATTGAGCTTACCAAAGCTCCTAAGGAGAAGCCGACTGATGAGTCAAATTTAGGCTTTGGTAAGAAATTTACCGACCATATGTTTATCATGGACTATGATAAAGGAAAGGGTTGGCATAGTCCGAGAATAGTTCCTTTTGGTCCGTTGGAGCTAAGCCCTGCATGTATGTGCTTGCATTATGGGCAGGAAGTATTCGAGGGAATGAAGGCATATCGTACTGCTGATGATAGAATTTTGTTGTTCAGACCGCTTGAAAACTTTAAGAGGCTGAATTCTTCAAATGATAGACTTGTTATTCCGCATCTTGATGAGGAAATGGCACTCAAGTACCTTGTGGAATTGCTCAAGGTTGAAAAGGATTGGGTTCCTCATACTGATGGTGCGTCTCTTTACATACGTCCTTTTATAATTGCGGTTGACCCATTTTTAGGTGTTTCTCCTTCCGAAAAATATATGTTTATAATCATTCTATCTCCATCAGGAGCATATTATTCATCAGGACTAAATCCTGTAAATATTTATGTTGAAAGCAACTATGTCCGTGCTGTAAGAGGTGGTATGGGCTATACAAAAACAGGCGGAAATTACGCTGCATCACTTAAAGCACAGGATGAGGCACATAAGCAGAACTATTCACAGGTTCTATGGCTTGATGGTGTTGAGAAGAAGTATATTGAAGAAGTTGGGGCAATGAATATCTTCTTTGTAATGGATGGAGAGGTTATTACACCGGAGCTTCAAGGCTCAATTCTTCCTGGAATTACAAGAAAGTCAGCAATTGAAATCTGCAAGAGCTGGGGCTTGAAGGTTACAGAGAGAAGGATTTCAATTCAAGAAATTGCTGATGCTTATGATGCGGGAAAACTTAATGAAGTGTTCGGAACAGGTACTGCTGCTGTTATTTCTCCTGTTGGTCATTTGAAATGGGGAGATAAGGTTATGGAAATTAACGATAACAAAATCGGGGATATATCACAAAGGTTGTATGACACTTTAACTGGAATCCAGTGGGGTAAGATTGAGGATACTTTCGGCTGGACAGTTGAGGTTAAGTAATAGTTTAGGATATGTAAAAATCCATCACATGACTGACAGTTCATGTGATGGATTTGTTTTTTTATAACTCAACCTTTATTGCAGCATATCCATAAGGAGGCAGGATAATTAAATCGTCTTCAATTTGGTCCTTATGGTCACCATAAAGCATTTCAAATCTTTTATATTTAGAGATAACCAATCTGTCACGAGTTATTGTCTGAGGGCTATCAGAGCGGTTAAGAAAGATAACAACAGCTTTTTTGCGTTCAGTTCTTGCTCTTGCAAAAACTAGAACATTTTCATCAAGAGTCAAGAAAATCAGCTTTCCGTCCTTGAAAACCTTTGAGGATTTGCGTATTTCAATCAGTTTTTTTGTAAATTTGATAAGCTCCTTGTCCTCACTGCCCCAATTATAGCACTGTCTGTTGAATGGGTCCTTATAGCCCTGCATACCCGATTCATCGCCATAATAGATACAAGGAACACCTGGTAGGAAGAATTGCAAAACCATCGCACATTTCAAGCGAGCCTTGCCGAGATTGTATTCCTCTTCAGTGAGACGGCGTTCAGACATCCAATCCTTAGATTTACCAACGCAGGTTTCTCCGCCGAGATTATTGATAGCACGCTCAGTATCATGCGTTGAAACAAAATTCATAAGTACATCAATAGCTGGCTTTGGGTAATTTTCAAGGATTGACATAACCTGAATTTTAAAGTCAAATACACTTCCACCCTTTACATAATTAAGTATGGCCTCTCTGAACGGATAATTCATAACTGAATCAAGCTGTGAGCCGAGAAGATAGCGTCTTTTTACGCCATAGCTTTCCTTATTTGAGGCATCCTCCCAGACCTCACCTATAATAAGCTTTGAGTTTCCATGCTTTTTAACACATTTATTGAGGTTGTCGAGAAATTCATCGGGCAGTTCATCTGCTACATCAAGTCTAAAGCCAGCAGCTCCCTGTTCAAGCCAGTAGTCAATTACACCACCATCACCACAGATAAAATTAGTATATTTTTCATCATTTTCATTTACATTCGGCAGAGTATCAATTCCCCACCATGACTCATATTTATCTGGGAACTCATAGAAGGTGTACCATGAGCTGTATTCGCTGTCCTGTGAATTATACGCACCAACTGAGTCATATCTGTTGAATTTATTAAAGTAGATGCTGTCCGCACCTGTATGTGAGAAAACACCATCTAAAATAATATCTATACCCATTTCAGCAGCATGACTGCATAACCTTTTAAAGTCCTCATTTGTACCGAGCATAGGGTCTATTTTCATATAGTCAGCAGTATTATAGCGATGATTTTCGTGTGCTTCAAAAATAGGATTTAGATAGATACAGGTTATGCCTAATTCAGCAAGATAGGGTAATTTAGAACGAATACCTTCCAAATCTCCGCCAAAGTAGTCGTTATTCCACACATGACCATTCTGGTCGGGACGATAATAGGGCATGCCACCCCAATCGTTTCGGATAATTCTATCCTTAGGCACATTTTTGTGTTCCTTTCCACTTTTGCAAAACCTGTCGGGAAATATCTGATACATAACTCCACCCTTAATAAAATCAGGTGTAGTGAAATTGGAAGAATAGACAGTAAGCTGGAAAAGGTCTCCATTATCAATGACTGCATTATGTTTCGACACACTTTTTATATATCTTCTTGTTCCATCAATTGTTAAAGCAAAATAGTAGTAATGAATTCCAATATGCTTAGGTACAAAGCTGGCAGTATAAACTGTGCAATCCGATTCAACAGCAGACTCTGTCATTGTAAGAAATCTTTCCTTAAACCCTGTTCTGAAAATAACCATTACAGGAGGAAAGTCAAGCTTCATTTCATGAGGGATTCTGATCGAAAAGTCACAACACTGCCCGTTTTTTATTGCACCAAAGCAGGATTTATATGAGCTATCCCAACTGTCATATATTTTTTTCATAAATAAACTACAACCTCTTTGAAAAGTATTTTTATATATGTAGGATGAAGGAGAAGGCTCCCTCATCCATCATACTGCCTTTAAATTACAGCTTCCATATATCACGAGCATATTCTTTTACTGCTCTGTCAGCAGAGAATACACCAGCACCAGCGATATTGTTAAGTGACATCTTAGCCCATTTCTCAGTATTTGTATAATATTCTGAGCAAAGTGCCTGAGCCTTTCTGTATGAATCAAAATCAGCAAGCACCATATATGGGTCCTGAGATTTAAGTGAATTTGCCACCTCTGCAAAGGTAAAGCCATTAATTCCATGATATAGTCTATCGATAGCATTCTTGATAATTGGATTATTGGCATAGTACTCTTCAGGATTGTATCCAGTTAATCTCTTAGCCTCAACCTCTTCAGCAGTCATACCGAAGATAACGATATTCTCATCGCCAACAGCCTCTTTAATCTCCACATTTGCACCATCAAGAGTACCAATAGTAACAGCGCCGTTAAGCATTAGTTTCATGTTACCTGTACCAGAGGCCTCTGTACCAGCTAATGAGATTTGTTCAGACAAATCACTTGCAGGCATTAATATTTCTGAAAGAGTAACCTTATAGTCTTCTAAGAAACAAATTGACATTTTCTGTGAAATTTTAGGATTCTTTCTTACTTCCTCGGAAATTGCCCAAATTAACTTAATAATTTGCTTTGCAAGATAGTATCCAGGAGCGGCCTTTGCTGCAAAAATAAATGTTTTTGGATGATAATCTGCGTCAGGATTTTCTAGAAGATAGTTATAATCAGCAATAATATTAAGTGCATTCAGATGCTGACGCTTATATTCATGCAAGCGTTTAACCTGAACATCGAAGATACTGTCAGGGTCAATATTGAAATTGTGTGTCTGGTTTATATACTTAATGAAGTTTTCTTTGTTATGGTGTTTAATCTTCATTAATTCTTCAAGGACTTCCTTATTATTTTCAAACACACAGAGCTTTTTGAGCTCGCTAGCGTCCTTTAAAAACTTATCGCCAATCTTCTCCTTTAAGAAAGAAGTGAGCTTTGGATTGGACTGGTAAAGCCATCTTCTATAAGCGATACCGTTTGTAACATTTTTAAATTTAGTAGGTGAATCAAGGTATTCATCATGAAAAACATTTTTCTTAATGATTTCAGAGTGAAGATTTGAAACACCATTTACGCTATGGCAAGCAGCAACGCATAGTGTAGCCATATGGATTTGATTATCCTTGACAATGGACATTCTGGATGTCTTACAGCTATCGCCACCATTATGTTCCATAAGAGTTTTGCAGTAACGATTATTTATTTCGATAATAATAGTGTAAATTCTAGGGATTATTCTCTTAACAAGGTTAACATCCCATTTTTCAAGAGCCTCTGCCATAACTGTATGGTTAGTATAAGCAAATGTATTTGTAACGATATGCCATGCCTTTTCCCATGAGTATCCGCAATCGTCAAGCAGAATTCTCATAAGTTCAGGAATAGCAAGCGTTGGATGTGTATCATTAATGTGAATAGCAACCTTTTCATGGAGATTGTCGAGCGTTCCATAAACTGACATATGGTTATTTACAATATCTCCGACAGATGCTGCACACATGAAATATTGTTGACGAAGTCTTAGCGATTTGCCTTCAAGGTGGTTATCGTTTGGATATAGTACCTTTGAGATTGCATTTGCAATACTGTTTTGTCCTAGTGCCTTAGCGTATTCGCCCTGATTGAACAAAGCCATATCAAAGCTAGGTGATTTAGCGGACCATAGTCTTAAAACAGATACGCCCTCGCTATCATAGCCAGAAACATACATATCGTATGGAACTGCAATAACTGTATTGTAATTTATGTGATTTATGTGGTGATATTGGTTATCCCAGTATTCTTGAAGTTCGCCTTCAAAGTGCACTTCGATAGCCATTTCAGGTTTTGCGTCGAGCCACACTTCACCGCCAGGAAGCCAGTTATCGGGAAGCTCTGTTTGCCAACCGTCCTCCAACTTCTGCTTAAAAATACCGTATTCATAGCAGATAGAGTAACCGGTAGCGGGATAAGCCTGTGTAGCAAGTGCGTCGAGGTAGCAAGCAGCAAGACGACCAAGACCACCGTTTCCAAGACCTGCATCAGGTTCACATTCGTATATTCTGTTTAGGTTAACTCCAAAATCCTTTAGGACGGAGCGGACCTCCTCAGCTATTTCAAGGTTGTAAAGACTTGTTTTTAGTGAACGCCCCATTAAAAATTCCATTGAGAGGTAGTAGACTTGTTTTTTGCCTAATGAGTGGGCGTTTGTAATAAAATGTCGTCTTTTTTCTTTAAGAATGTTCACAACAATAGAGGAGAGCGTCTTATAGACTTGTTTATCAGATGCTTCATCTGGTGAAATATTATAGTTTTTTTGTAGAGTATCAATAAATTGTTGTTTAATTGCCTCTTTGGTAATATTTTTTGCCATAGAAAGCTCCATTCTCCGACGAGTGAATTNAGATTAAAATTGAGCATTGCGTCGGCTACTCAATGAAATTAGATACATTTACTATTATACAGGGTTTTGGAAAGCATTTCAATAGTGTTTTTATACAAAAATACATGTTAATATGATAAGGTTTGATAAAAGATAATTTAAAAACATAAATGGAAGGAGAGTAAAGCAAGAAAATGAAAATAAATTTAAAACCCCTATTGACAAATTGTAAACTTTCATTTATAATGACTGTAAAGCTTTTGCGCTTTACAGGAGGTATCCTATGAATTCCATGAATAAGGAATACAGAATTGCCGTTCTTATGGACATTTACGGAAATCTGTTAACTGATAAACAGCGTGAAGTTATGGAACTCTACTATTACGAAGACCTGTCATTGTCAGAAATTGCTGAACACGAAAAAATAACCAGACAGGGTGTCCATGACAGCATAAAGCGTGCTGAGCAAACGCTTTCAGATTTAGAGCAAAAGCTGTGTGTTGCCGAAAAGTTAGTGAAATGCAGAAAGCTTTTCGAAAAAATTAATACACTTGCACAAAATATAAATGACTTGAGTACTTCTCTTGGACATAGCGAAAATGTTAAGCTTTCCTCTGAGATTTTAAAACTTGTAAAACAAGGTGACGATATTATATAAACAGCAACAACATATATTTTTAACATGAATAAATATATTTATACAAAGCTTTATCAAGGAGGTAGATTTATGGCTTTTGAGAGTCTTTCAGGAAAATTAAACGGAGTCTTTAAACGACTAAAATCACGCGGAAAACTTAGTGAGTCCGATGTCAAGGAAGCAATGCGTGAAGTCAGACTTGCTCTTTTAGAGGCTGATGTAAGCTATAAGGTAGTTAAAGACTTTGTTGCAAAGGTAACTGAAAGGTCTGTTGGTGAGGAAGTTCTGTCAAGTCTTACCCCTGCTCAACAGGTGATTAAAATTGTAAATGAAGAGCTTTGTTCACTCATGGGTGAATCAAATTCAAAGATAAATATGCCTTCAAAGCCACCTTGCATCATAATGATGTGCGGACTTCAGGGTTCAGGTAAAACAACCCATGCTGCAAAGCTAGCTAAGTATTTTAAAATTGAAGGNCATAGACCTTTACTTGTAGCTTGTGACATTTATAGACCAGCTGCGATTAATCAGCTTAAGGTTGTTGGTGAAAAGGCTGATGTCAAGGTTTTTGAAATGGGACAGATTAATCCTGTTGTAATAGCAAAGCAGGCTGTAATGCACGCTAAGGATTATGGGCATGATATAGTTATTTTGGATACAGCAGGACGCTTGCATATAGATGAAGAGCTTATGAATGAGCTTAAAAGTATCAAGGCGGAAACGGAGCCAAGTGAGATTATGCTTGTTGTTGACGCAATGACTGGACAGGATGCTGTTAATGTTGCTAAAGCGTTTGATGATGCTTTGGGAATTGACGGGGTGCTGATGTCAAAGCTTGACTCTGATACAAGGGGCGGTGCGGCATTATCCGTACTTGCTGTTACAGGCAAGCCGATAAAATTTGTTGGTACTGGTGAAAAGCTAGATGATTTTGAGCAGTTCCATCCTGAGCGTATGGCGTCGAGGATTCTTGGAATGGGTGATGTGTTAAGCCTTATTGAAAGAGCTGAAACAACAATTAGTAAAAGCGATGCCGAAAAGCTCACAAAAAAGCTTGAGCAGAATACTTTTGACATGAATGACTTGCTTGACCAAATGAAGCAGATTCAGAAAATGGGTTCGCTTAAGCAGATAGTTTCTATGTTACCGGGTGTTGGCGATAAGATTAATGATATAGATATTGACGATAAGCAAATGCTGAGGATACAGGCGATAATAACCTCTATGACAAAAGAGGAAAGAGAAAAGCCGTCTATTATTAATCCGCAACGCAAGCGTAGGATTGCTGCGGGAAGTGGAACTAAGGTTGAGGATGTAAACAGGCTGTTGAAGCAGTTTGAGCAGATGCAGAAGCTGATGAAGCAGTTCGGGAAAAAAGGTAAAAAAGGCAAGATGGCTAAAATGGCAAGAAGGAATTTTGCGGGCATGAATTTTAATGGTGGTGGATTGCCACCAATGTAGAACATTATATTGCGGCGGAGTGATATTATGAACTTATATTTATTGACAAAAAGCGCCAGTGTAACACCGGGTATAAAAGTATTTTATGTGGTTTTAATCCTTATTGGATTATTAGCAATTGTAGCTTCTATTTTTAATTGGGATTGGTATTTTAATTTGGGAAGAACAAGAAGAATATGCAATTTATTTGGAAGAACAGCTGCAAGGATTATACAGGTAATAGTTGGTCTGTTTTTAATTGGTCTATCAATATATATAATACTTAATACTTAATCCGGATGTAAGAATTTAGGTTTTATCCGAAAGGTTAAAATAGATATCAGGTTTGTGGAGGTGAAATAAATGGCAGTTAAAATCAGATTAAGAAGAATGGGTGCTAAGAAAAATCCTTTTTATCGTATAGTGGTTGCTGACTCAAGAAGCCCTAGAGATGGCAGATTTATAGAAGAGATTGGTTACTATGACCCAACTAAGGAGCCATCAGTTATCAAGGTTGATGAGGATAAGGCTAAAAAGTGGTTGTCAAATGGCGCTCAACCAACAGAAACTGTTAAGAAAATTCTTAAAACTAGCGGTATAATCTAGTTTATTTATGCAGTGGTTTGTAGGGTGCTTGAATTAAGGCTAGCTTTAATTCCCCCTACTTTAATTCATTGCTTTTATGGAGGTACTATTATGAAGGAATTACTATATTCAATTGTTGAAGGGCTTGTTGAGAATAAAGCAGATATCTGTATCACAGAAGATGCTCCTAATGAGGAAGGAGTTATTGTAATGCATCTTAATGTTGCTAAGGAGGATATGGGTAGAGTAATCGGCAAGCAGGGAAGAATTGCAAAGGCTATTCGTACTATTATGCGTGCTGGAGCGACAAGAAAGAACCTCAAGGTAATGGTTGAAATTGAGGAAGCATAATTGAATGTTAAAATATATAAGCAATGTTTATGGGTGGTTTTGCCCTTAAATATATTATAAATGCTTGATTGACAAGGTATCACTGGTGAGGTGGCACCTTGTTTTACATGTAGGAGCCTTTGGGGATTATAAAAAAACAAAAAAGGTCTTGCATTTTTGAAGCTATTATGCTATACTTTAAAAGTAAGTGCTTCCGTAGTTAAATGGATATAACAGTCCCCTCCTAAGAATCAGTTACAACGACCGCCTTTGGAGCAAAAGTGATTGACAATGAGTTAGTTTAAGTCCAAAATTGAATAGATTTTAAAGATGTTTCCGTAGCTCAGCTGGATAGAGCGACCGCCTCCTAAGCGGTAGGTCGGGTGTTCGAATCACCTCGGGAACGCCAA
>JGI24709J26583_10000106_pt1 | contig 60869 bp, 50 predicted proteins | sample BioPla2DNA1_FD_26583 | JGI IMG/M metagenome (IMG submission 26583) | reverse complement strand
AGCGATGTGGAAGGATATTTTTATGTTAATAACCCTGCAAAAGATTTGAACTGGTCTAAAAAAATTAAAGTTACTTCAAAAGGATATATGCTGGGCTATTACGATATGAAAAGCCCGGGTATTCATTTTATGCATCGCTTGTTTGCAAGAATAGGCGATAATTTAATGAAAATGTATATAAATCGTATGGATTTTGAGTAAAATTGGATTATGAAAGTATATGAATTTGGCAAAGATAATCAAAAAACTTTTCTTATGTTTCAGTGTACCGCAGAGCCGTGGTGGGTATTTAAGCCTTCGGCAGAAGCGGTAGCGAAAGACTTTCATGTATTCCTTTTCATATCCGATGGGCATGATGAAATGGGAACGGACTTTATCTCCATAGAAAAGAATGTTGAGCAAGCCGTTTCTTATCTGCATGATAAAGGCGTTTTGCATTTGAACATGGCTTATGGCGTTTCCATGGGCGGGGCAAGTGTGATGTACATGCTGGCAAATAAAATGTTGCCTGTAAACAAGGCTATTGTTGATGCGGGAATAACGCCGTATAACTATCCGAAATGGTTTTGCCGACTTATTGCAATAAAAGATTATTTATCAATCAGAATAGCTTTTAAATCAATAAAGCTAATGAAAATGCTCATGCCGCCTCAGCGCTGGACGCCTGAAGGAGAGGATTCACATGAGCACTATCAAAAGTTGTTTGAATTTGGGAAAAATCACTATTCTAAAAGAACGATATACAATGTTTTCTGGTCTGCTAATAACTATCCTATGCCTTGTCCCGTACCTAAAATAGACACGGATATTGAATATTGGTATGGAGAAGAAGAAAAAGCGGCAAGGAAAAAAGACCTTGTCTATGCGAAAAAGGCATTTCCTCAGATGAAATTAAAAGAGTTTAAAGGCTTAGCACATGCCGAGCTTGTGATGATGTTCCCGGAGCGCTTCCATAGCGAAGTGATTAGGTTTTGGAATGCATAATTTATTTTGATTACTGTTTTATCATTAGGCTCTATATATAAATCGTAGTGCGGAAAGGAGCTAGAGTGTAATGGAAAGAAACGATAGAATACGCAGCGCTTACCGCCTTACAGGCGGCAACAGCTTTTATGACGGCATGATTACTTGTTCTACAATTCTCGGCAAGCTGGTTTGCCGTATTGTGTGGGATATGAATGCAGAGGATAGCGCAAACTATCAAACGCAGGCGCTATCTGGCATACCGGAAAATTTTTCAGGGCGGCTGCTTGAAGTTCCCGTTGGAACTGGAGTACTAACAATGCCCGTTTATCAAACAATACCAAGCGCCGATATTACCTGCCTTGACTATTCGCCCGATATGATGGCTCAAGCACAGAAAAAGGCGGAAAAACTGGGGCTTGAAAATATAGCCTTTAAACAGGGCGATGTAGCCGCCTTGCCTTTTAATGATAACAGTTTTGATATAGTCCTTTCGCTCAATGGCTTTCACGCTTTCCCAAGCAAGTACGCAGCATATCAGGAAACCTTTAGGGTTCTTAAAAGGGGCGGCGTATTCTGCGGCTGCTTTTATGTTACCGGTATTTGCAAAAGAACGGACTGGATTATCCGCCATGTGTATCAACCGCTTAAATTTTTTACCCCGCCGTATGAAACTATGTACAGCTTAAACGCGCGCCTTAAACGCATGTACAGCCAAGTAAAGCTAGGCAATGTAAAGTCTATAGCTTGGTTTGTTTGCGAAAAATAGTGTTTATAAAACAGCATTGGTAATTTTAAGGTGTTAGACTACAATACATTTGTGATAGATTGAGTCAAAAAACGAGAGACCCTTTGGTATATTAAAACAACAACTATCAAGAAAGGATCTCTCAATGGGTAGAACAACAGAAGGAACGCAACAAAGGTAGCGGATAATAGAATGTACAAATTTTTAACTTTTCTACAACCCTACTATGTCCGCTGATTTGCTTAAACTTGACATGAAATAAAATATTCGCTTATAATTTTTTGGCGTACCGAAGTGTTGGTGCTGATTGTGCTTTTAATGTATGCAAAAGCTATGTAAGGAGAAAATATATGGAACATCTGTTGATAGGTATAATTCTAATACTAGCGCTTTTTGCTATAAGGATATCAAGTAAGCATGGTATACCCGCCTTGTTGCTGTTTATAGTGCTGGGTATGGGCTTTGGTCTGCTTGGGCTTGAATTTGATGATTATCATTTTGCTGACGGGCTTGCCACTTTTGCCCTTATGGTAATAATGTTCTACGGTGGCTTTGGCACCAACTGGAACATGACAAAACCCGTTGCAAAGGAAGCCATAATACTAAGCTCGCTTGGCGTTGTAACAACCGCGCTCCTTACAGGTTTGTTCTGCCACTTTATACTTGGTTTTTCCATGCTTGAGGGTATGCTTGTAGGCTCCATAGTAGGCTCTACCGACTATGCGAGTGTGTCTAATATATTGCGCTCAAAAAATCTAAACCTTAAATACAACACTGCTCCCCTGCTTGAGCTTGAGAGCGGCTCGAACGACCCTACCGCCTACACTATGACTATGGTTTTCCTATCAGTAATTTTGGGTTCCAAGGTGTCGGTTCCTCTGCTGATACTCTCGCAAGTTGCAATAGGGCTTGCGGTAGGTTTTATTTATGCATTTCTTTTGGGCAAATACCTGCGCTATCAAAAGGTAAGGCAAGATGGGCTTTCCGCAGTGTTTATGGCGGCGGTAATGCTCATCACATACGCAACAGCGGATTTGCTTGGCGGGAACGGCTATATATCGCTGTATATACTGGGTATATACCTTGGCAATATAGAGTTTAGGGGCAAGAGGGATATAGTGTTCTTTTTTGACGGTTTCTCCGAAATAATGCAGATAGCACTGTTCTTTATACTGGGGTTATTAAGTAATTTCCAAGGCTTTATTAAAACATTCCCCATAGCCTTTGCTATAATGATGTTTATGACCATAGTCGCCCGTCCTGCAAGTGTATGGGGGCTAATGCTTCCCTTTAAGCTGCACAAAAACCAGCTGCACATGATATCCCTAGCCGGTATTAGAGGCGCTGCTGCAATAGCCTTTGCTATAATGGTTGTAAACAGCGGCGCGACATTCTCCAGCGATATATACCATATAGTTTTCGGCATATGCGTGCTAAGTTCGCTGATACAGGGCAGCCTTATGCCCCCTGCATCAAGAAAGCTTGATATGCTGGACCCAAACGATACAGTACTTCAGACATTCAACTACTACCAAGACAAGGCGGAGATAGGCTTCCTTAAAACCCAGATAGATAAGGGCAGCCACCTTGCGGGAATGGAGGTTAGGGATTTAAACCTTACTTTTGACTTTATAGTCGCCAAAATAGAAAGGGACGGTAAGGCAATAGTGCCGCGCGGCAGCGTAGTAATAGAAGAGGAAGACACTATAGTACTCGGCGGCGCTAAATACTTCGATACCAGCGGAGGCGACCTTGTTGAATTTACTATACCCAAGGGTCATAGATGGGCAGATAAATATATTAAAGACCTTAATCTGCCTGAAAGCCTGATCATAATAATGCTTATGCGCGGTGATGAAACTATAGTACCCCTTGGAAATACTTTCCTTCAAGTTGGCGATAAGGTAGTATTCCAAGAGATAAAAGACGGGGAGTAGCTTAATATAATAAGCTTAAATATTAATTCCGCACGTAGTGTGCGGATTTTTTATAACAAATTCTAATTTAAATATATAGGGGAATTATGGTACTATGATAATAGCCAATCAATTAAATATAGGTTTCTTATTCCATCGTAGGAATTAATATAGCTTCTATCCATAGATAGTACTATTTTCTCATAATTATCGGGTATCATATTTAAAGGCTTAAGTTCTCTTTCCCGCGTTTCTGGGGATTGCATACTCTCTGTAACCTGTATATAAAGTTTATCATCGGGCTTTTCAGCAACAAAGTCTATTTCTGTTTCTCCTACCTTGCCTATATAAACTCTGTAATCACGGCGGAGAAGCTCTAAATACACTATATTTTCAAGTATATGTCCCCTATCTGTATCTCTATAACCAAGAAGCATGTTGCGGAAACCTATATCTGTAATGTAGTTCTTTTCAAGCGTTTTTAATAGCTGTTTGCCTTTTACATCGTACCGCCCGACTGATTGGAAAATAAAGGCATTATTTAACAGAGATATGTATCTGTTTACCGTTTTGCCTGCTATATTGCTTCGCTTGTCGTTTGATAATACATTGGCTATGTTATTTGGAGATGTTATGCTGCCTATATTGGAGCATAGAAACAGCATTATTTTATGCAGAGTGTCTTGGTCAATTTGGTTATTGCGTCCGACAATATCCCTAAGTACTATGGTTGAATATATGCCTTCCAAGGCTTGGTTTATCCTCGCTTCGTTGAAGTTATATTCCCTAAGTATTGGCATACCGCCAAATTGCAAGTATCTTTGAAACTTTTCTTCTATTGTTATGTTAGGAGCGAAGCTATAAAAAGTAAGAAATTCCTTAAAAGACAGAGGCAGCATGCGTATTTCAACATATCTGCCTGAAAGGTATGTGGAAAACTCTGTAGATAGCAGGTAGGCGTTAGAGCCGGTTATATAAATATCCACATCATAATCTATACGGAAAGACTCTATAGCTTTTTCCCAGTGCTCAACTACCTGAAGCTCATCAAAAATTAGATATGTTTTACCGCAGGGCGGTATATTTTCACTAACATAATTATAAAAGCTTAAATAATCGCTTAGCTGCCTAAAGTGTAGGGATTCTAAATTCATATGTATAATATTGCTTTCAGGTACCCCGCTATTTATTAGATATTGGTGAAACAAATCAAGCAGAGAAGATTTTCCGCACCTGCGAATACCCGTTACAATTTTTACAAGGTCAACATCTCTATTTTGTATAAGCTGGTTTAGGTATTCCGGGCGGTTTATAAGCTTTGCCATATTACACCTCCTAAAGTTCCAGACCTATTATACCCGAAACTTCCAAAAAGTCAATAGTTTAATACCTTATAAGTTAGAAACTTCTAAAAATAACATAGTTTCACACCTCTTAGGTCGCAAAAACCATATGCCTGTTTGTTTAAGGGTAAGAATAAGCTTATCAACAAACTCACCAATACATTTGCGCAGCACACTGTTAAGGGTTATATGCGATGCTTATAATTGACGAAGGTATTAGCCTTTTATGGAGTATTGTACGCTATGGTATGTAATGCTTATCTCAGCCTAAACCAGCTTTATCTTGTGCGCCTTTTCCGATTTATCTTTGCTTTGTTAAGGCGCTATAGCGCCGCTATGTTTCCTTCGCCAAGCTTTGCCAAATCAAAAAATTCGCTGCAATCTATGCGCTGCTTTAAACTGAGATAAGTATAAAGTATGTGTATGAATTTATGTTTACACTAATAATTATAATTTTTAGTATTCCCAATACCAGTATTCTCTGTCTTTTTCCGGAATTTCTATTGTTACTCCGTTTGTAAAGTGTATTTTGCTTATTGCGGCGTGGATTCTTTTAGCATGGTCATATCCATAAGCCGTAATTTTTGGGGCATTTCCGGTTTTACCCGGTTTAATTGTTTGGTTTACGATTTCATAAGAAATATAATCACCAAAGCCATGTGCCTTTATCCTATCTCCATAAACATCGGTTGCATAATAGGCAATGGTATAGCCGTCAACCGTATACTTTGTACTGGTGTTTTTATAGTTGTTTTTAAACCATTTGTATCCATAAGATGTACCGGCATCACCCTTGCCAGTATTTACCAAAGGATACTTTGGTTCCGGAACTGGAGTTGGGGGAAGTGTAGGAACGGCAGCCTTTACTGCATTTGTTTGGTCAGATTTGTTATTATCTGCAAATGCCTCAACTTTATAGAAATAAGTTTTACCTCGAGTTAATTTACTGTCTGTATAGTTTAATGCTTTAACTGTAGCGATATGAGTATATTGACCGCTTTTTGATGTTGCTCTAAAAACATTATAGGATGTTGCGCCGGGCACGGCGTCCCAACAAAGTGATATTTTCCCAAAAACAATAGCGGCCTTTAGGTTTTTTGGTTTACTCAATTTTGCCAAGGGTGTTGGCTTCGGTTTGGCAGAATCTGAAAATAATACCTCTTGCACTTCGGGTGTTAGAACACCATCAGCCTTTAAATTGTTCGCCTTTTGAAAATCTATGACATATTTTTTCATGTTGGCAGTAAACTCAGTTTGTGTTGGCACTTTAGAAAAGAAACCCAGCTCATACATGCGAACTCTAACCGCTAATACATCTTCGCCCTTGCTGCCAACTTTAAGTGTGCGATAAGCGGATGTGTCTACAATTGGCGCAGGGGTGGTGCTGATAATTGGTATTTCTGTGTCTTGCAGTTTGGCTGTGCTGTCTGTTAATGCAGCTAGCTTTATGCGATGATCATCCGGAACTAATGCTCTATTATCTATTATTACGTCATTGCCAATTTTGATATAGACTGGCTGAAAGTCATTGTCGGTTTCATAAATTTCAGAATAAACGTCTTGCTTCTGATTGTTTCCTGATTTGTCTTTATAATTAATATGTGTTTTAAGCGTGTAGAAATACCACTCCTTTGTATATTCATAGTTAATCCAAGCCCATGAAACATTAATACCCTGTTTTGCAAAATGTTCCTCAGTTGCATTTTTTGTGGAATTGCGTATTTTTTCACGCTCGCTAGGACTTACTTTGTGATTTTTTTCTATGGTTTGCGTTATTTCGTTCCGAAGAGCCTCCAGTTCTGTTTGTGTCATGCTATTCAAATCAATCTGATTAGAGGCATTGGCAATAAATGAAACCAACAAGAGCGCAATTACTATAGGAACAAGCTTTTTCATGTGTATGGCATCTCCTTTTCATTTCATGTATTATATAGTCCTGTTTAGTAAATCTTATATTATGCCGGCATTTATGTCAAACACACATACGATTTAAAACATCCACACTTTACGGATATAGTGAGTAGGCTTTTACAGGAACAATGTGTAAAAAACAGCAATTTATTGATTTTACAAGAATAAAGCAGTTATTTCCGCATAAGAATAGCAGTTTCGGAGATAATTCTCATATTTACATTGTCAATTTTTTTGAAAATGGGTTACAATGAAATGCTCAAGAGGAGGTGGGCGTTAAAGTGATTAACATTCCGGCAATACTTATTGCAAATGGAACGGCAATACTGCTGTTAATAGTTATTTTATTAAGCTATAAAAGACCAATACGTCATGTAATGCTTGATGAAAAGACATTCTATGTAATGGTTATTTTAAATATTGCGCAATGCATTATTGAAACGGTTGTATTTTTGATGGATGGCAAAATGGTATATGGATATCATGCGCTTTTGATAATACTAAACGTCATTTTGTTCATTGTTAATATTGTATTTGCTTTTTCTTGGACAATATTTGTGGATTATAAATTGTTTACGGATATGAAAAGAATAAAGCAGGTATACCCTTTTGTGGCAATACCTGCCGCGCTGGTTATAATCGGATGCTTAATTAATTTATTTACACCTGTGTTTTTTGTGGTAGATAAATATAATGTTTATCAAAGAACAGATTTGTTTATAATTCCATATGCTGTTACTTATTCTTATCTGGCATATGGGGTTATATTAGTCTATTTGTTTCGTAAGAAGGTACAAAAGTATTTGTTTCTGCCTGCTATTATGTTTATGGTTCCTATTATGATTGGCAGTTTATTGCAATTCTTTTTCTATGGATACTCTCTTGTGTGGCTTGGCGTGGCTATAGGGATGATGTATTTATTTATAAATGTTCAAAATGAAGCATCTTTTGTAGATTCGCTTTCGGGATTATTTAACAGACAGTATTTAGGCAACCTGTTGTTAATGTATAGTAGAAAAAAGGATGCTGTCGGTGTACCTGCCGGAATTATGTTAGACATTGATAACTTTAAAAACATAAATAATACATATGGACATATTATGGGAGATGATGCTATTGCTACAGTTGGAAAGATGTTGCGTGCAGCTGTGGGTGACAAAGGTGTAATATGCAGGTATGGCGGTGATGAGTTTATAATATTAATTAATATAAACTCTCAGAAAGAAATTACGGATATGATTGACGTCGTTGAAACACAAGCAGAATTGTTCAATGAGTCAAAAAAGAAACCTTATAATATAAAGTATTCAATTGGTTACGGTATATATGATAGTAAGCATGAGTCAATAGATGATTTTTTAAGGAAAATTGATGCTTCTATGTATGTAGAGAAGAGGAGAAAGATTTGTGAGGGAATAATACCCGATAGAAGATGTGATATATAAAACATACCGATTACCTTTATATGGCATCACATTTCACGATTCAGCGGCTTTTTGTTGGAGCTGATTTAGTCTGAGATAGGTATTAAATAGCACAAATCAATTTCTGGAAATGCTTGAAATAATTCAAGAAAAATATATAATGTTTATGTGCTTAAGAATCTTATTAAAAACAAATTTTTAAAAATAAGGTTCTTTAGCCTTACACAGTAATTTAAGGGTTAAACTCCGGAAAACTTTAAAAAAAGGCGGGCTCAGGAAATGGTTCAAATAATTGTTGTCAAACTAATGTTAAAAGAGCTTTAATGGCGGACATAGGCTAGGAAACTAATAAATGGTTAATTATCCGGCGATATTTGTTTCAAACGGAACGGCAATACTGTTGTTGTTAGTTATTATTTTTAGTTCAAAAAGATCACTATGTAATGGATTGCTTGATGAAAAGATTTTCTCCTGGATGTTGTTATTAAATTTTCTTCAATGCATTATTGAAACGGTTACTTTTTTGACGGATGGCAAAATAGAATATCGCTCATTGTCATTGTTTCTGAACGCCGTCCTATTTAGCAACAGCACTATATTAGCTTATTTTACGGCAGTATATGTGGACTATAAGTTGTTTTCAGACGTAAAAAGAACAAGGCGGATACTCTCTTTTTTGGCTATACCCGCTGTACTAACTATAATCGGCTGCTTAATAAATATATTAACACCTGTATTTTATGAGATTGACCAATATAATATCTATCACAGAACAGATTTAAATATCATTCCATATGTTGTTAATTATTCTTATATTGCGTATGCGGTTATATTAATCTATCTTAATCGTGAAAAGGCGCTTAAGCTTTTTTTCCTGCCTATTTCTTTGTTTGTTATACCTGTATTGCTTGGAAGTTTGTTGCAGCTCTTATTTTACGGATATTCCCTTATGTGGCTTGGCGTAGCTATCGGGCTAATGGCTTTGTACGTCAATATTCAAAACGAAGCGTGTTATATAGATACGCTGTCGGGTTTATTTAACAGACAGTATTTAAACAATTTATTGTTAATGCATGATGAAAAAAAGGATACTACCGTTATGCCTGCCGGCATTATGTTAGATATTGATAATTTCAAGAGCATAAACAATATATATGGACACCTCGTGGGAGATGATGCTATCTTAACAGCTGGAAAGATATTGCATAAAGCTATGGGCGGTAAAGGCGTAATATGCAGATATGGGGGTGATGAGTTTATAATATTGATGAATGTAAAATCTCAGGAAGAAATTATTGATAGGATTAACACCATCAACAAACAGGCAGCGTTGTTCAATGAATTAGGGAATAAACCTTATAAAATAAATTTTTCAATCGGTTACGGTACATACGACATTAAGCATGATTCAATAGATGATTTTTTAAGGAAAATCGATGCTTCCATGTATGAAGAAAAGAAGAGAAAGATTCGTGAAAAAATAATTATCGATAGAAGATGTGCTAAGTATGGTGAGGTTCCGGTACCATTTCCGGTACCATATGGAGAAGTTAAGAACTTTAGTGTGCCTAATTATTATACAAAAAGTAGAGTATACTTTTATTTATAAATTGTCGTTCTCCTATTGGAATTCTTTTTCTTTCAAAAACAAAATGGGGTTGTAGTATACTTATCTCAGCCTAAATCAGCTTTATCTTGTGTGCCTTTTCCGATTTGTCTTTGCTTTGTTAAGGCGCTATAGCATCGCTATGTTTTCTTTGCCAAGCTTCGCCAAATAAAAAAACTCACCACAATCTATGCGCTGCTTTAAACTGAGATAAGTATAAAACACAGAATCAGCTACAGTCCCTTTTTTTGTACTCATATATGATAGAGTACACTAAAGTTCGCAACTTTACTCAAAAGGTATGTTAAAGCCACCGGAATTCCGCTACAATGTATGTTGTCCAAACATTCAAAAGGAGTAGAATACCAATGGCTCAAATCACTAGATAAACAAGCAGCATGACAGCTCAAGCGGAGTTGAAAGTTGCGAACTTTATTTGACAGTACCCCGAAGGGGAGGGGGCTTATGCAAATACAATTGCTACGTATGCAAAAACCGGGAAAATAAAAACATGCAGCAAACAATTTAAGGGGAATATATAAAATTAAAACACTAACTTTAAGTATATCACTGTAATATTACTGATGTCAATACAAAAATTCGCAACAAATTACAGCAAAAATATATATTGAAAAAGGCGGAAAAGCTATCATATAATACAAACAAATCAAATTAATTACGCTTTTGCTTGGATTATTGAAATTATCAATTTTGGTTAATGCAAAAGGGATTATCGGCTTATTCAATTAACGAAGGAGAAAGAATAGTGGATATTTTATCAAAGGACAAGCTTAGCATAAGCATATCTGAAAACCGTAGAGATATGGGAATTACGGCTGCGGAAAAGGGCATTTACTTTCTAAAGGAGCTGCTACAATATAAAGAAGAAGTGAATGTTATATTTGCGGCCGCTCCATCGCAGGCGGAGATGATGGAAAGGCTGGTAGCGGAAAAATCCGTAGATTGGAAAAGAGTAAACGCATTCCATATGGATAACTACATAGGGCTGCCTGATGATGCGCCTCAGCAGTTTTCCAAATTCCTAAAGGATAGGCTTTTTAGCAAGCTCCCCTTCAAAAATGTATATTATATGGGCAATATTGGCGAAGATGCTAAGAGGTATGATATACTTATATCAGAAAACCAGCCCGATATATGCTTTATGGGTATAGGTGAAAACGGACATATAGCATTCAACGACCCTATCAACGCAGACTTTAACGACAAAAAAGCTGTAAAAGTCGTGAAACTTGACGACATGTGCAGACAACAGCAGGTAAATGAAAAGCTGTTCAACAACATAGGCGAAGTGCCTACCCACGCGATAACGCTTACTATCCCCACGCTTATTAAGAGTAAACACATACTTTGCACTGTTCCCGGCCTTAACAAGGCGGAGGCTGCAAAAAACATGCTTGAGGGCGCAATAGACGAAAGCTGCCCGGCATCAATTTTGCGTACGCACAGCTCTGCTTATCTATTCCTAGATAAGGACGCGGCAAGCAAACTGAGCGAGTTTAATAAATGATACTTTTAATTTGGCAATCATTGTCTTAATGCCAAAAAGCAGTTTAGGTTCAATAATGGAATAGGCAAAGATATATGGTTGCGGCGGGTTTAAAGCTTAGCATAAATAGATTTATAGAAAGGAGCGCATATGGAGTTAATAAAATTACCCTATGGGAAAGACAGTGTTTCTGTAACTATCCCTAAGCAAAACTTCATAGGCATGATGGACCCTGAATTTGCAGTGTCATGCGCCGACCCTAAAAAATCTATTGAAAATGCCATTTTACAACCTATTGGCGGACCGAAGCTTAAAGATATTATTACCCCCGAAAAGACAATAACAATTATTATAGACGATATTTCAAGACCAACCCCTATTTCTACTATACTCCCTATACTGTTATCGCATTTATTAAGCCTTGGCGCGGCAAGCGAAAACATAGTTATTGTAGCGGCGCTGGGCAGCCACCGCTATATGACGGAAGAAGAGCTAAAAGAGCGTGTTGGTGCTGAAATATACAAAAACTATCGGGTTATAAATTCAGAGTTCCGTAAACCAGAGGGGCTTACATATGTAGGAAAAACTCCGGAAGGCGTAGATGTTTTAGTTACTAAAGCCGTAATGGATACGGATATACATATTGGAATAGGCTGTTTAGTGCCGCATCCTACAATGGGTTGGGCCGGCGGCGGAAAGACAGTATATCCCGGCATTGCAGGCGAAAAAGTAGTGGCATATTTTCACCTTTTAGCATCACTATATGAAGGATGCTTTTATGGTCAAGATACTACGCCCATTCGCGACATGATGGAAAAATGGGTAGATGCCGTGGGGCTTCACTTCATAATTAATGTGTTACTAAATGAAAATGCGGAAATTGTGGATGTTGTTGCCGGACACTATATCAAAGCGCATAGAGAGGGTGTGCGCAGAGGAAAACAAATTGTAGGATATAAGCTTACAGAGAAGGCGGATATTATGATTGCCTCATCGCACCCTGCCGACCAAGACTTTTGGCAGTCTACAAAGGCGTTGCAAGCGGCAGAGGCTGCCGTAAAAGGCGATAGGGGAGGAATCATGATTCTGCTTAGCCCCAATTACGAGGGCATAGGTCCCCACCCTGAATACCCAAAATGGATGGGGCAGGATGATTGCGACGAAGCCGTTCGTGAGTGTATTTTAGGCAAAACCGTTGGCAACCCTCTAGCACTTGCGGTTGGCAACAGCATGTCAAAACTCCGCCGCAGGCGAAGGGTAATTGTGGTAAGCGATGGTGTAAGTGCAGAAGATATGAGGCTCTGCGGCTGTGAGCATTATAGGGTTTCCGAATTCCAATCGCTTATAGACAGCCTTATATCAGAAAATCCAAATTGCCGCATAGGCGCGCTATCAAATGGCGCAAAAACTTTCTTATATGAATAAAAGGAGTGTCTAATGTAAAGACTATATCTTAATTTTAGGCAGTAGTTGGCAAATATGCAAATAGCTATATATAATAGTTAAGAAGCATATTAATTATACGTGAAGGCTAGCCAAGAGCGGAAATGTTATTTTTAAGGCTCTACTATCGGATTAAAAATAAAGCCGGTAAGCTGAGCGGACTTTAACTGAGGAATTAGCATCCGAAAAAATCGGGTGTAAAACAAAAGGAGGAAATTTTATGAAAAAGATGCTGTTAGCACTAATCTCTTTAAGCCTTGCTTTGGTACTTTTTGTGCCGACGCTTGCAGAAACTAAAGAGATAACTTATGTAACTCTAGGCAATACAGGTATGGAGTTACTCCAGGAAGCTGCTAAAGCTTTCGAAGAAAAAGAAGGAGTAAAGGTAAACCTTGAGAGTTGGTCCTATTCTGACGCTTACTCCAAGATACTAACACTCGCTGACGGCGGCAATATGCCGGATTCAATGTATGGTTTCAGTTCTTGGACGGTACAGTTTAAGGAAGCGGGCTATACCGTGGCAATAGACAATCTAATCAGCAAGGAGCTGTATGATGATTTTTCTAAAGCCGCTAGGGATGTTTGCTCCGTAAATGGAGAATTATGGGCAATGCCGTCGTATATGTCCGTCCGCTCCATACTTATTAACCAGACTGCTTTTGATGAAGTTTGCGACGAACCCCCGACTACTTGGGAAGGCTTGCTGGAATTAGCGCCGGAGCTTTGCGGCAAAACCTGCCCCTATGCCTACACCTTAGTAGCTGGTCACCCCAAGAACACAATTGACTGCTTCCTGCCTATTCTCTGGGCGTATGGTGCCGATGTTCTCAGCGAAGATCAAAAAACCGTAGCTTTTAATACTGAAGAAGGCGTTGCAGCCTTACAGATGTATGTAGACCTTGCTCAATATGCCGTTCCGGATTATGGCGAAGCAACGATAAATGAAACCCAGTCTAACTTCACAACTCAAACCGCTGCCGCTTATGTTCATAATGCGCAAGGCTTAGCCGCGCTCAAAGCAGCAGGAGAGAATTATGATTGGGCTACAATTTTGCAGCCCTTAAAAGGCCCCGGCGGAGAGGCTTATTCTTATGGCGTAATGGACGTGGACTTGGTGTTTGATACCGGCAATCAGGATATTACAGCTAAATGGCTGGAGTTCTGGCATCAAGCGAAATATCAGGGCAAAGTAATAGATAATGCCGGGTTTGTACCCAATCAAGCCAGCTATTATAAAGAAATGCCTATCTTTACCGACGAAAGCAATGTGTTTGTAGCGCCCTTTGCAGCTATGGAGCCTATTGCTAAATTTAAGCCCTCTATAACCTGCTGGGAGGAAATCCAGAAAATAATGGCAGACAATGTAACAAAGGCGGTCTTTGGTCAACTGACGGCGGCAGAAGCCTTTGCAGCTGCTGAAAAAGATTGCAATGAGGTATTGGCTGCTCAATAAGGGGCAAACCCTTTGGAATTTGAACTAAATCTTGGTTAGTTCATATTCTAAAACAAACAGAGTGTAATTCTGTGTTATACCGGAGATAGGGAAACACACTCTATCTCCGGATTCCGTCATCAAATGGAGGCATCTAAATGAAGAGGGAGAATATAATAAAAACAACTAACTTATTATACATCTTGCCGATGTTGATATTCTTTAGTGTTTTTATATTAGGTCCTATCATACAGGTTTTTGAAAACTCATTTCTTCAAATAAAAGCGAACGGCGATGTTGAATATGTTCACTTTGATAATTTCATCAAGTTTTTTAACAGTAAAGATGCCTCTATGGTTCTCAAAAATACTTTTATATGGGTTTTTGTAGGTGTTGCTGCGAAAATCCTTATTGGTCTATTAATGGCGCTTGTTCTTTATAATAACTTTATTGGTAAGCGGGTTCTTACCGGGGTAATGTTAATACCTTATGCCATGCCTGCTGCTGTGTCCTGCGTTGTGTGGAGGCTAATGTATCATCCAACCTTTGGTCATATAACGCAGTTATTGCTGGATTTAAATATTTTGGAAAGACCTATGTCTTTTCTGGGTAACCCGGCAACATCGCTTTTGGCGGTGCTGATTGTTAATGTTTGGGCGGTTGCTCCGTTTTGCGCGCTCAATATCTTGGCGTCCTTATATTCTATTCCAACGTATATATATGAGGCGGCATCGATAGACGGAGCGGGGTATTTAAGAAAATTCTTTCATATAACTATACATTTAATTTTTACCGATGTAAGGACACTGGCTCTGTTAATAGGTATATGGGCTTTTAACTCTTTTGATGTAATTTACATGATGACTACCGGCGGTCCCGCTAACTCATCTTCAATTCTCGTTAACCTTGTTTATCAAAATGCCTTTGAGTTTAACAACAGAGGATATTCTTCGGCTATCAGCATAATTTGCTTTATTATTCTATCAATGTTCTCCGTTCTGTATGTCAGGTCGAAAAATAAGGAGGTATCATTTGAATAGAAATAAGATTCGTAAAAGGGCATATAAAATTCTGCTTGCGCTGGTTGTAATTGTCATGATTGTATTTTTGTTCTTTCCGGTTGTGGCAATGCTAACAGTTTCGATAAAGCCGGCAAATGAAGTTTTTTCAAGGCCTGTTAGGTGGATGCCAAGCGAGCCTGTTTGGGAAAACTACATAGAAGTATTCAAAAAAATGGATATCCTAGTGGGCTTTAAAAACAGCATAATAGTTGCAATAGGCAGCATAATAACAATATTGCTGATAGGTATACCTGCCGCCTACGCTATGTCCAAGTTAGATTATTGGTTTAAGGGCATAATATACTATTTGGTATTAGTAAGTCAGATGTTTGCGCCTATAATCGTAATAATACCTTTGTATCAACAAATGAACAACTGGGGCTTGATTGATAACCATATAAGTTTAGTTCTGATGAATGTAACTTTTAATTTGGCATTTATCGTATTAATGCTAAAGAGCAGTTTTGACAATGTACCGATTGAGGTGCTTGAATCTGCAAAGATAGACGGCTGCGGCAGGTTTCAAGCGCTTATTAGAATATCACTGCCGATTGCCTCTATGGGCATTGCAGTTGCAATAATATTTGCATTTACTCGTACATGGAATGAGTTCTTGTTTGCCTTTACTTTTACTTCGTCAACTTCCAATAAGACAATTATAGTTAAACTATACGAAATACTAAAAAACAACCCTGCAATAGGTATCCCTTGGCATCTTGTTATGGCGGGGGCGACAATTGCAACAACGCCGCTGGTTATTCTCTTTATATCCATAAGAAAATATATTACCGGAGATGTTACAAAGGGAGCGATTAAATAATGATTTTATTCTTGCAGTTTCAAGCTAAAACAGTATTAGCTTTGTAAATATATTTATTAAAAGGAGCTCTAGTGATGTTAATTACTTTACCCTATGGAAAAGACAAGGTTTCAGTAACTATTCCCAAACAAAATTTTATTGGGATGATGGACCCTGAATTTGTAAATCCATGTGTAGACCTTGAAAAGCTGATAGAAGAAGCGGTTTCAAATCCTATTGGCGGGGCGCAGCTTAAAGATATTATTAGTCCTGAAAAGACAATAGCAATTATTATAGATGATATTTCAAGACCAACTCCTATATCTACCATACTTCCCATATTATTGTCACATTTATTAAGCTTTGGTGCGGCAAGCGAAAACATAGTTATTGTAGCGGCGCTGGGTAGCCACCGCTATATGACGGAAGAGGAGTTAAAAGAGCGTGTAGGCGCTGAAATATACAAAAACTATCGGGTTATAAATTCAGAGTTCCGCAAACCCGAGGGGCTTACATATGTAGGCAAAACTCCGGAAGGCGTTGATATTTTGGTTACTAAAGCCGTTATGGATGCGGATATACATATAGGAATAGGCTGTTTAGTACCGCACCCTGTAATGGGCTGGGGCGGCGGCGGGAAAATAATATATCCCGGCGTTGCGGGTGAAAAAACAGTGGCATATTTTCACCTTGTGGCATCATTGTATGATGAAAACTTATATGGCTTTGATACTACACCTATTCGTGACATGATGGAACAATGGGTAGATTCCGTCGGTCTTGATTTTATAATCAATGTAGTACTCAACGCCAAGGCGGAAATTGTGGATGTCGTTGCCGGACACTATGTAAAGGCGCATAGAGAGGGCGTGCGCAGAGGAAAAGAGATTATTGGATATAAGGTTAAAGAAAAGGCTGACATCATGATTGCATCATCGCACCCTGCCGACCAAGACTTCTGGCAATCCCCAAAGGCTTTGTACGCAGCAGAGGCAGCTGTTAAAGGCGATAGGGGAGGGATTATGATACTGCTTAGCCCAAACTATGAGGGCGTTGGTCCTCACCCTGAATACCCAAAATGTATGGGGCGAGATGATGGGGACGAAGCCGTTCGTGAGTGTATATTAGGTAAAACCGTTGATGACCCGTTGGCGCTTGCGGTAGGCAACAGCATGTCAAAACTCCGCCGCAGACGAAGACTAATTGTAGTAAGCGACGGCGTAAGCGCAGAAGATATGAGGCAATGCGGCTGTGAACATTATAATGTTGCGGAATTTCAATCCCTTATAGACAGCCTTATATCAGAAAATCCTAATTGCAAAATAGGTGCGCTATCTAATGGTGCTGAAACCTTTTTATATGAATAATAATGGAGAGAAAGAATGGACAATGTCGAAGCTATCAAACTTATAGGCTTTTATGAAAACGAATTAAAATCAAACATATTATCTTTTTGGCTTAAGAGATGCCATGATGACATATACGGCGGGTTTTTGAACTGTTACGATAACTTCGGGAAAAACCTTGTTTCATATGATAAATACACATGGAGTCAGGGCAGGTTTGTGTGGATGTTTTCAAAGCTGTATGCAACTCCCTGCCCTATTTTTAGTGATAAACAGAGAAACGAATTTTTTGAACTGGCAAAACAGGGCGCGGATTTTTTAATGAAACATTGCCTAATTTCGCCTGACGATTACAGATGTGTCTTCTTAATGGAGCGTGATGGTACGCACAAGAGAATAGAGGAAGGTATGCCGCTTGATATGAGCATATATGCCGACTGCTTTGTTATTATAGGGCTTTTTAAATTTGCGTCAATAAACAAAGATATTAAAGCATATAACTTCGCCAAAAAGCTATATGACAACGCGCTTGTCCGCCTAAAAAACAATGATTATCATACCCTGCCTTATCCGTTGAGCGACAAATACCGTGCGCATGGAATTCCTATGATTTTTTCAAATGTAAGCTGTGAATTGCTTCAAACTGCTAAGCAGCTTGCCAAGGAAGATGTAAGCGCTATCAGACAAAATTTAGAATACTTTGCGTCAGATATATTAGAAAATTTTGTTGACGAAAACCATATTATGCGTGAAGTAATTACTTCCGATAATAAAGTTTTCCCGCAGATATTAGGGCAGCATATGAACCCCGGACATACACTCGAAGATGTGTGGTTTTTAATAGACGCTGCAAATTATACTTCTAACCCTGAGTGGAAAGAAATTATTATTCCTGTTGCCCTAAATGCGCTTGAAAGGGGCTGGGATAAAGAATACGGCGGCATTCTGCATTTTTGTGCGATTGACGGGGGCGAACCTATAGGCAGTTTAGACGGCGTTGCTGATGAGCCTATGACAAAGCAGCTTTCAGGCTGGGGAGATAAGCTTTGGTGGATTCACTCAGAAGCGCTGTATTCAACCCTGTTATGCTATTTTATAAGCGGCAATGAAGAATTTTTAAAATGGCACGATAGAATATTTGAGTATACTTTCTCAACCTTTCCAAATCCGGATAGAGAAATAAAAGAATGGGTGCAGATTTTAACTCGGGAAGGCAAGCCTCAGGAAAAAGTTGTCGCCTTGCCTGTTAAAGACCCTTTCCATATTACACGAAATCTAATTCTAATATTGGAGCTTTTATTTAAAAAGTATACACCGGAATTACTGTGTAAATAGGGGGGATATGAAGACAATCTTTATTTTTAAATTATCAGACTAAAGATTAAGCAAACAAGCTGATAGGATTTTATTAAGGCAATAGCATCCGAAAAATCGGGTGTAAAATAAAAGGAGGACATTTCATGAAAAGATTACTAAGCGTAATGATGATCCTTGCAATGCTAATGAGCATGTGCTCAGTGGCACTAGCGGAGGAAGAACCACAGAAGATAACGGTTATGGGCCTATCATGGCAGATAACCAAAATCTTCATCGAAGAAGCGGCGGCGCAATTCGAGAAGGACCACCCCGGAGTGGAAGTGGTCATTGAAACTTTGCCGGACTACGCCAGCCTGCCTACATATGCAGTTAACTGGATGAACGGCGAAACCGATGTTGACGTACTGCTTATAGGCGATGCCAATAACGCAGCACAGTTCGTTTCAAGGGATTTGCTGTATGATTTTGAAGAAGACCTAAAATTCTTCGAAGAAGAAGGCTTTGCTAAGGACGATTTCCTAGGCGTTGGTCTGCTTGATGGCACTATTAACGACAAACAATACGGTATGCCCATAATATGCGAAGCTTATGCTATGAACTGCAACAACGCAGCCATGAAGGAAGCGGGTCTGTGGGACGAAGATAGAGATGCTCCTGTAATGCCCGAAACTTGGGACGATGTATACGAGTATGCAAAGAAACTCCACAAGGTTGAAGATGGCAAGGTAGCCACTCAGGGCGCGGTTATACAGTGGGGCTCTTCAACATTCGCAACGCTTATAGCGGCCAAACAGGGCATGGACGGCACAATTTACGATGAAAACGGCATATTAAGCTTTGAATCTGAAAACTTTAGGAAAATGCTTGAAGTATGGCAGAAGGGCGCAAAGGAAGGCGTATTCTCTAAGGAAACCTATGCAGACAATATGGCGGGAAGAAACAGCTTTAAAGCAGGCATAACTTCACTGCTGCTTGAAACCGGCGGCGCCTTTGTAGAGGCGGACGTAAACCTTGGTCCCGGCACCGCATCGTTAAGCTGCTTCCCCGGCGGCTATGAAAACGGCTCCTACGGCTTCTCTACCGTTGCCATAATACCCAGAGCAACCAAATCCCCCAAACTGGCAGCGCAGTTTATAAAGGAAGGTTTGCTTGGCAAAAACAGCCAGACCGGAACCTTAAACGTATACGGCAAAATGCCTGCACTCGCAAGGTACTTTGAAAATGCCGAACTTAAGGACTGGCAGTTCCTACAAGTTGTCGCGAACAATTCAGTTTGCACACCCAAGTATAAGGGCGCAACCAAGCTCAGCACTGAGCTGCACCCGATTATCCAGTCTTACCTTGATGAAGCCATAACACTTGATGAGTGCATGGACAAACTCCAGGCAGTAATTGANAGCATGGAAAAGAGCGCATATTAATAGCGCCCATAGGGGCGGCAGCAATGTCGCCCCAATATTACAAAAATGGAGTGATTTTAATGGTGAAAATTAAACGTTCTCTTTCAGCTAGGCAGAGGATAAAAGCTCGGTATGGAGTAGTTTTTGTGCTTCCCGCCTTTCTGTTAGCAACGGTTTTTATGATATACCCGCTTTTTGCTTCCCTATACCTTAGCTTAACTAAGTATAACTTTGCTTTTGATACTAAGCCGCAGTTTATAGGTATAGAGAACTATGTAAAGGCTTTCAACGACTCAGCTTTTATTGACAGCATAGGTGTTACAGCGGTCTATTCAATTTTATATTTTGTTTTAGTTATGTTGGGCGGGCTTATACTTGCGCTTATGTTGTTCTATGCAAAGGGCAAGACAAGCGTTTTCCGCACTGCGTATTTTTTACCTATAGTTATTCCGCTATCCCTTAGCAGTTTTATATTCAACTGGATTCTGCAAAAAAACTACGGTTTGTTAAATTATTTCCTTGCGGATATTTTAGGTGCGGGTCATCTAACAAGAGAATGGCTTTCAACAAACCCTTGGGCTATGATAAGCATAGTTGTAGTATCTGTATGGGCAACCGTTGGGTTTGAAACTATATTATTTTTAAACGGTCTGCAAGCATTGCCTGAGGATATGCTAGAAGCCGGCATAGTTGACGGCGCTACCGGTTTTAGAACTCTATTTAGCATAATACTGCCTAACCTAAGGGAAACGTTCGCCGTAACCGGCATATGGGCTATACTGCAGGCGCTAAAGGTATATATAGTTCCATCGCTCGTTACTTGGGGCGGACCGGGCACGGCTACAACGGTTATGTATATGTATGTGTATAGGCAGTCGTTTACCTATTTAGAAATGGGCTATGGTGCGGCGCTCGGCTTTATTATGAGTATATTGATAATGGTTCTGTCGCTGCTTAACATGCGTATAAGCAAGAAGGTGTGAGGTGGAGAAATGACACAGATAAGTATAAGTAAAGTTGTAAGGCGCGCGAGGCATATCGGGCTTTATATACTGATGGCAATTATAGCTTTCTTTATGCTAACCCCTATATTCCTTGCTATGTTTAACTCAGTTAAGCTTGAAAGCCAGATACTCTCAGCTAATATGACATTTTTCCCAAGGAGCATACATTTTGATAATTACCAATATATTTTCGATAGATTCGGAAAGTTCGGCGCGTATTTTAAAAATAGCCTTATAGTTACACTAAGCTCGGTACTGCTTACAATTGTCTTTTGTTCACTTGGCGGCTACGCATTTGCAAAACTGCCTTTTAGGGGCAGGGGCATAATGCTTTCAATAATATTATTCATGATGACCTTCCCCCTTGCGGTGCTTTTAATACCCATATATATTATGGAGTACAATTTAAAGCTTTTAAATACAAACATTGGGCTTATACTGCCCTGTGTTGCTACAGTCGTGCCGTTTTGCCTGCTTATTATGCGAAGCGTATATATTGAAATACCCGACGAAATTGAAGAAGCGGCAACGATTGACGGTTGCAATGTGTTTGAAACATGGCTGCATATAATGCTGCCCGCATCAACCGGAGGGCTGTCCATAGTTACTATCTTTACTTTTTATAATATCTGGGGCGAATATATGCTATCTAAAACTCTAGTAACAAGGGAAAGCGCTATGACTATATCAGTTGGCGTTACACTGCTAAAAGGCGAAGGCGGCTGGCAGTTCGGCGTGCTTGGCGCTGTAGTTACGCTTGCTATGCTGCCGCCTATAATAATGTTTATGATATTCCAAAGGAGCCTCGTATCGGGTCTGCTATCCGGGGCTGTTAAAGGATGAAAGGAGAAAATATGCAAATCAGTATTTTTGATACCCCTAAGCTGCTGGGCATAGCCGCGGCAAAGGAAATTGCAGAAGTATTAAACAAAAATATAGCCGAAAAGGGAGAGGCTAATCTGCTTTTATCAACAGGCAAATCTCAGTTCTATACTATTGAGGCGCTTATAAAAGAGGATGTTGACTGGTCTAAGGTAACCATGTTCCATTTAGATGAATATGTAAACCTGCATAAAACCCACCCCGCAAGCTTTATTAAATACCTAGAGGAAAGGTTTGTTTCTAAGGTACCTCTTGGAAATGCCGTGTTTGTGCAGGGAGAAGGCGATGCAAAGGTAAATGTGGAAAAGCTAAATAAGCTTATGCAAGGCAAAACCATAGATATAGGCGTTATAGGCATAGGGGAAAACGCGCATATAGCCTTTAATGACCCCCCTGCTGATTTTGAATGCGATGATGCTTACAAAATCGTCAATCTGGACGATAGATGCAAGATGCAGCAGGTTGGAGAGGGCTGGTTTGCCACAATAGATGATGTGCCAAAGCAGGCAATATCTATGACTGTAAAACAGATAATGCGCTGCACAAAAATAGTATCGCCTGTGCCTTATGCTGTAAAGGCTGAGGCTATTAGAAATACCTTGCTTGAGGATATCAGCCCCATGGTGCCTGCGACTAAACTTCGTGAACACCCGGATTGTACTTTATATTTGGATAAGGATTCAGCTAAAAAAATAGATATAATTGGAGGGAAAGTAATTGGAAAATAATAAGGTTAAGGAATATCTAACAAAGTCTGTCGCTCATTTGCAGAGGATATACGATGAGGAGATGGACAATATTAGACAGGCTGCCGAAGTTATGGCAAGGCATATTGAAAACGGAGAGATAATACACTTATACGGCCCCGGCGGGCATTCGGGCGTTGCTGCCATGGAAATATTTGGAAGGGCGGGCGGCATTGCGTGCATAAATGCAATACTTGATGGGGGTACGCTGTTGACAAACGGCTGCGAGCGCTCAATGAAGGTGGAAAGGCTTCCCGGTTATGGGAGAATAGTAATAGAAACATACGGTGTTAAAAAGGGTGAATTGTTGATACTCGTAAACGCCTATGGTATTAATGCGGCTTTAATAGACGCTGCGCTTACAGCTAAAGAGATAGGCGCAGAGATTATAGGTGTAAGCTCTATTGAACATGCGGAAAACACGCCGCCGGATCACCCCGCAAGGCATCCTTCAAAGAAAAACCTGCACAATATTGTGGATTACCATATAGACACTAAGGTGCCTGTGGGTGATGCCATTATAGAAATTGAAGGCGCTCCGCAAAGGACGGGAGCAATATCCTCTTTTGCTAGCGGTTTTACGCTGCATGCGCTTGGAATTTCAACAATAGAGCTGCTTGCTAAAAAGGGAAAGGAAGTACCAGTATTACGCAGCGGTAATTGCGTAGGCGGCGATGAATGGAATGCTCAGTATTTTGAAAAATTCCAAGGAAGAATACCCTTTCTATGAGAAAATATTTTGTTAAAGACGGCAATATAATAACTAGAGAGAGGCTAATAAAGGGCGGCGCTATTTGCGTAGTAGACGGCAAAATAGAAGCTGTATATGAAAGTTTGCCCGAAAACATAGGCGAAGATTATAAGATTATATCCGCAGAAGGCAACTACGTTTCTCCCGGTTTTATAGACATACACGTTCACGGTGGCAATAATTCAGATTTTCTTATGGGCGATGCGGAAAAGAACGTTGCCTGCTGTAAAATGCATTTGCAGCATGGTACTACTTCTATAGTGCCTACGCTCTCAACATCGGGATATGATATGTATAGAACCGCACTTAAAGGTGTAAGGGAAACCATGAAGCGTATAAAAGGCGGTCCTTATATCGCAGGAGTGCATATGGAAGGACCTTACTTATCGCCTGCGCAGCTTGGCGCACAATCGCCGGATTTTCTTAAGCCGCCCGATGAAAGGGACTATTTAAGCCTGTTTGAGGATTATCCTTTTATACTAAGGTGGACTATAGCACCTGAAGTTGAGGGTACACTTCAAATGGCAAGGAAACTCATAAGGCGCGGGGTACATTTTTCAATAGGACACTCTGATGCTATGTTTGATGACGTTATGCGTGCGTATGAAATAGGGGTTAATTGCATAACACACCTGTATTCCGCCACTTCTACCGTGCGCAGGATAAACGCCTACCGTTACGCAGGTATAATAGAAGCCGCATATTTCCTTGACGGTATGACGGTTGAAATAATAGCCGATGGCAAACACCTGCCCGAAAGCCTGCTTAAGCTTATTTATAAGCTTAAGGGAGCAGAAAACATATGCCTTGTTACAGACGCGCTTGGCGCAACGGGACTGCCCGCTAACATAAAAGAAATATACGACGCAAGCTCAAAACAGGTTATAATAATAGAAGACGGCGTTGCGAAATTAAAAGACGGCAAAGCCTTTGCAGGCAGCGTGGCAACTAGCGACAGGCTGGTTCGCAACATGGTTAAGCTATGCGGTGCGCCCATAGTAGACGCAGTTAAAATGATGACTTACACCCCTGCAAAAACGGTGGGCATTGAAAAAGCCAAGGGCAGCATAGCCCCCGGCATGGACGCGGATTTAGTTATATTTGATAAAGATATAGTTGTTAAAAAGGTTATATTCGCGGGGGAGCTTATATCATAATGCGGGATAATGTGCTTTACTGCGGCTTTGCCAAAAGAGATATAAGCCCAAAAGAGCCTGCTCATCTTGCGGGTTATGCAGCTCGCTGGGGAAAAAATCCGGCGAAAAAAGTGCATGATCCGCTTTTTGTAAAGGCTATGTATGTAAAGGACAGGTTTTCTTTACTATTAATAAGTGCGGATTTATGCGAAATATCAAACGCTAATATAATAGAAAAAGAGATAAAAAGCAAAACAGGTATAGATGCTGTAATATTGGCATCTACCCATACACATTCAGGCCCCTATACGGAAAGTACTCTTTCAAACCCCAATGCTTTTGATGAAAAATGGTACAATTACTTTGTAAGTCAAGCAATAGACGCCTCTAAAGAAGCTATAAAAAACAGCTTTGAAGCAAAAATAAAAATTGCACAGGGCACAGTAGAAGGCGTAGGCAAAAACCGAAGGGCAAACTGCAGCGCTATAGATAATGAGCTAAGCCTTATATATGTTAAAGATTGTAATGATATAGTCCGCGGTATGCTTATAAACTTCGCCTGCCACTGTACAGTGCTTGATGCGAACAACAATAAAATATCCGCGGACTATCCTGCGTATATATATAATGCATTGCGGCAAAAATATGATGGCGTTGTGGTGCTTTTTACAAACGGCGCAGCAGGGGATATAAACATAGGCTATTCCAGCGATGACAGCGCGCTTGGTATAAGTATGAGCTTTAGAAGCTATGAAAAAGCTGAGGAAGTAGCAAACAGAATAAGCAGAAAAGTAATGGATATTATATCTAAGGAAGAATGTACGCAGATAAACGACATAGAAATAATAGAAAATGATATATTATTGCCATTAAAGAACGGCTTACCAAGCTTGCAAGAGATAGCCGTCAAAATAGACAAAAGAAGCGAAGCTTTATATCAAAACAACTCGCCGGAAGAAAAAAGAAAAATAGAGCTTGATATAATATACCTAAAATGTATTATGGATAATATAGCAAATGTGGGGAATGATACTCACTGCAAAATAAAGGTATCTCTAATTAAAATGGGAGAATTTGTGTTTATCACATTCCCGCTTGAAATGTTCTGTGAAATAGGCATAGAAATAAAAGAATACGCAAAAAGCTTAGGGCTTAATGCTGTAATAATAGGTTATGCGGGGGGATATTCGGGCTATCTGCCTACAGAAGAAGCTTATAAGCAAGGAGGATATGAAGTTGAAGTATCTCCTTTCTCTGAAAAAGCTCCTGAAGTGCTATTAAATGAAGTGAAAAACGCACTTTATGAAATAGCTAACGGACTTTAGTTTTTTTAAACCGATATTTGAGAAACTAAACAATTTTGATATTAAAATATCTTGACAAGGATAAATTGTTGTGATAGAGTTCAGACAACAGACATCCGATAACTGTTGGATATAAATTTGGCAAGGCGAGTGTTGTATATGCAAGCAAAACTACCGGACATAATAGCAGAGCGAATTCGCGAATATATCATCGACGAACCTATTAAAGTTGGAGAAAAACTGCCCACCGAAAAGGCTCTATCTGACAAATTTTCAGTAAGCCGCTCTACCATAAGGGAAGCTATGAAGATTTTAGAGGCGGGGAATATTGTAGAAATAAGGCACGGTCTTGGTTCTTTCGTGGCACTAAATACAGGGCTGTCTAAAGACCCGCTGGGTTTAAGCTTTACGGACCAAACAAGGCTTCTTCCCGAACTTATGGAAGTTAGGCTTATAATGGAACCGAGCATTGCAAGGATAGCCGCCTTACGCAGAACGGAAAAAGATATAGAGCTTATGTCTAAGCTAATAGCTGAAATGGAAGAAGCGAATGCGAATAGTAAAGACTATCATACAAAGGACTATCAATTCCATATAGCTATTGGTCAGTGTACAAGAAACGATGTATTAAAGCGTGTTTATCCTGTTATTTTTGAAGCGATAGAGCATGGCTACAAACACACATCAAATCTCGAAGGAAGCTTTTCAAGAGCAATTTATTTCCACAAGCAAATATTGGAAGCCATAAAGGATAGAAATGGGGACTTGGCAAGTGAATTTACTGCCCGACATATCAAAAGCACTTTGTTAGACATCGAGAAAAAATTGAAAGGAGAATGAATATGAAAAGATTACTCAATGTTCTACTCGCATTGGTGATGGTTGTTTCAATCATCCCTATAGCAACAAATGCTGAAGGAACTACACTTACTTACTGGTTTTGGGCTGACAATGACAAATATGCCGCAACCATGAGAGAGATGATTGCCGACTTCAATGCTACAAACAGCAAAGGTACGGTAATCGTTGGTGAACAAATCCCTTGGGATGGAGGTTCCTACTCAAACACTCTTTTGCAAGCAGCAATAGGGGGCGGCGGTCCTGATGTTGCAACTTTCAAGCTTACCGCAACGCCATCGTTTGTAAACAATGGTCTGCTTGAAAACCTCGATCCGTTCATTGAGAAATGGGACAAAAAAGACGAAATAAACGAGAACATGTACAATGTCATGAGAGGCGCAAGCGGAACTGACAGCGTATATGTAATGCCGTGGAACGTGCAGGTGCTTTATGTGTACTATCGCCCCTCAATGTATAAGGAGGCAGGTATTGAAGTGCCGAAAACCTATGAGGAGTTTTTAGAAGCATGCGAAAAACTCACCCGTGATACCGATGGCGATGGCGTAACCGATGTATACGGATTTGGCATGAGGGGCTCAAACGGCGGACAGGAGCCTTGGGGCTGCTTCATCTACGCAAACGGCGGTACTTTTGAAACATTAGATAGTGAAGAGTCAATTAAAGGCATGCAGGATTATATCGACCTGTTTACCAATGGCTATGCGCCGCCAACCGCGCCAAATGACGGCTTTTCACAGGTAATTGATGGCTTCCAGTCCGGCATCACAGCTATGACAATTCATCACACAGGCTCCTCTGCGCAGATGATAGAACAGTTCGGAGAAGACGTAGACGCATTTATATTCCCTGCCGGAAAGGGTCAATGGACCTCAATGGGCGATACGGAAAATGTAATGTTCTCCTCCTGCGAGGATAAAGAAGCTGCTTTTGAGTGGCTGGCGTACCTTGCGGCAGGCAAAGGTCAGGAAACATGGTGTTCAGTAACTGGCAACGTGCCCGTTGCATCAAGCGTGCAGGGACTTGAGCGTTTCCAAAACGACCGCTTCATGAAGGTTTCCATAGAAGGTCAATCGGTTGCCGGTATTCTTCCCATAAGAGAAACCACAACATCATGGATTAGTGAGTGGCCTTCAATAATTCAACAGGCTTTGCTCGGCGAAACCACAGCCAAAGAGTGCATGGAAGAGCTTCAAGCGCTGCTTTGGGAGTAATAATTATTAGATTCAATGCAGATGATAATTCACTAAGGCGGAATTTTTCCGCCTTAGTGAACAGCGTTGATATGTAGATTATCCTATAGAAAAGGACAAGCGTATTGAAAAACGTATTAAGCAATAGTATAAAAAACAAAAAACTTAAGGTTGTTTGGCCTTATTTGCTTTTGCTGCCTGCGCTGTTTTTCGTGGTGCTTGTTGTAGCCTACCCCATAATTGTTGCCTTAAAATTAAGCTTTATGGATTATGATTTGACGAGGCTATATAAATCTCAGTTTATAGGCTTTGATAACTATACAAGCATATTATTCGGTTCCACAAGTAAAAGGTTTTTTAATTCTCTAATGCGTACTATAGAGTGGGTGTTCTTTGGAGTTGGAGGTCAATTTTTATTCGGATTTTGTTTGGCATTACTTTTGAATCAATATTTTAAGGGAAGGGGCATAGTAAGGTCGTTAAGCCTTATCCCTTGGGTTACTCCCGGAGTGCTTATTGCGCTTATGTGGAGCTGGATTTTTGACGGAAATTTCGGAGTATTAAACGATTTGCTAATAAGAAGCGGAATAATTAATGAGAAAATAGCTTTTTTAGCAAACAAACAAACCGCAATGCCTTCGGTTGTTACTACAATCATATGGCAGGGTATACCGTTTTTTGCTCTTATGATACTGGCGGGCTTGCAGAATATATCCCATGACTTGTATGAAGCTGCTGATATTGATGGCGCTACTGTTTGGAAGAAACTTATATATATAACCATACCTTCGCTTAAAAACACTATTTTTGTAACGACTATGCTCAGAATTATTTGGGTTACCAACTCTGTTGACGTTATTTTTAATATGACTAACGGCGGTCCCGCCAATGCAACACGTACCTTAAGCGTATACATATATCAGGAGGCGAGCAAGCTTAATATGGGATACGCATCCGCTATGGCTATTGTTCTTAGCTTATTGTTGATGGTAGTTACAATACCTTATGTTAGGAATAGCTTTTCCAACCTAGAGAAATAGTATGAGAAAGACTTATATAAAAGGCAATAAAGAAAAAACATTCAGGGTGTTATTTTTATATCTCCCAATTATGCTGTTTCTTATATTTTTGTTGTTTCCATTTTATTGGATGTTGGTAACTAGTTTAAAAACAAGCCAAGAAATACGCATGCTGCCTATAGTTTATTTCCCCTCAAGCCCAAGCCTTGATTCATATAGATATTTGTTTGAGCAATTCAATTTTTTACATCCATTGCGCAACAGTCTATTTATTGCGGTGTTGACAACTATTATTTCTTTAACTGTATCAACGCTTGCGGCATATTCTTTTTCACGCTTTCGCTTTAAAGGTCGTAATTTCTTTATGTCGCTTTTTTTGCTCAACAACATGTTTCCGACGGTGTTGTTGTTGATTCCGCTCTTTACAATTATGCGCTCCATAAAGCTATTGTATACGCCCTATTCTTTGGTTCTTAGCTATACTACTTTTACTATACCTTTTTCCATATGGTTATTGCACGGTTATTTAAGCGATTTACCTTTAACCATAGAAGAAGCTGCAATGGTAGACGGGGCAAGCAGACCCAAGGCTTTCCTAGCTGTATTAATGCCTATATTGCTCCCCTGCATTTTAGCTACAGGAGTATATATTTTCATGCAAAGCTGGAATGAATATACATTTGCTGTGCTTTTCACAAACGAAAAAAGCCGCACAGTGCCTGTCGCTTTAAAGATGTTGGTAGGTTCTTTCGGCGTGCAATGGGAGCTGATAAGCGCCGGCGGGGTAATAACCGTTATCCCCGTATGTATTATGTTCTTTTTTGCGCAAAAGCGGTTAGTTTCCGGTTTAACCGCTGGTGCGGTTAAAGGTTAGATATTATTATTTTGGAGGAAACTATATTGAACTCTCAAGAAAAAGCAATAAAAATCAGATTGGATGTTTTAGACATATTGTATAAATGCCAATCTGGACATCCCGGGGGCTCGTTATCATGCGTTGAAATTCTATTGGCGCTGTACGACAATGTTTTACGCTACGACCCCAAAAACCCAAGCTGGGAAAAGCGCGACCGCTTTATACTATCCAAGGGGCACGCCTGTCCTACATTGTATGCAATTTTGGCTGATAAAGGTTTTTTTGATGCTGAGGAACTGTCAAACTTGCGGCAACTTAACAGCATTTTACAGGGGCACCCGGATATGAATAAATGTCCCGGTGTTGATGCGTCTACCGGTTCTTTAGGGCAAGGCATGAGCATGGCAATAGGCTTTGCGCTTGCGGGTAAGAGAGCTGAAGAGCCTTTCAACGTGTATGTATTAATTGGAGATGGCGAAGCACAGGAGGGGGTTGTTTGGGAGGCGGCAATGTCGGCTTCTCATTACAAGCTCAACAATCTGGTTGTACTTATGGACTACAATGGTTTGCAAATAGATGGTACCAACGAGCAGGTTATGAACATTGAAGATATCCGCGCCAAGTTTGAAGCTTTCGGCTGGGATACCCTTGAAGTTGATGGGCATAATGTATATGAGATAACAGAAGCGCTGCTTAAGCCAAAAGGGGAAAAGCCCCTATTTATTAAATGCCTTACCGTTAAAGGCAAAGGGGTTTCCTTTATGGAAAACCAAGTGGGCTGGCATGGCAAACCGATGAACAGTGAACAATACTATGAAGCAGTAAGTGAGGTAAAGAGATGATAGAGAAAAAATCAACAAGAGTAGCGTATGGTGAGGCGCTAAAAAAACTGGGCGAAATTAACAAAAATGTAATTGTATGTGATGCGGATTTATCCCATGCAACTATGACATCTATATTTGCAGATGAATTTCCGGAGCGGTTTTTTAATTTTGGAATTGCAGAAAGTAATATGATTGCAGCATCAGCGGGTCTGGCTCATTGTGGTTACACCGTATTTGCATCAACATTTGCAATATTTGGTGCTGGTAAAGCATATGAGCAGGTGAGAAATGCAGTTTGTTATACGAATGCCAATGTAAAACTGGGGTTGTCGCACGCAGGACCTTCCTGTGGTGAGGACGGCGGTTCACACCAAGCCATTGAAGATATAGCGCTTATGAGAACATTGCCTAATATGACTGTACTCGTGCCATCTGATGCTAATCAAATGGAAAAGGCGGTTTTTGCTGCGGCTGAAATTGCAGGTCCTGTTTATATTAGAACGGGCAGACTTCCTACCGAAATCATCACGGATAAGCAAACGCCATTTGAGATAGGTAAGGCGAATGTTCTTCTTGAAGGTAAGGATGCCACTATAATAGCCTGTGGTATTATGGTAGCAAAGGCGATAAAAGCGGCGGATATGCTAAAAGAAAAGGGTTTTAATGTAGGGGTAGTTGATATGCACACAATAAAACCGCTAGATGTTGATGCTATAAAAAAAGCGGCTTCAACAGGTGTTATTGTAACCGCTGAAGAACATACGGTTATAGGCGGGCTGGGTTCAGCAGTAGCAGAAGTTCTTTCAGAAATGAATGCTGATGTATATTTCAAAAGAATAGGTATACAGGATTGCTTCGGGCAATCCGGCAAACCCGAGATGCTGTTTGAAGAATATTCCCTAAGGGAAGAAGATATAGCGCTGGCTGTTGAGCAGGCAATATCTGAAAAACTAAGCAATAAGGAGCGATAATAATGAGTGCTGAATTTATGGGTAAAGATTTTTTGCTTACCAACGAAACTGCGAAGATACTTTTTCATGAATACGCATCAAAACAGCCTATAGTTGACTACCATTGCCATATAGACCCAAAGCAGATATACGAAGACAAAACTTTTGAAGACATTGCTGAAATATGGCTAGGGGGAGACCATTATAAATGGCGCGCGATGAGGAACAACGGCGCTCAAGAAAAACATATAACAGGCGATGCAAGCCCATTTGAAAAATTCCAAAAGTGGGCAGAAACGGTGCCAAAGCTTATAGGCAACCCCCTGTATCACTGGACTCACCTTGAGTTACAGCGCTATTTTGATATCTACGAAACACTGTCCCCCGAAACATGCGACATTATATGGAAAAAAGCGAACGAAAAACTTAGGACCCTATCTGTAAGGAATATTATTAAGCAATCAAACGTAAGCGTTATATGTACAACGGACGACCCTACGGACGACCTTATATGGCATAAGAAAATAAAAGAGGACAGCCAAGTTAAATTTAAAGTACTTCCTACATTTCGCCCGGATAAGCTGCTCAACATAGAAAGCGGCGGCTTTAAGCAATACTTAAAAGAGCTGGAAAAGGTGTCAGGCAAAGAGGCGGATAATCTTGCTTCTCTCAAGGAAATCATAACGGATAGGCTTGATTATTTTGTGGATATGGGCTGCCGTGTTTCAGACCACGCGCTCAATTATGTTGTGTTTAAAGAAGAAGCCAATATAGAAGAGATATTACAAAAAGCGCTTAATGATAATCCTCTTACAATTGAAGAAATAGAAACGTACAAAACAGAAATGCTATGTTTTCTTGCGGGTCTATATTTTGATAGGGATATAGTTATGCAGCTACACTACGGTACTGTGCGTAATGTAAATCAAAAGGCTTTTGATTCTCTAGGTCCCGATACCGGATACGATGCAATTTGGGGTTCAGCCAATAATGGGAAGAAATTAGGAGCTTTGCTAAACAAAATCAACTCCGGCGGAAAACTGCCTAAGACAATAGTCTACTCCCTAAATCCTTGCGATAACGCTCAAATTGAAACCATAATAGGCTGTTTTCAGAAAAGTGAGCATCCCGGCTGGATGCAGCATGGGAGCGCGTGGTGGTTTAACGACACAAAGCAGGGTATGGAAGCGCAGATAACGGAGCTTGCGAATATGTCTGTGCTTGGCAACTTTGTCGGTATGCTTACGGATTCAAGAAGCTTCTTAAGCTATACAAGGCATGAGTATTTTAGGCGCATACTCTGCAATATTATCGGCAGCTGGGTAGAGAGAGGAGAATACCCGAATAATATAGATAAACTAGGCAAAATGGTAGAGGATATTTGCCATAACAATGCCGTTTCTTATTTTAATTTTTAAAGGAGTAATTAAATGAAAGAACTATGTTTTGAAGCCGGCGGATTTGAAATATATAATAATTCCGTAAACTATTACGGCGCCAGCAGTGTTATGATGGCGAAAAAGGATAAAGAGGACTATATTATAGTTGTAGGAGAAAGCCTAGGTTTTGAGGGTGAAAAGTGCGTATATAAAGGCGAAAATGCCATATTAGCAGAAAAAACGCATAGCAATGCCAAATTACTTAGAAAGCTTTTTCCCTTTACCGCTCCAACACGGGGGCTTAAGCGTGGTATCAGCATAGGCACGGGGGATAGGTTGGGGCTGGCTACCGACGGGCATATAGCTGCGGTAAAAAAATACCCCGATGTATTCCCTGTTTTTGCCCAGCAGTCCATAAGGGAGCTTAATTTAACAAGCCGCAGTTATGAAGATGTACTTGATACGGCAACATTTTCAGTGTACAAAAACGGGTATAAATCCGGCTTCGGTGCAGATGGCGACCATCTTAAAACTATTGAAGAAATACAGTATGCGCTTGATTGTGGTTATAGCCTAATCACACTGGATTTGAGCGAGCATATTAAAAGCGATCTGTTAGACAAAAGCGCGGATAACCTGTTTAAGCAGTATATAGATAAGGAAATCCCGCTTACTGAAGGGCACAGCGTATATATAAGCGAAGAAGACACAATAGAAGCCTCAATAATATATGGCGAAGCTTTAGAATATATAGAAAAGATTTACAATAGCTTTATTATTAATAATGATGTAGATTTTGAAATTTCCATAGACGAAACTGCAGCTTCTACAAAGCCCGCGCATCATTACCTAATAGCAAGCCATCTTGTAAATAAGGGTATAGTTTTTGAATCGCTTGCTCCAAGGTTTGTAGGAGAGTTCCAAAAAGGCATAGATTATATAGGGGATGTAACAGAATTTGAAAAGGAGCTTATTATACATCAGGCTATCGCAAAGCATTTCGGCTATAAATTAAGTGTACACTCGGGTTCGGATAAGTTTAGCATATTCCCCATAGTTGCAATGCATACGGACAACAAATTCCACGTAAAAACCGCCGGGACAAACTGGCTTGAGGCTGTAAAACTTGTAGCTATAAAGGAGCCTAAATTCTATAGGGAGCTGCACGCCTATGCGCTCAGCGCATTTGAAAGGGCTAGGAAATACTATGTTGTAACCACCAATATAGATAATATACCAGCACTGGATACACTAAGCGATGATGGGCTGCCTAAGCTTTTCAGCAATAACGACGCACGTCAACTGCTGCACATAACCTATGGAGAAATATTGCAGGCTAAGGATGAATTGGGAAAATACATATATAGGGATAAGTTTTTTGATATATTAAAAACCCATTCAGATGCCTATGCCGAATTACTTTCAAAGCATATAGGTAGGCACCTTGAGGCTTTGCTTGGCTAAACGGGAAATAAGCTCGTAAGCACGTAGTTGAACTTGGAGGAGAATATTTTTGCGCACACTATATGTACTGGTTGAGCCGATGTGCCTTAAACAGGCATTGTATTTAAGCAGCATAGACGGGCTTCGGGAAGCGGCGAGGAAAAACAACATAAGGCTTAAAATAATAAGCGATGCAAAAGTCATACCTCGAGATGACGCGCATGTTGCAGGCGTTATAATAAGCCTTTCCATACGTTGGACGCTGAGCGCGGCGGAAGCGCTAAAGCATCTCAACCTAAAGCCCATACTTGTTGGCGCAACGGTAGAATTTTTTGACAACTCCTTTTCAGGTCCAACTATAGATAGATATGACCTTATCAGCAGACAAATAGATTACCTAGTATCCGCGGGGCGCAAAAGGATAGCCTTTATAGGCAGCGAGGATAACGACATAAACGATAATATACGCAAGCAAGCCTTCATAAGCGCAATGAAGGCGCTAAATCTATCCGTTCAGGAAAGAGATATATTCTCGGACGATGATGGCAGTTCCTCATGTATAGAGCGTTTTTTAAAATTCTCTGGTGAATATGACGGCGCAATATGCGTAAACGACAAAGTAGGTGTAGAACTTATAGTAAGCGCGGGGATAGCGGGCGTTAAAATACCGTACGACCTGTTTGTTTTAGGCTCGGGCGATTTTCAAATAAGCAGGGCATCAAAGCCTTCGCTATCTACATCTACTCTGGATTTCTATAAACTGGGCTTGCTTGCTGTGGATATTTACAATGTGCTATGCAAAAATGCGGATATTGACAGGGTGCAGATTACCCTGCCATGTGAAATACTGGTTAGAGAAAGCACAGCCAACTTTCCCTACCGTCCCGAGAATAAAAACAATAAGCTTAGCGTAATTGATGAAAACAAATCCGATGAAGACAAGTCTTTCGGGCAATACCTACTTGATATAGAAATGGGGCTTAGGAACTGCGAAGATATAGACCTTAAAATGCTATCCGAGGTAGGCAAAGGTTCAAGTATAGCATCAATAGCCGAAGCGCTTTTTATGTCCGTAGGTACGGTAAATTACAGGCTTAAAAAGATATACTCCTATTTTAATGTGGATAACAAAGCGCAGCTTGAAAAGCTTGTAAATAAATACATACCTCAGGTTGGTAAGCTTGTTGAGGGAGGAAAGAAACAGGCAATTAATACTAATCTCAGCCTAAATTAGCTTTATATTGCGCACCTTTTCCGATTTATCTTTTTTTTGCTCAGTCAATATAGCGCCGCTATGTTTCCTTCGCAAAGCTTTGCCAAATCAAAAAAATTGCTGCAATCTATGCGCTAATTTAAACTGAGATTAGTATAACACCGCTTAATCTGCCATAGCAACAGTCACAAAAAATGGTATAGGTGCGTATTCCTATACCATTTCTGTTTCTATGTTTTATTGTGTTGCATAGTTTCACAAATGCCTGTGATTGTATTAATCACATGGCTTATAGGTTGAATAATAATATAAATTCTACCGGTATACTGTTATTGCCGTGAGCTTTATTTACTCGCTTTAATAATCATTTGCGGGGTGTTGCGTTAAATTCCCCACACAAAGCAATAAAACCTTACCGGCTTGTATATTATTCCGCAGCTTCTTCAGTATCAGCAGCTTCTACAGCTTCTTCGCCTTCGGCGGCTTCTTCAGCGGCTTCATCGGTTTCCGCGACCCTTTCATGGCTTACAGTAAATACAACGCCGTCCGGGTCTTCGTCTGTGGTAATGCCTTCGGGCAGTACAAGGTCGCCTACGTTAAGCACATCGCCGGCTTCCATTTCGGTAACATCAACATCTATGGAGTTGGGTATATCATTAGGCAGACCCTTAATGCTAAGGTAGTCTTTAATCTGAAGGAAATCGAGCCTGCGGCGCTGTACGCTTTCCCTGCCTATGGGGCGTATTACGACATCAGCTGTGGTTTCTTCAGTAAGATCTATATGCTGGAATGTTACATGCAGGCACTCCTGTGTTAGGGGGGCGTGCTGTATTTCCTTTACCATGCAGTTATATGTTTTTTTGCCTAATTTAAGGTTGAAAACAGACATGCGGCCGAACTTCTCTATGGCGCGCAGGAGGGTATCCCGCTTTATGGTAATGCTGATGGAATCCTCACCCTTTGAGGATATGCTGGCGGGCAGATAGCCATCTCGCCTTAGCTGTTTTCTTCCACCCTTGCTAAGAGGGGGTCTTTCCTCTATGGCAATGCTCAAATTTTCTTTTTTGGACATAATAATTTCACCTCATTTAATTTGCGTATAACCGCTCTAATGCAGGACAAGCCTGCATTTGCCGAGATATGATAACATATTTTAGCAAACTATGCAAAAAAATTTGCCTTAACATGTACAAAGTGCTAATATTCATAGAAAATTAAAGGAGGTATTTATGTTAGCAATTAAAAACGCCGCCATATATACTATGGCGGGCGATGTGATTAAAGGCGGCTCCGTTCTTATTGAAAACGGCAAGTTTTCTGCAGTAGGCAAAGAGCTTGCGATACCCGAAGGCGTAAAAACCATAGACGCAGGTGGGCTTATGCTAACCCCCGGGCTTGTTGATGGGCATAGCCATATAGGCATAGGGGAAGAGGGTATAGGCTTTGAGGGAAGAGATTATAACGAGCTTAGCGACCCTGTGGTGCCCCATCTTAGGGCTATAGACGGTATATACCCTTACGATGCAGGCTTAAAGCAGGCATACGAAGGGGGAACAACAACCGTAGTTACCGGTCCCGGCTCCGCAAACTCCGTAGGCGGTACATTTGTCGCCATGAAAACATATGGCAGGCGCGTAGATGATATGATAGTTAAGGACCCTTGCGCTATGAAGATAGCCTTTGGCGAAAACATAAAGCGTGTATATCAAGAAAAGGGTTTTGTAACGCGCATGGGCAACATGGCAAGGCTGCGTGAGCTGCTGTATAAGACGCAGGAATATCTTTCAAAAAAAGAGAAGGAAGACCCTGAAAAAAGACCCGCATACGATATGAAGCTTGAAGCAATGATACCTGTTATAAAAAAGCAGATACCGCTTAAAGCGCACGCTCATAGGACGGACGATATATTTACCGCCATACGTTTGGCTAAAGAGTTTGACCTTAATATGACTCTTGACCACTGCACGGAAGGACACCTTATTGCGGATATACTGGCAAAGGAAGGCTATCCCGCGCTTGTTGGGCCTAATATGACAAGCGCATCTAAATATGAACTTAGGAACCGCGATTTTACAACCCCGGGCGTATTAAGCCGCGCGGGTATAAAGGTAGGTATAATTACAGACCACTCTGTAATACCTGCACAGCTGCTCCCTGTATGTGCCGGCTTGGCTGTAAAAGCCGGTATGGATGAGTATGAGGCGCTTAAAGCCATAACCATAAACCCCGCCGAAATAACAGGTATTGCGGATAGGGTGGGCAGCATAGAACCCGGCAAGGACGCAGACCTTGTAATATGGACCAAAAACCCCGTTAAAGACCTTGATTGCAAAGTTAAATGCACTGTGATAAATGGAGAAGTAGTGTACGAAGCTTGAATTATGCTTGTATAAAATGAATGGGGGCTGTAGCGAAACTACAGCCCTCTAATTGTAGACAAATCGGCGCTTGCTTAATTACTAAAGCCGATTAATCTATAGCATAACTGCCGTGACATACTGTTCACGGCAGTTTTACGTAGTGTTTTGCTATAAGTTTGACTTAAGAATTAGATGGATTTTATTTTGTTAGGCAGTAAGTGACAGCGTGCTGTGCTGCTGCACGTCCATAAACTCCACAGGTCATCAATGATGTGCCGCAACCATAGTAGTTTACGCAAGACATCTCCGGTACAGCACAACAGCCTGCAGCATAAAAGCCGGGAATTGGTTTGTCATCAACACCTATTATTTGAGCGTTTTCATTAATGACAGCTCCGGAATAACCATCAGTTACTACTGCAGGAAGTTTCATTATGTAGTAGGGTGGATCAATTCGTTGCATATCTTGAGCATCTTTATTAAAGTCCAGATCTTTGCCCAAATCGCACAGTTCATTATAGCGATTGACGGTTTCAGTTAGAATAGCAGGATCGAGATTTGCCCACTTGGCAAGTTCTTCAACGGTATCAGCTTTGAGGGCAATCTCATCTCCGCGTGATGGGAATGTCTTACCTAGTCCTGCTTCACATACCTCAGGATACTGAGCATAGAAATCCTTACCTACGATACAGTAACCTTCCTGTTGACCGCTGTAATACACTTTGGCGATAAATTCAAAGTTGAAGTCAGCCTCATTTGCAACGCGTTTTCCAACACCATCAGTAAGCAAGATGTTTTTAACTGGGGCAATAGCGCTTGCAGGGTAAACGGGGAGTTTTGGTATTCCATCCCAGAATAAGTAGTACTGAAGCTGAGGATAATCTAAAAGAAGCATTTTTGCACCGGCGTTTTCAGCTAAAGTAAAACCATCCCCATCGCCACTGCCCTTTATTGATTCAGCAACAATATTAGGGTTGAGTTTTTTCATCATTTCTACATTGCCACCGTAACTACCTGCACAGAGGATGGTAGCCTTAGCGTTGAAGGTGATGTCATCGCCAAATTGGTTGGTTGCTTTTGCACCTACAACTACGCCATCTTGATTAATTATCTCTGTGGCAGCGGTATTCATAAATACTTTTACACCTTTTTTCTCTAGGTTCGCCACTAAAGCATTGGTTAAACCGCTACCTTTATTAGCAGAACAATGGTTACGAGGTGTAGCTCTAGGCTCAAAGGTGCTAACGGCTACAAGTTTTTCAAACTTCACATCATTTTCTTGTAGGAAAGTGATAAGATCTGCAGAATCATAGATAACTTTTTTAATTAAGTCAGCATTCAATAAGGGTTCAATATCATAAACACTCATGATATCTTTATAAAAGGCATCTGCGCTATCGTTTACACCTTGTTCTTTTTGGTAATCGGTGCCTGCTCCCATCACATAGCCTTCAGAGCGAGTGGTAGAGCCACCAAAGACACCAAGTTTTTCAATTAAAATTACACTTGCGCCATCATCAGCGGCTTGGATTGCTGCTGTCATTCCAGCCATACCACCGCCAATAACGAGGATATCAGAATCAAAGGAAGTGGTTTCCGGAGCTCTTTTTTCAATGCTAACAGCTTTAAGAGCGGTTATATCAGCGCCGGCTTTTGACAAGGCATCGCTCATAGCTGCAAAAAATCCGTTGCTGGATACAGTAGCTCCGCTAATGCTGTCAACACCAAGGGATTGATGGGTAATTATTTGTTCTGTCAACTGTTCGTAGGCTTTGACACCTATCATGTATGTGTCTGTGCTTTCGAGAATTTCAACGGCTGAAATCGCATTATCCTTTACTGTTACAGCAAGGGTTACATTTCCGCGATATGCAGGTCCTGTACCTTCATATACACCGTCGGTCATTATGATGCTTTCGTCACTTTCACCTTTAGCCTGTTTAATAGCTATGCTTACTGCTTCCTTTAGTGCTAAAGAGGTGATCGTTGCTCCGGAAATGCTATCCACCTCAGCTGAATTTGCTTCAACAAAAGCTTTAGGCATTTCTTCAATAGCTGTACTGCCGATACCTGGCGTTTCAATGTTTTCTAAGACTTCTACAGATTTGATGTTGTTTTCGTCAAACGTAACAACTGTTTTGATTGCACCGCCAAAGCCTTGCGCCTCAACCTCATAGCTACCAGGAACATAAATCCCCTCTGTTGCGGTGGTTTCACCAATGATAGTTCCAAATATTCCTGTCAGAATACAAAGAACCATAAGCAACGAAAATTTTTGTTTCATTTCTTTTCCTCCAATCATATATTTTTTGTTGCGTAATAAAAATAATCAGCATATGTAAACAAAGAGTCAAGATTATTATATTACATGAGTATGGCGCTGTCAATCAGTTAAGAACAGTAAACAAAATTACATAGAAGAAGCAATTTTAGTAGTTAAACTAAAACCGCTTTTTCAATAGACTGGGGCTGTAGTGAAACTACAGCCCCTTTATATACCTTGTTATTTATTTGTTATGTGTTTAATATGTTGTTATATAAGCCGCGCGGCAAAATTGCTGTCTGTGGTGCATACCCTTCTATGCAGCTATTTTTTAGGCGGATTATCTGCTATCTTTATAAGATACCTAGTTCTAACAAAGCCGTTGCCGTCAAGAAGTTCAGAGTAGCCGTCTATATAATCCTGCACCATGCCAATTATATCGCCGTTGTTTACGGAATAGGCTATGTTTTTTTTGCCCCTGCCTATAACTTCGGGGGAGAACCATATGTTAAGCTTACCGCCCGTGGTTCTAGCCTTGGCGTAGTATGGCAAGCCAAGCCTATTGTCTGTGGGCGTTGGGGTATCTGTGGGCTGGGGTTTAACGGTATCTGTAGGTTTGACAGGCGGAGGAGTATCATCCGGCTTAGAGAAAAGCTTAGCCTTGGTTTTAGGGCCTGCAATGCCATCTTGGGATAGCTTATTATCCCTCTGGAATGCCCTTATAGCGGCTATTGTCCTATCGCCCACTATGCCGTCCGCCTTTCCGCAGTTGTAGCCAAGAGCATTCAGTCTGTTTTGTATGTTTATAATGTCATTTTTGCTATTTAGCTCATGGTTACGCTCGGCTACCGTTTTGCCCGGTACTACATATGTGTAGCCCGGCGGGTAATAAGGGGCTATTGTAGGCATGGGCTGTACAAGCGCAGCCCTTTCAATAAAGGGGTATATGGTGGGTATGGTTATATCAATCCCGTCAGTGGTTTTTATATTTACTAGTTCGCCAAAACCGCTTGCAAGGTTTGCGGGCAGCTTGTAGTTTTTCTCCCCGTATATTTTGGCGCGGGATAGCATGTCATCAGGCAATCTACCAAGCGCGCCGAGTTTTGGTCTGCTGTTTTCAGTTGGCAGGTATAGGAAAGTTTTGCCGCCATCGTAAGAGGCGTATGCCCTGTACTCCTTATTGCCGAACAGGTTTTCAAAGTACATAAGCCCGTGTGTGTTTGCCTTGGTAAAGCCCTGCGGTATTATTATATTGTCCTTAGGTATTACAGCCTTTATAGCTAGGTTTTCGTCTTTTATTACAGGGGTGTCAGAAGAAAGGGAAAGACTTAGCGACATACCGTCCTGATAGTCTTCACCCGCTATAACATTTAGGGGGTAAAAGCCTGTTTTACCTGCAACTGCGCCATATACCCTGAATTGGGTAATGCCGCCTTCTCCGGTAAATGCGTATACTATGCCGTCAACTCCGGGCAGATATACAGGAGTATACAGCCCGCCTTGATAGAATATTTCAAGAGGGGTAAAGCCCGGTAATGATGATAGCTGAAAGGGCATGTTTTCAGTGTTTTGTGCATATATGCCGGGAATCAAAAGCACAAACACTGTTATTAGCGGCAGAAGCCTTTTAAACAATAATTTCTTAGTTTTCATACAGATTCCTTTCCGCATTATTGCGAGTTTAGGGCGCAAACTTAAAGCATAAAACATAAGCATATATACAATAACGTAGTTAAAGCTTGCCTCCTTATGAGTTAATGTTAGTTAAAATGGCAGTCTATGTCAATATATTTATGGCATGCAGAGAATATTTTACAATTGATGTAAGGAGCTTATGTATAGCTATTTAACCGTAAATAAATTCACACACATTATCTATTTGTGTGTGTGAATTTAGTAAAACACATTTAAATTGTACACTACGAATCAACTAGCTAAGGAAACATTATGCTGCTTTAAAGCATACGAGCCGCATTATGCGGCTCGCACATTTTATAATCCAACATGAATAATATTTTTTAAAACAAAATTATTATATGTGACCTTTACTCTCAATCATCAAGTATGGGTATAAGTTCGTCATCTTCGCCAATATAGTCGGCATCAGGGTCGGGAGTTGCAGTGGGTGATGGCACGAATGGGGTGTCGGGTTGTGGTATAGTAGGCACCAATGTGGGTACTGCGCCTGGTTGCTGAGGTTGTACAGGCTGCTGAACCCCTGCGGGAACTGCAGGCTGTGCGGGCGCGGGCGCAGGTGCGGGGGCAGCGGCTTCTTCTATAAATTTCTTCATCATGTAGCCGCGCTTGCCTAGTACTTCAATTTCGTACCATGTTTCGCCTTTTGTCAGTATAACAACAGGCGTTTCTGTTTTATATTCGTCTATTACATTGCTGCCTGTTTTATCATCCCAGCGCAGGCGTATTTTGCGTACCTTGCCTGGGTGGTCAGGGTGAATTATTTTGCCTGTGCCAAGCGATTCTTTTGGACCTGTAAGCTCTAAATGGTTTGAAAGCAGGTAGCCTTCCTTGCCGTTCACAGCTACAAGCGTAAAGTTTTTATCGGAGGCCTTGAGTACAGCTGTAACAGTACCGTTTTTAAGTTTTGCGAGTGCCTTTGACTTTGTGTTGGGTTTTTCCCTTAGAGTAAGTCTGCCGTTTTTAGCGTTTACTATGGCGAAACTCTCCTGCTCCGGCACATCTGAAAAGCGTAGGAAACGGCTTGCCACATAGCCCTGAGCAAGACCCGCGTCTATCTTGCACCAGCTAAGACCCATTTGCAGCACTTTAACATCGGTATCCGCCATAAGGCCTGCTACAAATGCCGCGTCAGCACGGGGTTCATTTAGCATAGTAGCGTCGCTTACAAGCTTTGCGGATACGAAAGCGGTTTCCTCCTTCTTTTCTTCGGCTTTTTTATCTGTTTTTTCAGTTGCAAATATAGTAGGGATAATCGATATAAGGAGCATAATAACAAGCAGAATGCTAAAACTCCTCAAGGACTGTTTACTCATATTGTCCTCCTTTTCTATCTCATTTAATAACTTCGTAATAAATATACCACGCTGCCTAATGTGTGTCAAGCTTAATTTGCGTTTGCCATTGCCTGCGTTACCATTCCCATGCCCTGTGCAAGCTGCTCGCTTGATGCGTTAGATGCAAGCAGGCTGGCAAGGCTATTTATTGAGCTAAGTAGCGCTGCTGCTTGCTCGCTTTCAGGCGGCAGGGTAGCAAGCAGGCTGCTTGCCTGTGTTAGAAGTATTTCAGCATCGTTTCTTAGCATATTAAGCGTGGGGTCGTATATTTCGCCTGTATCCTGTGCGGTAGCGTGTATGGGGCAGGTATGCGCGCTTAACATTGCGGTATCCCGCGCTGAATCCCCCGAAAACACAAGCGTTGAATATGTACCTAGGTAGTCTACCAATGTTTGTTCATACTGAGTGCCAATAAACTGCTGCAATGGGTGTCCATTAGGCAGTATTATTATAGATTTTTGCGTGAGGTTTTCAGGTGGGCAGAACTCTCCCGCGAGCATGTTTGAAGCGCTGCAAAGCGTTGCCTTATGGTGCATTTGGCAGTAGGTTGTAGGCACATTTGCGCGGCTTACCCAGTCTGTAACAGTGCCGTAGCCAAGTGCATCATTCTGACAGGCTTCAGTTGCAAGCTGACCCGATACCGCGCATGTTGTAACCTTTACAAGCCCGTAGTTTTCTGCGCTGCCTTCAAGTATATCCCTATTATTTAGAGATTTTTGGGTATGTATCTGCTGCATTAAGCTTTTCCATAATTTAGCTGCGCTGTTGCCGCCCGTGGTTTTAGATGACAGCGCCTTGTAGTTGTCATGCCCTATCCATACGGAGCCTGCGTACCAGCCAGTAAGCCCTGTAAAGCACACGCCTTTTTGTTCGCTGTTGGTGCCCGTTTTGCCGGCTACAGTCTGCCCTTTTATGCGGGCGGATCTGCCTGTACCCTTTGAAACCACCTGCTTTAATATATCTATGGTTATATATGCTGTCTGCGGGCTGAACACCTGCCGCCTTTCCTGGTCGGCATGGGCATCGTAAAGCACATTGTCATTTCTATCAAGTATACCTATAAAAGATATAGGGCGCTGATATATGCCGCCGTTTCCAAGCACGCCGAAGGCTACGCTCATTTCAAGCGGCGTAAGCCCGCTGGAACCCAGCGCTACGCCAAAGGGAGTTTTATTTATATGCTTTTCATCTACCCCAAGGCGAAGCAGGAAGTCTGCCGACCTATCCACCCCTACATATTGCATGAGCGCCTGAGCGGTGGAAGTGTTGTTGCTCTTAACAAGCGCAGTTCGCAGGGTTTCGGGGCCTGTATAGCCGCTGCCGCCGTAGTTGCGCGGCCAGCTATCTTTGCCGCTTGCGCCTATCCAGCCGGATATTGGCAGTGGCATATTGTAAACTATGGAGCCTGCGCCTGCTCCCATTTCAAATGCGGGGGCGTACACTGAAAGCGGCTTTATAGCGGAGCCTACGGGCATGTTCATATTTACTGCCCTGTTAAGTGTAAGCTTAACTTTTGGCGGTGTTCTTGAGCCTACTATGGCTTTAATCTCTCCCGTGCGGTAGTCTATAACCGTTGCCGCAGCCTGCGGCTGTATTATTTCTTCAAATGTGCCGTCTTTATTATGCGCGCGGTATATATTATCCTGCGGGTCTCTTAGTCTTGGGTAATCCTTATAGTTATAAAGGGTATCCTCAACGGTTTTTTGTATTTCTGTATCAAGCGCTAAATATACTTTGTAGCCGCCGCTTCTAAGCTCCTTTTCCATAAGGCTTCTGTTAGCTTTGGTGTTTTCAAGCCCCCTCATTCTAAGGAATGTCTGTATTACATCTTGAACCGCATATTCTACATAGTGGGGGTAGGGGTATAAATCCTTGCTCTCGGGGGAGTGTTCAAGCACATTAGCGCTGCTTTTATTAAGCGCTTCAATATATTCATTATGGGTGATAAACTGTTTTTCGTACATCTGCTTTAGCACATAGTCTGTACGGTTATCTGTAATTGCTACATGGTCTATGCTGTCGGATTTACGTGTGTAATAGTTGCGGCGGCAGTTGTAGTAATAGGGGTTTGTAGTCATGCCGGCAAGCATAGCGCATTCCCTAAGCGTAAGTTCGTTTAATTCTTTGCCAAAATAACCCGTTGCCGCAACCTTTACCCCGTAGTAGTTTTCGCCAAGGTATATGGTGTTAAGGTAGCTTTCAAGTATCTCGTCCTTTGTGTATTTCTGCTCAAGCTGTATAGCAAGGTAGGCTTCCTGTATTTTACGCTTATAGCTAAGCTCGTTTGAAAGCAGAGTATTCTTTATAAGCTGCTGGGTTATTGTGGAACCGCCCTGACGGCTTCCCGTTAAAAAGTTCTGTAAAAATGCGCCTGCAATGCGCTTAATATCTATGCCGTTATGGCTGTAAAACCTAGCGTCTTCAACGGCTATAAATGCGTTTCTAAGTATACGCGGCATAGAGTTTATGCTTACCATTATGCGGTTTTCTATGCCTTTAAAGTCGGTTATGTAGTTGCCGTCCCTATCATAAAAAAAAGATGTTTCCGCCTGCTCGTCTATTTTAGCTAGGTTAAGTACAGGAGCAGTATCCAGATAGGCTTTGGCTATGCCAACCAGCGCCCCAACGCCCGATAGCGATATAATAAGCAGCATAACTAGGAGCATACGGAAGCATACTATAATTACGCCAAGGGCGAACGGACCGCTCTTAGTGCGTTTTTTGAATATTTTGCGTTTGCCTTCAGGCATCTATATCCTCCAAATTTATTGTAGACCTATTTTAAAAACCAGCTCATCATATAGCCTACGTTGCTGCCGTAGCGTACCTTTGTCCATGAGCCTAAGGGAGCAAGCACGCTTACGGTTTCGCCGTGGGGCACGCGCATTATTACATTGCCGCCAGCTTGGCTTGCGCTGCTTCTTAGATACACAAAGGTTCTTTTTGGGTGCACCACCCTTTTTACAGCCTGCCCGGGCACGCCATAAACGGTTAGGAACCTACTCATCATATATCCGCTTGCGCCGTTTGAAAGTACGGTTACACGGCTCCAGTCCGCCCCTTGGCTTATTATCCTAACCTGTGTGCCGCCGCCATAATGCCCAATCACCTTTGCGTTTAAACTAGGTCTATCCCTTAGGTTGAGCCACTTGCCTGTATTTGTAACCACGGCATTCATGCCTGAACCACCTGGCTGGGGGCTCTGCCCTGATGAACCTAGGAAGTTTTTATCCATAAAGCCGCGGGTAGCGCCTATACCTACATACCAAAAATTGCTTGAATTGCTCTTAAGGTACACGCCTACATTGGTACCCGGTGCAAAGCTCTTAATTACGCTGTAACCGTATCCGGGACCGCTTCTTAAATTTACCGCCCCGCCGTTTTTTGAATATACTCTTGTGTTTTCAATGAGGCTAGGGGCTTCTTGGTATGATACGGACAGATATTCTTTCCTGAAATACCCCCTAATGCCGCTTATGCTAACTTCGCACCAGCCATTGTTTTCGCTAAGTACGGTGCCTGTTGCGCCGTTATAAAATATAGCAAGCACCCTTGATTGATATGAAGGATATTCCCTTAAATTAAGGAACTGTGTTGAAATAGGGTTATTTACTACAAAGCTGCTTCCGGCACTAGAACCGCTGCTTGCGGCTGTTAGGTATTTTGCGTTCATATAGCCTGATATTTTCTGATTTATATCCGTGCAGTAGTACCAGTTTCCATGCCTACTGTGTACATCTACCCACTGCCCTCTTTTTACACTGCCAAGCCAGGCGTAGCCTGTACCCATGCCCGCGCGTATATTCAGCGAAGAAGTGCCTGTTACAATAGCAAAAAGGCTTTCGCCCAGCGCTGGAATAGATATAATAATTAAAATGCAGACTACAGCTGCAAATACTCTCCGTTTAATCATGGCTTTCCTCCTTGTCTTTCTAAATATATAACGCAACAAGGCTGTAAATTCTTGCATCATTTTGAGAATATTGTAAAAAAATTATTATATTAAGTCAAGCAGCACTGTGTTCATTATGTCAAAGCCCTTAAGGCTTAGCGTTATATCCCCGTTTGTTATATTTACAAGCCCTTTTTCTATGGAAGGCTTAAGCTTATCTCCGTATACATCTAGTAAATGCACTCCATATATATTATAAAAATCCTCATCTTTTACGCCTTCAGTAAGCCTTAGCCCAAGCATTATATGCTCAAACATTTCTTCTTCTAAAGACAGCTTTTCATATGTGGGTTTTTCGCCTTTTAGATAGCTGGAAAGAGTGGGGGAGTTTTGCCGCCTTGTGCTTCTATCTATAAGGCTTGCTGCGGCCACGCCAAAACCTAGATAGGGTTTCCTTTTCCATGTGCCTATATTGTGAGCGCATTCGAAGCCTTTTTTTGCGAAATTGCTTACTTCATAATGATAAAAGCCGTTTTCAATAAGCGTTTCACGCGCGGTGTAGTACATACGCCTTTCATATTCGGGAGGGGGGAGAGAGTATACTCCGCTATCTATATTTTGCTTAAGTAAAGTACCCTCTTCTACTATTAACCCATAGCATGATATATGCTTTATTGGAAGCTTAATGCATGATGTTATTGTATCTGTTAAATCCTCTATGCTTTGCGTAGGTACGCCAAGCATAATATCCACATTTATATTTTCTATGCCTGCGCTATATGCTGCGTGTACGGAATCACGCAGCTTGTTAAAATCATGCTTTCTGCCAAGGAGTTTAAGTAAATTATCCTGTTTTGCCTGAAGCCCGAAAGATATCCTGTTTATTCCAAGCGCTTTTAGCCCCCTTAGGTATTCGGTGGTAAGGCTTAATGTAGGATTAGCCTCTATGCTTATTTCCGCGCCTGTGTCAATGTTGTCTTTTATTGCATTAAAAATATTTTCTAAGTCTTGCAGCGTAAGTGTGGTAGGAGTGCCACCGCCAAAATATACGCTTTGCGCTTTTTTGCACGCAAATTCAGCCTGCCTATTATTAATCTCATCTATAAGAAGGCTTATATATTCTTCCTTATACTGTAAGCTGTTTTCCCAAGATGGAAAATCGCAGTAATTACATTTTGATAGGCAAAAGGGCGTGTGTATGTATAGCCCAAGCTCACTTACTTTCTGCAAAACCAAGAGTTAAATAAATCCGCCCAAGAAGCAAATGGAAGCCCCAAATTAGGGGAGTTATAATCATACACTTCTGTATTTCCTAAGGATATGCCGTGAGGACCTTCTTCAAACACATGCAGCTCAAAGGGTACGCCGTGTATTTTAAGCGCTCTGGCGAATAGAATGCTGTTTTCAATAGGCACTATATCATCATACAGTGTGTGGAATATAAAGCAGGGGGGAGTTTCGTCCGACACCTGTTTTTCAAGCGACAGGCTTAGGCGGTTATTTTCGCCCTCTAAATTTTCTATTGAGCCTTCGTGTGCGTAATCTCCCGAAGTAATAACAGGGTAGCCTAGGCACAGAGCATTCGGCATTATAGCTTCAGGGTCTATACCGAGCAGCCCCGAATAATAAGGCTTGTTCCAGAACACCCCAAGCGATGCCGCCACATGCCCGCCGGCTGAAAAACCCATAATGCATATTCTATCAGGGTCTATATTGTATTCATCGGCGTTTGAGCGCAGCTCATTTACCGCAGCCATAGCTTGTAGCAGTTGTGTGGGGAATTTTGCAGGCTCTGTTGAATAATACAATACTGCCGCATGGTAGCCGTATGAAAGCATTTTTATTGCAACGGGCTCCGCCTCTCTAAAAGATAAAAAGTTAAAGCCGCCGCCCGGGCATATTATAACAACAGGTCTTTTGCGGCTAGGCGCAACCTCATAGCTATTTGATATTAAATATAGGGAAAGTATACAATCCTCCGCCTGTCCGTTTAGGTTGAGTTTAATTTCGTGCATAATGCCTCCTATTTTTTAAGTAGTTTTTTAGATAGCGGTTTTTCAAACCAATATGTTATAACCGCGGATACCGCAAAAGCCGCAAACAGGCATATTATAATATATTTTATCTGCCAGAGATAGTCCCCCTGTACATTGGGATTTTCGTAAGCGCTTGGCGGTATACCGCTTTTTTTAAGCCATACCGCTATAAGCTGGTGGTATATATAAAATTGGTAGGATATGCCGGCAAGAAATTTCGCTCCCTTATTTGAAAACAAAAGTCTTATTCCGCCTAGCGACTGTGGAAGGCTTATTATTACTACTGATATTAGAAGCGAAAACTGATACCGCCTACTCATTTGTCCCTGTCTTATTGCGGAAACGCTCATTTCGCCTGCCTGAGCTTTAAGCAGTGTGGTTATTGCTATTGCGCATACAATAAGGCATATGCTAAAAAATATTCTGCTGTATACATTTTCTTTTAGGTTTCTCTTAAACGAAACATATATGCTTGCAGCAAGGAAGCCGTTTGCAAATACATCTAAAAACGCGGGCATTTGGTTAAAAAACATAGAGCAGTCGGGCAGCGCTTTAGCGTATGCCCTAAAAACAAAAGCGGTAGCAGTCATAAGAGTATATGTAAGAAGAGGCTGCTTGCGGAAACCACGTGCTAAAAGCGGAAATAGGAAATAAAACTGCATCTGCACGCCTATTGTCCAAAGCGCGCCGTTAAGCGGCGTACTATAATAACTGAAGGGGAATAGAGTATGCGTAAAGCTTATATGCGCCAGTAAATCCTTTATACAGTCGCTGCCTGAAGCATACAAATTATTTGGCAGCGCATAAAAAAACAGCAAAAAGAATATACACAAATAATAGCTTGGAACTATTCTAACTAGTCTTTTTTTATAAAAAACTTTCCAAGATGGAAAAGGCGCGCCCTTTTCCTTGGCTACCGCATAGGGTATGTAAAGCAAAAATGCACTTAGAAGCAGCATACCGTCTACCCACATATAGCCCGTTCTAAATAGGTAATCTAGGCTATGCGTTTTACCGCCAATGGTAATGGAGGGGCTAAGCCAGCTCTGCTGCCATATATGGAAACAGGCTACTAAAAACACCATTAAAAAGCGCATTCCGTTTAGGGAGGGGATATAGTCCTCCCTCTCGTTAAATGCGCTGTCCTTATATATGGATATTATTTTTTGCACCTAGTCTACCCGTGTAAGCTTATATATCTTTTTAGTGGCTTCTTCCCTTAGCGTCATAGCGTTTGAAGTAAGGTAGGTAATGTTATGCGTGTAGCGTATATTATCCTGAGTATCGCCTGTTGATAGGCGGTATAGGCTGGCTGTGAAGTAAAGCTTTTTATTGCCTATTTCGCATGTGCCGTCATCGTTAAAAGCCATTATAAGCCCCTTGCTGCTCTCCCATTTGCCAAGCACCTTATAGGCGTATCTATCAAGCTTCTTGGTGGAAACATCTTTATAGTCTTTAATTTTAAGGTAGTAGGGGAGGGCTTCATAGGGTTTATTGTCGTTAAACAGCTCTTCCGCAAGCTCGTATACAGCTTTGTTATAAAGCGCACTATATTCTTCAGCNTTGTATGCGGGGTTGTTTTTGTCTATCTTTTCAAGGGTTTCAACCGCGCCTAAGTAGTTTTTAGNTTTGTACTGTTCATTTGCCTGGTCCATAAGCCCAACATAACCNGTATCATAGCATTTAAGGGCTAGCTCCTTAGCGTCTAAATAATCGCCAAGCGATGTGAAAAGCGCGCCGGCAGCGTTAAGCTCTCCNTTTTGTTTAAGCTCTGTTGCGGCATCATATGTTACAANCCTAAATAAATCCCCTGCGTCCTTATAGCCCTGTATTTGCATAAGTAATGCCGAAGCTTTGGCGGTATCCCCATTTCCAAGAAGTTCTGTCGCTTGATTGTACAGACATTCACTGTATAGGTCTTTTGAATCCTGAAAATCGGGTATTCCGCTTAGTATTTCAGCAGCGCCAGCATAATCCCCCTCTTCCATAAGGGATTTTGCGTACCTATATTTGCTAAGCTGCGCCATCTCCTGAGAGGTTTCATAATCTCCAAGGGCTGTAAACTGTTCAATGGCGGATTGATACTCCTTATTTGAAAGCGCANTATATGCCCTTTCGTATAGAACTTGGCACATTTTATCTTCGGNATCCTTATAATCGCCCAGTTTAAGGAATATATCCACAGCTTCATCNTAATTGCCGCNTGTAAAGTATTCCTCACCCTTGGCGTAGAGTAATTCCCTTGCAAGATCGTATGAATCTAAATAATTNCCTGCGGCGAGGAAATAATCGCCCGCCTTTTTATTATCCCCCTGCTCCCTGTAGTACAGCCCGCCTTGGTAGTAGGCTTCCTTTAGCGCCTGTTCGCTTAATGTGTTTGTTTCCGTCTGCAAGAAATATTCTATTGCCTTGTCATAATCCTTGTCCTGCATGGCGATTTTGCCAAGTTCAAACGCGCAATCATCGCTTAATGCAGCAGAATCCTTATAGCTTGGTATCTGGTCAAACATTGCCTTAGCTTCGCTGAAGCGACCCGCTTCCATGCGCTCAAGCGCTGGTAGGTATAGGCACTCGGTTGCCTGCCGCCAAGCGTCCCTATAGTCCCCTGCATTTAAGAATAGCTCTCCCGCCTTGTCATAGTTACCATCTTTAAGCAGCTGGGAGGCAAGCCCATAATAGGCTTCGGGCAGCTTAAGCGCAGCTTCGTTGTTGTCGGGTATCTGTTCATATATTTCTATCGCCTTAGCGAAATCTTTATCCTGCATTGCGCTTTGCGCGGGCAGCAAAAGGCAGTCCAGCGCGAGGGTATTGGCGTTTTTATATCCCTTTAGTGTAAGCAGTATTTCGCGTGCCGTAGAGTAATTAAGCTCGTCCATAAGGCTTTTAGCGTATAGGTATTTGCTTTCAAGCACTTGGTCTTTGGAATCCAAATAATCCCCGAGCTTTTCAAATACATCTATGGAAGAAGTAAAATCCCCCTTGCTGCGAAGAAGCTCTCCCTCTAAATATTTTGCGGAAAGTAAAAGCTCATCGCTGTCTTTAAAATCTATTATTTCGCTTAGCACTTCCTGAGCGCGTCTAACTGAAGTTAGATTTTTGGAAGATATATAGCTTTTTGCGCGCAGATAGTCGCACTCAAGCGCTCTTGCCTGACTATCTCTATATACATCAAGTACTAAGAATTCCGTCTTAGCTTCTTCAAAATTACCAAGCTCTAATTGCCCATTGGCTAGCATATATTTATATGCGGGTATTCCGTGGAAATATAGACCATAGAATATAGCAGCTGCCAGCACAATAGACACTAAAGATACCCTTATAAGCTTTTTACGCCTTTTAGCCTTTTTAAGCAGCGCCTCTTTTTGAAGGCGTATTTTTTCCTGTTCTTCTTGTTTTTTCTGAAGCTCAAGAAGCTCAGCCGCCTCTTTTTCCATGAGCGCGCTTTCTATTGCGGCTTGGTTGTAGTTTATAAAGCTGTCGTGCTTATCACGAAGGCACCTAATACAGGCGGAATTGCGCGCGGGGTTAACCCTTCCGCATACGCAAAGCCAAACCGTGCCTTGGTCGCTTGGGAAGCCAAGGGCATCTTTCCCGGCAGCTTCTTTAAGCGCGCCAAGAAGTCTATCATCATCTAATTTGTTTGGGGTATAGCTTACCATTTCGGAGCTCTTTTTGCGCCAAGAATCTCCTGTTAAATACCATACCCTTTCAATGCTAAAGTCAATGCCGGCGGCTTTTTCGGCATCTTCTATAAATATTTGAATGTTAAAAGTAGTTCTTGCAGGTACATGCAGGCGGGAAATGCGTTCCACCTGTTTTGAAAGCGTTTTGCCGGAAGAATCAAAGCACACAAATGAAGCGAGTAGGCCTGTAAGCTCATAGTCGCTTAAATTGAACAGCTCAAGCGATACAAGAGGGTCGGAGGCGGTAGGAAGGCTGAAATTCCAAAGTTCCGCCGGGCAACTCAGGTCTATCTTCATAATGCTATTAGCGGCTTAGTGAAAATTCCGCAACTATTTCATCTACAAAGCGGCAGGTGAAAAGTATGTTGTAATCGTCCATAGGCAAGTTAATATATAGCGCCTGCTCGCTCTTATCCTGCTTAAGTACGGCATAGACGCTATTTTCGCCCTCTGTGCCGTAAAGAAGTGTGTGTTCGCCGCTTAGGCTTTCGGTTTGCCCCGGGAACCTTGAAAGCACGCTAACCATATTTTCGCCAAGCCTTATACCGCGCGGACCTTCCACATCGCCTATGGCTACTATGCTTTTGGTGTATAGAAATTTGCCTGAATTATCGTATATGAATACTATTTTAAGGTTTTCCCAGTCCATAGTTTCTATGAAATTACCGTCAGAGTCGCTAAGCCTTTCCTTTGATAGGCTCTTTCCAAGCATTCTTTCTGCAATTTCAGGGCTTAAGTCGATAAAGTCAAGACCTTGTATGCTAAGGTCCTCCCTTTCAAGGGGCTGGGGGGATACGGTGTCGTATGCGAAATAGCTGTTTTCCTCCTGTAATGCGGACAAACTTTCCAAGCGCATTTCAGCTTCTGCAACTGAAATATTTTCAGCTGTATAATAGCGTATTGCGCTTACATAACCGTTGTTTATGGTGTACTGCAAGCCTATCTCGCCCACACTGTCGCCATTCATAGAATATACGGAGTATTCTATAAGGGTTATCATCTGCCCCGAGCGGGTGAGCTTGCCCACATGTACATCACTGGGCAAATCGCCGCGCAGGTACAGCACAGCTTCCCTATCCGTACCCTTAAGAGAGGGGTTGTCAGTCGGATAGCTTGCAAGTACCGCGCCCGCTGCCTGCGTTACAACCGTAACCCTTGGCGCGGTAAGCCCCGATACGTCTATAGATTCTATATCTATAAGCGCGGATTTAACAAGGCTATCGGGGGAAAGATCCTCGCTCTGAAGTTCCAGCATATAGCCTCTGCCGTGCACGAAGTAGCCTTCTCCTTCTTTTTCAACCGTAAGTTCATCTGCTATAGCCCGCTCAATAAGATCTTGAGTAAAGGCGTTTAGCTCCTCGCTTGTAAGGGGCTCTACTTCCTCTGCTGCGTATGCTGTAGGCAGCAGCATACATATTATTAGCATTACCGACAATAATTTTTTCATATACCTTTCCTTTCTGCGCTTTTACAAACTAAGCTGTCTAAAGAAAACGATGTGCTTAGCGCCCCTGTTGGGCAGGCATTCACACAGTCCCGACAGCGCACGCATTCTGCGCTGTTTGCGTTTTTAGTGGGGTCTATCCCCATATTACAGCGTTTTGCACATATTCCGCAAGAGATACATTTATCTTTATTGAAATTAAGCCTGTATAGAGCTACCGGGTTCATTATACCGTATATAGCGCCCAATGGACAGAGATATTTACAAAAAGGTCGATAAATAAATATTGAAAGCAGCACTATTACTATGAGTATAGATAATTTCCATAAAAAAAGCCACCCTGTTTTAAGTTTGGGCTGCGAAAGCTCTACTCCGCCTTTTATTAAGTTTACAGTAGGTAGAGAGCCTTCTGGCAGGGCGTTTACTAAAGCCGGGGGTTTAGCCAGCTTATCATAGGTTACATGGGGTATGCCTGCCTCAAGCGTGCCTGCGGGGCATAGGTATTTGCAATACACCGGACTTGAATCGCCTGATGTTTTAAGCAGCATAGGCAGCGCAATAACCAAAACCACAAGCACTATATATTTAAGATGGCGAAGGGGTTTGTCCCCCTTGAATGTCTTTATCTTTTTCTTAAAGGGTATCTTATATAATAGTTCCTGCACAAATCCAAAGGGGCAAAGAAAGCCGCATACCATGCGCCCGAGTAACGCCCCGAATAATAGTATCATGCCGAAAACATATGTTGAAAACAAAAATGAGCGGCTGCCAAGCACCGCCTGCAAAGAACCTATGGGGCAGCTTAAAAGCGCCCCCGGGCAGGAGTAGCAGTTCAGCCCGGGGTGGCAAATGTATTTAAGCTTGCCTCTAAATATTTTACCGCCTACAAAGCCCGTAACAAAGCTATTTGTAATGCAGGCGAAAAAAAGCTGTATAATATGCCTTTTTCCGCCTTTTTTCTTCGCTTTAGCCAATTCCTATACACTCCATACATATGTATATGGCTTTTCTAAGCACTGTATCTGGCTCGCCTAAATATACTCCAATAGCAATTAATACTATGGAAAGCATAATAAGCCAAGCGCTTTTTGTGGGCTTAACCCTCAGCATTTTCCTCCTCCAAGTTTTTAAGTACATCGTCTATTTTTGTACGCCAGCCTTCTTCGTCCATTGCGCCGACAGCCATGTCTACAAGGTAGCCATCAGCAGATACAAACCAAGTTGTGGGGAAAGCTTGAAGCCCTGTATATCCCATAAGGCTGTATAAAAGTTCTTCCGGAACAAGCGTTGGAAAACCTATGCTAAGTTCCTCCTGCATATTAAGTGCGGATGTTATCCTATCTTCATTAATAACAAGTTCGCCGTTTTCTACGCTTACGCCCTCAGGCAGTAAACCTAAAAAGGCGATTTTGTCCGCGTATTCTTTGCTAAGCTTTGTAAGTACCGGCATTTCATGCCTGCATGGGGAACACCAATCCGCCCATATGTTTATAAGAAGGGGCTTGCCTTCAAGCGTTTTCATATCAAACTTTTCGCCGGATAAAGTAACAGTGTCTATCTGCATGAAAAGGTTTTCTGTTTCATCTGTGGTTTCATTTGCAGTGTTTTCTGCAAGTACGGGTAGTGCAAGGAGCATTATTGCGCTAAGCAGCGCCATTAGTTTTCTAATCTTCATAGATATGTGTACCTCTTTTCGTTATTTTAGCGTACACCAGCCTTGGGGCTTTTACCTCCTCGCTATCTATATTAACTGCACTGAGTATATATTCTTCTGCGGAAACCGGGTCTTTACCGGGGTTGTAATACAGTGTGCATATGCTATCGCCAATATTTACCTTATTGCCTATGCGCCTATGCATTATTAGCCCTGCCGCAAGGTCAAGCTCATCGTCCTTGCTGCGCCTGCCGGCTCCCAGCATACGGGAGGCTTCGCCTATCCGCTGAGTGTCCACAGTATGTATATACCCATTTTTGTTAGCTTTAACTACATGTGTTAGCTTAGCCTTAGGCAATAGAGAAACATCGTCGCACACGCTGTCATCTCCGCCTTGGGCGCGTATCATCTGTTTGAATTTATCCAAACCTCTCCCAGAACTTAGCGCATAAAGCAGCATTTGTCTTGCTGTATTTTCATCATCAGCAAGTTTTGAAAGTATTAACATTTGCTCACCCAGTATAAGGGATACTTCAAGCAGAGGACCCTTTGTTCTGCCGGAAAGCAAATCTATAGCGTCCTTTACTTCAAGCGCGTTCCCTACATGGCTGCCGAGCGGCTCCTGCATGGAAGTTATAAACGCCACGGTTTCCCTGCCGTTTTTAATGCCTATATCTACCATGGCTTTAGCTAATTCTATGCTTTCATCAACAGTTTTCATAAGCGCGCCGGAGCCGAACTTTACATCTAGCACTATTGCGTCCGCCCCGCCCGCAAGCTTTTTAGACATTATAGAAGAAGCTATAAGCGGTACGGAATCAACTGTTGCTGTAACATCACGCAGTGCATAAAGGCGCTTATCCGCAGGTACAAGGTTTTTAGACTGCCCTACTATACAGCAGCCTATTTCTTTTACTATATTTATAAATATATCTTCAGGAATTTCAACTTTCATACCGGGTATGGCTTCAAGCTTATCAATAGTACCGCCTGTGTGCCCAAGACCCCTGCCGCTCATTTTTATGACCTTGCCGCCGCAAGATGCAACAAGGGGAACAAGGACAAGGCTGGTAGTATCCCCCACGCCGCCAGTTGAATGTTTGTCTACCGTTATACCGTCAATATTGGGCACAAGTACATCGCCAGTATTTGCCATTTCAAGCGATAGCATAGCGGTTTCACGAGCAGTCATACCTTTTAGCCTAATTGCCATAAGCAGTGCGGATAGCTGATAATCAAGGCTGTTTTCATCTGCAGCTGCCATAGCAAAATAGCGTATCTGCTCTTTTGAAAGCTCTCCGCCCTGTTTTTTAGTTTCGATAATATCAATAAGGTCCATATCCGCCTCCGCATTAAACTTACCGAATTATAACATAATTAAAACTTGGGGTAAAGATAACAAAGCCTTGCAGACCATGTGGAATGTAAAATTTTATGTGGTGAAATGTAAATTATTTTTTATGAAAACCTGCGATTAATATCTTCCATGATTCTATCCATCGCTTTTTTTCGGAATGTTATTTTTTGGTGAATTAGTATGAATATAAGTATAATTGTTATTAATACGGATATAAACGCCGGGGTTTTGTTTTTTGTAATGGTATAATATACGAAGCTCTCCCCAGCTTTTGGAAGAGGGGTTGGGTCAATGGAAAGCCCGTTTTTCGCTGCTAAATCCTTTATGTTGAGCAAATGTATAACATCAACTCCGCGTACGAGGTATTCAAACATAAGCCCCCGCTCTTCAAAGGAGGGGATATATTTAAGTGTTCTAACCAGCCCGTTGGGAAAAGCGACTCCGTAAGAGCCTATTCCCATATTAACGCTNGCGCCGCCCACATTTACAAAGCAGGAAACATCATCGCCATATATTGAGAGGCGTTTTTTTATGCTGTCTGCTACGCTTTCTTCGTATATTATTTGAAAACCGCTGTTTTCAGCTATACCCATCATAATTTTACGGGAATCAGGGAAGAGTATATTGCCCCCTCCGCTGTCAAAATCGCCGCCAAGGGATACGGCTAATATATCGCAGTCTATAATGCTTTCGTTTTGCAAAAGCGTGAGTATGGTTATTATGTTAAGCTTTTCTCTGGTTGCACCGTACATGGAGGAGCCTATTGAGGGAATAGCCTTTATGTTTAAATCCATCTCATTGGCGGCGCAAATAGTGGCAATACAAAGTCCCGGGAAAGAACCTGAAAAACCGGCGCATACCGTATCCCCTTCTTTTAAACCGGCATCTTTATAAAACTTCACCATAAGTGCAGCCCAGTCAGGCGCAAGTGCGGTGCGTTTGGCGTCAAGTATGCCAAGGGAAGTTGTAAGCGCAGTCCATTCTGGGCCTATAAGCCCGGTTTGGTTTATGTCTTCATCCTGTATAGCTATGCTATTTTTATCGCAATAATCGACTACTGCTTCAAGTGCCTTTTCCATCCTTTTTGCAGCCCTAAGCTGTACATCCGCATAGGGTAATTTCGTGTTTTCGGAGAATTTAAGACTAAAAAATATACCGAGCGCAGCAAAAAATGCAGCTGCGATTAAAAGTAAGCAATCGGTTTTTTTATTTTTAGCATAGACTTTTTTCATACAATACCAAGCAGCAAGCGGCACAGATAAACAAAGGCGGTGGATAGGGCAAGGCTTAAAACCGTACGCATTACGCCCTGCCTTAACATATCGTTTGCTATAAGCCCGGGGATAATATGCCCTATTGCACGTATATCTCGTGGCAAGGCTATAAACGCTACTAAATAGGTGTTTACAAGCCATGTAAGTATTGCGGATAGCAGAATAACAAAATGGAAGCGCCTTCTTCCGTAAAATATAGTGTACTTCGTCATAAATAAAGAAACGAAATATATTATTACCGCAAGAATTATTGTGCTTAATATCCTCTCGGGCTGGTTTATGAAAAAAGAGAGATATCCCGCTGTTACCACCCCGCCGGATAGTATGCCTGTCGCTTCGTAAAGCAAAAGGCTTGCAAACACGCTTAGTATTATGGATATCTCATACATATTCTGCGTTCCTTTCAATTAACTCGTCAATAAATGTAGATGCTTCGTTTTTTATATTCCCGGCACATAGGACTTGCCTAATGTTTAAATCGGTTTTGGATAATATCCATTCCAAGGGATTATCAATTTTTTCAGCCTTTACTTTTAGAATTTTTTCAAAATACTTTGAGGTGTAGTTTTTATTATCTCCAATTACTCCTATAAACTCGGGTTTAGCAATATTCAGCGCATTGGCTAGGAGTTTTAGCCGTAAAGGGCGGTCAGAGCGGTGGTTATACAACAAAATATAAGGCTCATTATTAATTCGGCTATCTATTATGTTTAATAGACTCATAGGGTCGTTAGCGGCGAATGCGTTGTGTATGCAAAAATCATCCAGAGTAAAATAATCATGCAGTCCTATATCGGGTTTTACCTTATTTACACCCTGCAAAACATAATATTCTGGTATGTTTAAATTCCTTGCCAGCGCTTTAACAAGTGCTATGTTTTCTTTTGCTGCGCGAGCGGCGTCATTATTATATTCTAAATCTAATGAAGGCGCCATATATATATTGGCGTATTTTGCAAAGCCTTTTTCAGTAGTTATTAGTTTACTTTTCGGGTAGATGGAAAGTGCAAGCGTTGAAATGGTTTCTTCCTTTGTCCAGCCTATTTCTTCAAGGTGATCCACATATGCGTTTGTAATAATTGTATAGTGTTGCCTGATAAGCACATTAGCCATAAGCCATTGATTCTTTCTATTAAGCGCCATACATTCAACAACTATTGCCTGTGCGCCGTTTTTTCTTGCCATACGCAAAAAAGAGCGCTGCTCAAGCACGGTAGGCGGCTTGCCCTTACGAAAGTCAATTTCAGAGCCGTCAGGTAAAACCCACCTTGCTTCAGAACCGGTGGTCTTTGCGTATGTGCGTATACCATAGGCATTTAGGCTTGCCGCAATAAGTCTTGTAACGCTGGTCTTGCCCCTTGTGCCGTTTACAAGTATGCGTAAATCTATTTTATTTAGCGCTCTGTCATATAGTTGCCGCTCTATCACTGCGGCAATAAACGCTAGTATNGTTATTGCAATAATAATTATCATAATAAANAAACGGGAAGGGCTGTAACAAAGCCTTGCTACAGCCTTCCCTAAGGTAAGGTGAATGATTAGTTAGTTATTTAGCGGGTTCCTCTTCAGGGGGTCTTACGGGCGCCTCGTCGAGTATTTTCTGCCACCATTCAGGATAAGGTGCGCGCTGCATATTAATGCGGCCGAACATGTACTTACCGTAGAGTTTATCGCCAAGCTCAAGCCAGTAGTTATGCCATTCCACGGCATTGTTGTAAGAATATGAGGTTAATAATTCAACCGCTTCTTCATTCTTACCTGCTTTTACAAGCTCAGCAGATGCTTTTTGCAGCTCAGCTACGACAGTGTACTGGGTTTCGAGCTTTCCATCACGGGCTTCGTGAATGTCCTTAATGGCGCTCTCATAATTTGTTGCAGCTGTTTGCTGTACATATGAGTTTACCCACCAGCCAGAATTACGGTTGAATGCGTCATAGCGTGTGCCTGTAGCAAATAGTTCGGGCAGTCTTGTCGCGCAAGCCCATAGCGGCACTATGTATGATGAGTCGGCAGCGCCGTATCCGAACCAAACAAGGCATTTTGCTTCATCAGGCAGGTCTGCTTTAATGTTGGCGATTGTCTGATATGCACAACGGTACA